>Ga0209809_1000120_pt1 | contig 75816 bp, 47 predicted proteins | sample YNPMSTMetaG_FD_186172 | JGI IMG/M metagenome (GOLD analysis project Ga0209809, IMG submission 186172) | Anoxygenic and chlorotrophic microbial mat microbial communities from Yellowstone National Park, USA - YNP MS-T MetaG (SPAdes) (version 2) ...
AGGAATGACCCAGCCGAGCCTTTCATTCGGCTCACCTGTTTGTTTCTCAATTTGGGGGTTCCATGGGGGGCCGGGGGGTGTCCGGGAGAGTGGGGCGCAAGCTGTGGTGGGCTGATCTTCTCGGGGGCTTTGGGGCATCTGGGCACGCATAAGGGCGCCAATTTGGCAAGATGGGCAAATGAGGCAAACAGGATAAAATTCGGCCCCAAGGAAAAATCGCTCTTGCCCCGCCTATTCTCCTTCTCTTATACTCCGGCCTCTTGTTGTTGACCCTGAAAAAATCCCGCACTTTTACATCCATTCCGCACGGAGGGCTCGGATGCGTCGAAAACATGGTACTTCGGAACGTGTTGCTCTCTTGGAAGATTCCCCTGGAAAAAATTCGTCGAAGCGGTGGCGATGGGGGGTGCTGCTGGGCGGTTTGGCGGTGGTAGGTATCTGTTTGGCGATTCGGGCTTATTGGGGTGCGGAAGGCGCTAGGGCACAGACGGCCGGCCAGCCCGCCTCCTCGCCAGAGTCTTCCGGGGCTGCCGCCGCAGGTTCTCGGGCGACTCTCTCCGGCCCACCGCAAGCAGCAGGCTCTTCTTCCGCTCCCACTTCACCGGCCGCAGCGGCAACCTTCCCCTTTCAGCATAAACCGATTCCCAAAATCGTGGCCATGGTCAACGGCGAACAGCTCAGCCGGGAAGACCTGGCCCGAGAATGCCTCTGGCAATATGGCAAAGATGTGCTGGAAAGCATGATCAATAAACAGCTTATTGTGCAGGAGTGCGCCCGAAAGAAAATTACTGTGACCGATGAGGAGATCGATGCGGAGATTCAGCGGTTGGCCAGCCGGTTCAATGTGCCGGTGGATCGCTGGCTGAAACTGCTGGAACAGGAACGCAATATCACTCCGGTACAATATGCCTATGACATCATTTGGCCCACCCTGGCCCTGCGCAAACTGGCCGGCGACCAGGTCCAGGTTACCCCGGAGGAACTCCAGCAGGAGTTTGAAAGCCAATTCGGGCCGATGGTGGTGGTTCGGCTGATCGTCTGCCGCAGCAAGGAGAAGGCCGATCGGGTACACGCCCTGGCCACCGCACAACCGGATCAGTTCGGACAGTTGGCCAAACAGTATTCCGAAGACGTCAACAGCGCCAGCGCCGAAGGCCTCATCCAACCGATCCGGAAACATGTGGGCGTAAAAGAAATCGAGCAGACCGCTTTTGGCATGAAACCGGGCGAAATCTCGCCGGTGCTTCAAGTGGCCGACCAATATCTCATCCTCAAATGCGAACGCCATATCCCCGGCCGCGACCTCAAAGAAATGCAATACATCCTGCCCCAATTGGAAGAGACCATTCGGGACCGAAAACTCCGCGAGGTCGCCCACCAGATTTTCCGCCGCCTCCAAGAGACCTCGAAGGTGGATGTGGTGTATAACGACAAGGCCCGCCGGACGGAAATGCCGGGCGTGGCCGCCGTGATTCACAGTTCACAAGGACAAATATCTATCACCTTGGCCGAATTGGCCGAGCAGTGTATCCATCGCCACGGCAAAGAGGTGCTGGAGGGGATGATCCATCGTCGGCTCATCCAGCAGGCCTGCAAAAAGCAGCAGGTTACGGTTACCGAGGCGGACCTGGATCAGGAGATTGCCCGGGCAGCCAGTTTGGTCCTGCCGCCCAAGCAGGATGGATCGCCGGATGTGGAGGGGTATCTGGCCCGGATTACTGAACAGACCAACATGACCGTCGAGGTCTTTCGGCGCAATACGGTTTGGCCCTCCGCAGCGCTGCGCAAATTGGTTGCCGGTTCGGTGCAGGTTACCGAAGAGGATATTGAGCGGGGCTTTCAGGCCAATTACGGTCCCCGGGTCCGATGCCGGGCGATTGTGATGAACGATCTGCGGCGTGCCCAGGAGGTTTGGGAGTTGGCCCGGCGTCGGCCCAATGTGGAATACTTCGGCGAACTGGCCCGGCAGTACTCGATGGACGCCGTCAGTGCGTCGATGGGCGGCCAAATCCCGCCGATCCGTCGCTTCGGCGGCCGACCGGAATTGGAACAACAAGCCTTTGCCCTCTCGCCAGGCGAAATCTCCGGCATCTTCCAGATGGATGGAAAATATGTGATCCTGTTCTGCGAAGGCATGACCGATCCCGTCCAGGTCTCTAAAGACGAAGTCCGAAAAGACCTGCATGACGATATCTACGAGAAGAAGGTGGCCCTGGCCATGTCCCAATACTTCCAACAGTTGAAAGACGCCGCCCAGATCGACAACTACCTGGCCGGCACGGTGCATCAGCCGACCAAAAAACCGGCCGCTCCGAATGTCCCCGGCCAACCCGCTCCCGGCAAAACCGATGTGTCGGGAAAAACGGACGGTGTGCGATCCGGGACGCCCGGCGCGGTGCAACCGGCCGCCGCCCTTCTGCCCACCTTCCAACGCGTACCCGCCCCAAAACGATAACTCTCCCTCCAGATCGGCTGCGGAAATTCTGAGGTTTCCTGGAGGATATTTTTCTCCCCCAGAGGCAGGTTCTGGATTCAGGCAACCCCTTCAGGACCAACCTCCAAGGTCTTAGGATTCTCCGGCCGGGGGATTTCTCCTATCGCCCATAGCGCCGGAATCGTGCCGGTTTCGGCTCCCATGAGGTTTCTCAAAAGCCCGGGGCCAAACTTGCTCCCTGGACGGCGGGGGCTTGCTTGCCGCTTTCGTTCCCCACTGCCGGAGAGTATAATACAACCAATCTGCCTTGTATGTCATTCCCGCGCAAGCGGGAATCCAGTTGTTTTTTCTGGATTCCTGCTTGCGCAGGAATGACACGATGTCCCCTCACCTGCCTACCGAAACGGTAATACTTTAGCCGTAACACGTTACCCGAATGAAGCAACTCGCCTCTCCCATGGCGGGAAAGGCCCGTTGAGAGTGAAGCCGGCTGGGGTGTCATTCCCGCGAAAGCGGGAATCCAGAAGAAGGAGAGTCCATGTTGCCTTGGCCCCGCTTACCACAGCGGAGCACTGGAGCAGGCACAAAGCAGCCTGGATTCCTGCTTACGCAGGAATGCCACATTGTACTCCTCCATTCGGCTAAAATGTTACGAATTTTTATCTAGCCGGGTGGTTAACAAAGATTCCATCTCACTTAAGGCTTCGAGAAGTTGGGATAAAATAGGCTATAGGTTATTGTCTGTGTGGTCGGTTTTTTCCCGTTGGTTTTTTTCAAGGAGAGCAGCGATGAGAAGGTGGATGCCGTGGTTTGTGGTTGGGTTGGCCCTGATCTTGGCCGGTTGGCCTGGGCTGGGAGGTCCTACCTGGGCTGCCGAAGACGAAGAAGGGTTCATCTCTATTTTCGACGGCAAAACCCTGAACGGTTGGGACGGCAATCCGGAGCTTTGGCGGGTCGAAGACGGCGCCATTACCGGTCAGACCACCCCGGAAAAGCCGATCAAAACCAATACCTTCCTCATCTGGCGGGGCGGCCTGGTCGGCGATTTTGAGCTCCGCTGCCAGTACCGTATCCTCGGCGGCAATTCCGGCATCCAATACCGCAGCTTCGAAGACCCGGAAAAATGGGGCCGGTGGGTGCTGGGCGGCTACCAGGCCGACATCGAAGCCGGCGATCGCTTCTCCGGCATCCTCTACGGCGAACGTTTCCGGGGCATCCTGGCCGACCGAGGCCAAAAAACCGTCATCGGCCCGGATCACAAACCCAAAGTGGTCGAAACCTTCGGCGATCCGGCCGAGCTGCAAAAACACATTAAAAAGCAGGATTGGAACGACTACCGCATCGTAGCGAAAGGGTTCCATTTTGTTCACTATATCAACGGTCAGAAAATGGCTGAGTGCATCGACGAAGACACCCAGATGCGAAAGGCCAAGGGGCTTTTGGGCATTCAGCTTCATGTCGGCCCGCCCATGAAGATTCAGGTCCGGAATATCCGGATCAAGCACCTGAGCCCGTCCGGCGAAAAAACCTCCTCGGCCGATCAGCCAGCCGGTCAGGGGTGCTCGATGCCCAGTGCGGCAGCCGCCCCTGCCACCGGCCCGGAAAAGAAAAAGCGGATTGTCTTCATTTCAGGCCGACCCAGCCACGGCTACGGCGGCCATGAACATTACGCCGGCTGCATGTTGCTGGCCAAATGCCTGGAACAACTGCCCGGGGTGGAGTGCAAGGTCTATAAACACGCTTGGCCGGAGGACCCGAAAGCCTTGGAAGGGGCCGATGCCATTGTGATCTTCTCCGACGGTGGTGGTGGACATCCGATCCTGCCTCATCTGGACGAGGTGGAAAAACTGATGCAGAAAGGCGTCGGCTTGGTCTGCTTGCATTACGCCGTGGAAGTGCCCAAAGGCAAAGCCGGCGACGCCCTGTTGCGCTGGATCGGCGGCTACTTTGAAACCTATTGGTCCGTCAACCCGTTCTGGAAGGCGGAGTTCAAATCCTTCCCCGATCATCCGGTCTGCCGGGGCGTAAAGCCTTTTGCCATCGAGGACGAATGGTACTACCACATGCGGTTTCCCGAAGGGATGAAGAATGTGACCCCGATTTTGACGGCGGTTCCGCCCGATAGCACGCGGGAGCGGCCCGACGGCCCCCACAGCGGCAACCCCGTCGTCCGAGCACGCAAAGGAATGCCTGAACATGTCATGTGGGTCATCGAGCGCCCTGACGGCGGCCGAGGCATGGGCTTTACCGGCGGCCATTGGCATTGGAATTGGGCCTGCGACAACTTCCGCAAAGTGGTCCTGAACGGCATCGCCTGGGTGGCCAAGATCGACATCCCCCCCGACGGCATCCCCTCCAAAACCCCCACCTGGGAAGAATTGGAAGCCAACCAAGATTTCCCCAAACCGGCCAATTTCAACCGGGCCGAATGGGAAAAGAAAATCGCCGAGTGGAATAAAACGCAGTAACCATTTTCCGCCTCTCCGCTTTTCGGGAGTGGCCGGCCCGCCGTGTCATTCCTGCGAAAGCAGGAACCCAGTATTCCGCCTCTCCCCACCGCGGGAGAGGCCGGCTAGCCGTCAGGCCAGCCGGGTGAGGGGGCCGGTCTCTCCCCTTTGTGGGAGTGGCCGGCCAACCGACAGGTTGGCCCGGTGAGGGCGCCCCGTGTCATTCCCGCGCAAGCAGGAATCCAGAAAAAAACAACTGCATTCCCGCTTTCGCGGGAATGACATACAAGGGGGCTTTCCGGTGGACCTGCATGTCAGGTCCACCGCTTTGGCAAAAGAAATCGCCCCGGAAGCGGGTAGGACCGCTTTCTGAGGAGGAATCAAAGGAAGGATGCCGACGGTGAAAAAACGACGTAAACGCCGGGTCCTGGCCGACGGGGCGCTGCCCACTGAGAAACCCGGTCAGCCCACCGGTCGGCCCGCCTGGCCGAGGCTTTTCCTGGCAGGGGTGCTGGTGATCGGGGTGGGGCTGCTCGGTTATATGGCTTGGGAGGCTTGGTGGGGCGGCCAGCCGACTAGCCGGTCCGAAGCCGCCTCTGCGCCGGCAGAGCTTACGCTGGAAAACATTCCTTTTAACGGCCAGCAGGCGTATGAATATCTGAAGCAACTTTGCCAGATCGGTCCCCGGCCGAGCGGCTCCGACGGGATGCGTCGGCAACAAGAGCTTCTGGCCGAGCATTTTCGGAAACTAGGCGGCCAGGTGGAACTGCAGCGGTTCGAGATTGCCCATCCGGTCGATGGAAGCCGAGTGCCGATGGCCAACCTGATCGTGCGTTGGCATCCGGATCGGCCGGTGCGGGTGCTTTTGTCAGCCCATTACGATACGCTCCCCTTCCCCATGTTGGACCCGCAGAACCCGAAGGGCCGGTTCGTCGGGGCCAACGACGGGGCCAGCGGTGTGGCCGTGCTGATGGAACTGGGCCGCCATATGCCGGAGCTAAAATCCCGGTATGGCGTGGACTTTGCCTTCTGGGACGGGGAAGAGTTTATTTTCGACCCGTCGCATGAGTACTTTCGCGGTTCCACCTATTTTGCTCAGGAGTATCGCCGGCAGCCGAAGCGGGGGTATTCGTATCGGTGGGGGGTGCTGCTGGACATGGTGGGCGATAAGGACCTCCAGATTTATCAAGAAGGCTATAGCATGCAGTGGCGGGAGACCCGGCCGCTGGTGGCAGCCATTTGGGCTACTGCCCGTCGCCTGGGTGTGCGCGAGTTTATCCCCAGGGTCAAACATTACGTCCGGGACGACCATCTGCCGCTTTTCGAAATCGGCGGTATCCCGACATGTGATATCATTGACTTCGATTACCCGGCTTGGCACACCCAGGCCGACACGCCGGAACAATGTTCCCCGCTGAGTTTGGCTAAAGTGGGCTGGGTGCTCCTGGAATGGCTCCGGTCGCTGAAATGATCCAGGCGGTCAACCGATTCAGGCGGCGAACTGCAAGATGGAAATTTTTCTCAATCTTTTGATTCCGCTATTTTTTCTGGCCGTGGCCTGTGTGCTGTTATGGATGCACACCCGTACATGGCATGCAAGCCGCGTCAGCCCGGATCCCGAAGAACGGGACTATCGGCGTCGGCAATATCGGCGGCGGATGCAGACCAGTGGGCTTTTGGCTGGGGCGGCGGTCGCTTTGCTGGTAGGCCAGTGGATTCCCGACGCCGTTCCCCGCACCTTCCGCATTCTGTTCTGGGGCGGCGTGGTGTTGGTCGTATTTTGGGTGATTCTTTTGGCCCTGGCGGATATGGTGGCCATTTATCACTACTACGGTCGGCTTCGGACGTCGTATTTGGTGGAGCGGGCCAAGTTGCAGGCCCAGCTTCGCCGGGTGCAGGCGGCCCGGGGCAACGGCCAAGACGAACCGCCCCAACTCCCCCTGCCAGAAAGCCCCTCCGAAAAACAACCGCCTCCCAGCCCCCCGCCTCCCTGACGCCCACCGATCAATCCATCAGACCCCACCAGCATGGATCAGCCCTCCTATGGATCAGACTTCCCCCATGGTTTATGGCCCCGTTTTGGCGGCCCGCCTTCCCAGCATCAATAGATGAATATATTTATCCCATAGAGGATTCCGCCGGAGAGCATCTCCCCATGGTGTTCGGATACTGAACATTTACTACCCACTTAGGCTTTAGGTACCATTTTGGCCGAATGAAGCAACGCGACTGTCCTCTGGCCGTCCAGAGGCCGGCGGTGCCTTCGGCATCGCCGCGTGAGGGGCCGCTGCTGCGTGTTACTGCCGCGAAAGCGGGAATCCAGAAAATACACAGCCCTCTTGTCTGGATTCCTACTTCCGCAGGAATGACATGCCCCTACCATTTGGCTAACATGTTACAGGCTAAAATGTTACAGCTTTAGGAGTAACCCGATGGTGCAGAGTAGGATCCGTGTTTTCCCGTTTGGAATGGTTTTCCTGGGGCTGGCGATCGGTGCGGATTGGGCGGGGGCGGCCACGTTCTACGTTTCGCCGGCCGGCAGCGACGGTTGGACGGGGCGGCTCCCGGAGCCGAACCCGGACCGAACGGACGGCCCGTTTGCCAGCTTCCAGCGTGCCCGGAGGGCCGTTCGGGAGCTTAAAACCCAACAAGGCGGGCTGAAAGAGCCGGTCGAGGTGGTCCTGAGGGCCGGCTGCTACTTCCTGCCAGAACCTCTTGTTTTCGAGCCGGAGGATTCCGGCACCACCGATTGCCCCATCACCTACAAGGCCCATCCGGGCGAACAGGTGATTTTAAGCGGCGGGGTTCGGATCACCGGCTGGAAAAAGCCGCAGCAAGGCAACATCTGGACAGCGGAAATCCCCGAAGTCCGTCAGGGGTGCTGGTATTTTCATCAGCTTTTTGTCGGCGGGCAGCGCCGCATCCGCGCCCGGACGCCCAACCAAGGCTACCTCCTGAACGAAGGGCCGATCAACCCCTCGATCGATCGGGAAAAAGCGATCCACGATCCGGAGGCCAAACGGGGTTTTCGGTTCCGGCCGGGCGACATCCGCCGATTCACCAACCTGGAAGATGTCAACGTGATTCAGTTCCATTCCTGGACCGCTTCGATCCATTGGATTCAGGAATTGGACGAGGCCAAGGGCCTGGTGCGGTTTACCGCGCCGGCGGATTGGCCGACCGGCTACTGGACCCAAAACGAGCGCTACTACCTGGAAAACTATCCGGAGGCGTTGGACTCGGCGGGCGAGTGGTATCTGGACCGGAAAACGGGCCTGTTGAGCTATTGGCCGCCAGAGGGCGAAGACCCCAATCAGGTGGAGGTGATTGCCCCTCGGCTTCGGCATTTGGTGCGGTTGGAGGGCAAACCGGAGGAAAGAAAATTCGTACAGTATATCCGCCTAGAGGACATCTGCCTACAACATGCCGATTGGTTCATCCCGGACAAGGGGCGAGCCGACGGCCAGGCTGCCTACTTTCTCGATGCAGCAATCATGGCCCGGGGCGCCCAACACTGCGAACTGGCCCGGTGCGAAATCGCCCATGTCGGGGAATATGCGATTTGGCTCGGCGCCGGTTGCCAGCAGAACCGTATCTTCCACTGCCATTTGCACGATCTGGGGGGCGGCGGAGTGAAGATCGGCGAAACCCAAAGCCCGCCGTCCGAAGCCCTGGCCGCCAGTCATAATACGGTCGAAAACTCTTTCATCCACGACGGTGGCCATGTGTTCCTGGGAGCGGTGGGCGTGTGGATCGGACGGAGCAGCTTCAACCAGGTCCTGCATAACGAAATCTGCGACCTGAATTACACGGGCGTTTCCGTAGGGTGGTCCTGGGGATATGCGCCCAGTTCCGCCCATCATAATGTGGTAGAGTATAACTATATTCACCATATCGGCCGCTGTGTCCTCGGCGATATGGGCGGTATCTACACCCTGGGGGTCTCGCCCGGCACACGCATCCGGCACAACGTGATCCACGATGTCTATTCGCCCGGCATCGGCGGCGGCACCGGCATCTACCCAGACGAAGGAAGCACCGGACTTTTGATCGAAAACAACCTGGTCTATCACACCGAACTGGGCTGCTTCTCCCAGCACTACGGCCGGGAAAATGTGGTTCGGAACAATATCTTCGCCTTCTCCCGGACCGGGGAATTGGCCCGATACCGCCAGGAAGACCACATCTCCTTTTTCTTGGAACGAAATATCATCTATTCGACGACCGGCTCTTTTCTGCTGGGCGCCTGGTCCAACGGCAACTACCGGATGCGATCGAACCTTTACTGGGACACATCGACCGACGACCCGGATTTCGACGGGCTGGATTTTTCGCAGTGGCAGGCGGCAGGCCGGGATGAAGGCTCGCTTCTGGCCGATCCCTTGTTTGTCGATCCGGAGAAACGAGATTTTCGGCTCCGGCCGGGTTCGCCCGCAGAACGGATCGGGTTTACGCCGTTTGATCCGTCGCAGGCCGGTCTGTACGGGGAGCCGGAATGGGTGAACCTGCCGAAAAAGATCGTTCGTCCGCCGCTGGAATTACCGCCGGTGCAGCCCCGTTGGCTTCGGGCCATTCAGGAGGATTTTGAGCAGACGCCGGTTGGCCAGACGGCCGCTCAGGCGGTTACCTCCGGCGAAGAAAACGGAGCCAGCATTCGCGTTACCGACCAGACCGCGGACCACGGCAAACACAGCCTCCGGTTTCAGGACGCCCCGGTGCTCCGATATCCTTGGCAGCCGCACTTGTACTATGTTTTACGGATGCGGCAAGGGACGGCTCGGGTGCGATTTGCCGTCCGATTGGAACCGGGGGCCGTCTTTGTGCATGAATGGCGGGATGCCGGCCAGCCGTACCTGGTCGGCCCGTCGATCCGCATCGATTCCGAGGGACAACTCTTTGCCGGTGCCAAGCCGCTCTGCAAGGTGCCGATCGGCGAGTGGATTCGGCTGGAAATCCGGGCGCCGCTGGGCAAACAGGCGACCGGGACGTATCGGCTCAACCTGCAGACGCCCGGCCAACCGGCCCGGACGTTCGCCGAGTTGCCGGTCGGTTCGGCCGGGTGGAAAGCCCTGTGCTGGCTGGGCTTTATCAGTGCCGCCGACGCCAGAACTACTTTCTATCTGGACGACATCCAGCTTCAGACCCAGTAACGCCGAGGCTATTCCAAAACAGGACCGAGTGCTGCGAGGAATTGTCAAGCGTGCCGGGGGAAATTACACTAAAAATTTGGGTAACATTTTAGCCGAATGGAGGGATCGGCTGTGTCATTCCCGCGAAAGCGGGAATCTAGGCTGCTTTGTGCTTGCTACGGTGTTCCTACTAGGCAAGCGGGAACCTCTGGAATACTTGTTGGATTCCCGCTTTCGCGGGAATGACAATACAGGGGGCCTTCACCTGGCTTTGCTTCGACGCCCTCTCGACAGACGGCGGGAGAGGCGAGCAGTTTCATTCGGCTAAAGTGTTACAAAAATTTTAAGAGGGATTTTTGGCTTTTTTGCCAAAAAGGTAGAAGTTATTGATTCAGACATCGAATTGCCGAACATTTTTTATGTATTCAGAGTGTACCGGAGCTTGACCGTGGCGACTGCGAAGGGGACCATCCCCACGTTGCAAGACGGGGAGATTGCAAAGCGTGTCGGCAGCAAGGCGTTACGTCGGGGTTGGGAATATTTCCAGAAGGGCGCCCTGGGCCAACTTCGCCGCCAGGGGAAGGTGCTTTCCGGTCTGTGTATGGGAACAGGTATCCATCCCTATCGGGTGCGGGTTGTGTTTAACGAAACCGGCATTGCGGAAGCGGATTGCACCTGTCCGATCGGCCAAGGGGGATATTGCAAACATGTGGCGGCGCTGTTGATTGCCTGGCGGGAACGGCCGCAGGATTTTCTCCTGGTGGAAGAGTTAGAACCGCTTCTGGCTCAATGTACCCGTCGGGAGCTGATCGAATTGGTCCAGAAGCTGCTCGAACTGCGGCCGGAATTGGAGGTTACCGTGTATAGTTGGACTTCCCGAGGGAAAACGCAACGGAACCTGCCGGATCCGGCGGTGTATCGCAGTCAAGCGAAGGCGATTTTGGCCCAGGCGTGCCGCAGTGGCCCACCCGATTGGCAGCAGGTGGCCGATCGGTTCATGGCGCTGGTGGAGATTGCCCAGTCTTTTGGGCGCCAACAGGAGTTGGAACAGGCGTCGGTGGTGTATGGGGCGCTGGTGGAGGAGATGTTGGCCTATCCGCAGGTGGAACAAATGTTCCTCCCGCCTCTCCAGCCGGTGATCAATGCTTGTGTGGAAGGGTTGCAAAAGGTGCTGGCCGATCGGGATATCCCCCCGGAGGTGCGAACCCGAATTTTGAAAATTCTCTTGGCCCTGCTCCGGGTCCATCTGGAGCGATTCGGTGCGGTTCGGGAAGATGTCCTGCAACTGTTTCGAGAGCAAACCACGCCGACGGAAAAAAGCTTGCTGCGGCAGTGGATGGAATCCCTGGCCGGGTTGGCCGACACGGTTACCGCTCGCCTCTGGGGCGGAGTGCTTCTCGAATTGGCCGGGGAGGAGTTGGATTTGGACGAGGTGGCTCGGATTTGTCGAAGTACCGGCCGATATTTCGATCTGGTGCGGCGGTTGGTCCTTTGGGGGCGGATGTCCGAAGTCCTGTCGGAGGCCGCTCATCTAGGGGAAGATGAACTGATGCAATTGGCCGACCTTCTGGTGTCTCTCGGCCAGTCGGCCCGGGCAGTGGAATTGGTTGAAAACCGCTTGGCGGATCGGCCGGAAGGACCTTTAGCGGAGTGGTTGGCTCGGCATCGGCAGGAGCAACAGCGACAGGAAAAGCTGCTCCAACTTAAAGAACAAATGTTCCTTCTGGAGCCAAGCTTCGATGCCTTTGGGCAGCTTCGGCAATTGGCCCGTGCGGTGGGTCGGTGGGAGGCCCTTCGGGCAAAACTGCTATCGCACCTGGAGACCCTCGGCCGATGGGACCTTTTGGCCCGGATTCTTTTGGAAGAGAAAGAATTGGGGCGGGCGTTGGCCTTGGCCCAAACGCATCCGGCGGAGGGATTGGAAAGTTGGGAACTTCAGATTGCTCAGGCGGCGGAGCGGCTTTATCCTGCCGAAGCCTTGGAAATCTACCGGCGGCGTGTGGATCGGCTAGTGAACCAACATACCGATCCCCACTATACGGAAGCCTGCCGACTGCTCCGGAAAATCCGTTCTTTGATGAAGCGCTGTGGAATGGCCAAAGACTGGCCTGCTTATTTGGCCGATTTCCGCACCCGCTACCAGGCCCTTCAGCCCCTTCAAGAAGCACTCACCGAAGCGGGCCTCTAGAAGCTTGTACATTTCTTTATCTTCTCAAAAACCAAAGGACACAAACGAGGCGAAAAATTAGGGAATTCCTAACATGTTAGGTTGACTGTCTCCACCGGAAGGAATTGCCACAATCTGTGGGGTTCGGGCCCATGGGTACCCCTTCCAAGTTGAGGGTCCTGGCCGGGCGGATACAATCCAATGAGGAGATCGAGGGAGTTTCTTTTTCCGAGGAGGAACTATCTGATGGGGGCATACATGGGAAAATCCGACAGGGTGCTTGGTTGGGGCAAACCGATGGGTGGGTGGAAATGGATTGGGCTTGGGGCGGTCATGATCGCGGTCGGGCTGGCGGCGAGGGCGGCGGAGAACCAACCCGGTGGCCCCACCCAGTCGAAAAATGTCATTCTGATGATTCCCGATGGGTGTGCGGTGGAGGCGTACACGTTAGCCCGTTGGATCAAGGGGAAGGAATTGGCCGTCGATGGGCTGGAGGTGGCGTTGGTCAAGACGCATAGCGCGGATTCGGTGATTACGGATTCGGCGCCGGCGGCGTCGGCGTATGCGACGGGAGTGCGCACGAGCAATGCGTTTTTGAGCGTTGGGCCGCAAGCGAAGGTGTTGTCGCTGTTGGCACCGCCGGGGGAGGATTTGCCGTATCGGCCGCTTGCCACCGTGCTGGAGGGGGCAAAACTTTTGGGCAAATCGACCGGCATTGCCGTTACCTGCCGGGTTACTCATGCTACGCCGGCGGCCTTTATGGCCCATCTGCCCCACCGAGATGATGAACAGAATATCATGATCCAGGTGGTCCATCAGAACGTGGATGTGGTGCTCGGCGGCGGACGGGAGTTGCTCCTGCCTACCTCCGCCGGCGGCAAACGCACGGACGGCCGGGACCTGACCACCGTCTTAAAGGCCCGGGGGTACCAGATGCCGGAAACCCGGCAGCAGTTGGCCCAGATTCGCAGCGGCAAGGTGTTCGGCCTTTTTGCGCCCGGACACCTGGCCCCGGAAATCGACCGGCCAACCATTGCCCCCGAACAGCCCAGCCTGGAAGAAATGACCCGCAAGGCGATCGAGCTGTTGAAAACCGATCCGGACGGATTTTTCCTGATGGTCGAGGGGAGTCAGATCGACTGGGCCTGCCATGCCAACGATCCCGCCTATCTGGTCCACGAGGTGCTCATGTTTGATCGGGCGGTAGCAGCGGCAGCGGAATTTGCCCGGCAGGATGGGCAAACGCTTCTGATGGTGGTGGCGGACCATGGGACCGGGGGAGTCACGATCGGGAACCGGGGTCCGCTCAGCAAGGGGAACATGCCGGTGGAAGCAGTCGTCGAACCGATCCGTCGGATGAAATGTTCCTTCTCTGCGTTGTGGAAAAAGCTTGGCAGCCGGCCAACGGCCCAGCAGCTTTCCGAGGTGCTTCAGGAGTCCTGGGGCATCGAAGTAAAACCCTCCGAAGCGGAGGAACTTTTGGCGGAAGCCCGACGGGGCGGCGAATATCTCCTGGCCGCCCTTTGCCAGCGATATACCGTCGTGGGTTGGACCACCCATGGACATACCGGAGGCGATGTGGTCCTATTTACTCTTGGACCGGGCAAACCGAAAGGGGTCTTGGCCTCCCCGCAGGTGGGCCAATGCATCGCCCAGGCCTTGGGCATTGATCTGGAGAAGCTCAACGCCCGGCTTTTCGTCGAACCGAACCAAGTCCTGCCGGGCGTGAAAGTGGAACTGGTGTTCGATCCGGAAGGAGAACCTAATCTGCATCCTGCGGCGGAAAAGCCGCTCCCAAAAGCCAACCCAGAGCGATCGCCTCCAGGTGCAAAGCAGCCCCGACTCGCCCGGCTAGAATACGGCCAAAGACGAATCCAGCTGCCCCTGCAAGAGAATGTCGTTCAAAGGGGCGATCGGACGGTAGAATTGGAAGGGCTGTGTTTGTACGCCAGCCAGACCAAACGCCTCTATGTGCCGATGCAGGTTATTCGGTTGCTGGCGGATAGTCCGGAACCTTTGCCGCCGATTACTCGAAGCCGGTAAGCAACTTCCAGTAACTGCCTGGCCGCATGGAGGGGGCCGCTGTTTTTCCTCTCCTGCGGCGGCAACCCACAACAATTTCTTCCGTCGCCTGAAAGGATCCGGGGCTAGCTCGGTTGGGTAAACAGGAAGAAAATGCCGGTACCACCTTCCTTCGGCGGCGATTGAGGTTCTAGGTTTTAGGAGCCGCTGAGTTTTTTCGCCCAGAGGCTATTTTTATAGCGGGTTTCCAGGATTTGGCGGGCTTGGGTAGCGCGTTCGGGTTTATGGAGTTGGTTCCAGAGTTCGACCAGATGGTAGAGGGCTTCGGCGTGTTGTTCGCCGTTGGCCGAGTAGAGCACATCCACATGCAAGTAAGCTAAGAGGGCTTCTTTGGTGCGCCTGGCTTTTTGTTCGATGGCCCCGAGGGTGTTATAGGCCCGAGCGTGCAGTTCTTGGTGCTCGGGATCCGCGATGGCGATGATATCTTCGACGATTTTTCGGGCTTCTTCCGGTTTGCCTTTTTCGGCCAGGCATCGGGCTTTGCCCAACTGGGCTTCCTGCCGATACAGCTCGGCCTGAGCGCCGGAGGCGGAGATAGAGAGCACTTTGTCGAAGATTTTTTCTGCGTCGTCGGTCCGACCCTGTGCTAAGGCTAGCCGGCCGAGAGCCACACCAGCCCGGATTTGATAATCCGGCCAAGGCGTTTGGGCAACCGGTTTATAATAGGCTTCGGCTTCCTTATATTTGCCGGCGGCCACCAGCAAGTTGCCGATTAATTCGGTAGCTTCCAAATAGTGAAAACTTCCCGCATTGTTTTGAACGAACTGGATCAGGGCTTTTCCTGCTTCCTGGATCTCGGCGGAGCCGGCCAAAGCCAATTTGGCCAGGCAGTAGGCTTTGTAAAACTCTGCCTCCTGTTTGAGGACCGGCTGAGCCAATTCTTCGGGAGCGAGCTTTTTAGGATCGTTCAAGACCTCCAGAGCGTCTTGGTATCGGCCCTCCGCCGCCAACGTGCGAACCCGATTCAATCCGGGCGGTTCGCCCTGAAAGATAATTGCCTGGATTTCGTTGACGGGGATTTTCAGTTCTTGTCCTGCTTGATCCACGACGACTTCCAGGGGAGTCATTCTTTTGACGGTGCCCTGGATCGGAGAGGAACCGATCCGCCGAATCGTATCCTGGGCCCAAAGCCCAGTGCCTATCATCCCGGTGCATCCGACCAACACAACGGTAGCTGCGACCCAATAAGTTCTCCGCATCGTGACGTCTCCTTTTTGCACGAAAAGTTGCTCTAACTGCGCTTTGGCATGGGATCCAACTGGTCCTTTATCGCTTGACTGTATCCCCCGGGAACAACGACCAGCATTTGTGGGGTTCGATCCGATTTTTCTCCTCTCCATCGGGTAGGGGGCCGGGCGGGTAGATACAGTCAAAATAGTCGGTGCTTTGTAATTTCTTTCTCTTGGTAATTTCTCTCTTTTGGAAGCAGGAATTCCACAACTGAAAGATATGGGCATCCGGTCGCCGGAGTGCTGCTATTTGGAACCCGTTGGGGCTGAGACGGTGGCTTTCGGCTTCGAGAGACCTGTGGGCGTTTTTCCTTGAGTTTGTTGGATTCGTTTCAGAAGGTCGTTATATTTGGCAAACCACTCGGGGCCACCTAATTCTGGCATCAGACGATAGACGATGAGGATATCTTCCTCGGCTTGTTTAAGGACATTGGCGCGGCGATCGCCGGAGAGGGTTTTGGCATATTCAAACCGGCAGAGGGCCAAGTTATACCGGGCTTCGTGGAAATAATCGGCGAATCGTTGTTTATCGGTTTGTCGTTCGGGGGCATCCATGCGGGGGTCCATCATGAAGCGTTGGACGGTGCGGGCCAATCGGCCCCAGCCCCAGATGGGCAACTGGAATTCTTGTCCATCTCTTCGTTTGCCTTTGAGTCCGCCCTGGATGGCATAGAGATAATACTTCGGATCTTCGGAACCCCAGGCTTGGCAGATATAGGCACCTTCCACTTGCCCGTCGATCATCATCGGTTTGTCTTGCAACAGGACGGTGATCCATCGGAGGGCTTCTTTGTATTGTCCGAGTCGGCGGCAGCATTTGGCCAACCGGAGGAGGATACTGCCTCGCAGGGTTTCCTGTTTGGTTTTTTGTTCGCGCAAGGGAAGAATCTTTTCTTCTTCGGCCGTTTTGGCGGTTTCGTCTTGGATTTGTTTGAGTTTTTCTTCCAGGGGTTGGAGTTGTTGATTGATTTGGTCCAGTTGGTTCTCGACGAGTTCGAGGAGTTTTTCGAAGGCGGCCACCGCTTTTTCGTAATAAGGTTTGACATCCGGTGGGCAGCTTCGGAGTCCGCCAGGATCCAGCCCTGATCCGAGACTCTGAAACGTTTCGGCCACCCAATATAATGTGCTCAGCGTATTATCCGGGCGTTGGGCAATCCGGTCCAGGAAAAGTTCAAATCCCTCGAGCACCTGTTTGGCTTCTTCGTCTTTTCGCTCTTGGCGGAGCCGATTCAGATGCCGTTCCAGTTCCATCCCCAGGCTGATATAGAGTTGGGTGAGTTTGGCAGCACCTTCGGGATCAGTGGCCATGATTTTTTCCAACGTATTCATGACCTGTTCGGCTTTGTCGAGTTGGCGGACGGCCACGTAGGTGCGGAGAGCGGCTTTATAGGTTTCCGCCCGGAAGTTACCTCGTTCGGTTACCGGGTGATTGGCCTGGACCAGAGTGAGCGGCCCAATCTGTGCATCTGTCAACCTTTCCAAAGCCTTTTTTGCCTGTCCGGTTTCGATGTAGATTTGGGCTAAGGAAAGCCCGGCGCTGACCAACGTGAAATCAATCCCTGCCTGATCGGTCAGTTGTTTGCGAAGCCTTTCCAGCCCTTGTTCCAGGTATTGTTGGGCCTGCTGGCGCATTTGATCCAATTCCTGCTGGGCCGGTCGTTGGTCTTCCGGAAGCCGAGCTGCTCGAACATACGCCGCCCACAATGCTTGCCCGATCAGCACTTCCCCTTCCGCTCGTTTTGAAGAATTGGGCGGCAGGCGGTTCAAATATTCTAGAGCCTTTTTCGGATCCTGGTCGGAGACGGCACTGCGCAGGAGCATGACCATGGCATCTTCGGCTTCCGGGGCGTCTTTCCAGCGACCGGCGATATATTCGGCCAGACTGCTCATGCGGGCGGTTTCAAAACTGCGATCGGCATCTTTGGGAACTTCCGAACGCAGTTTGACCCAACAGGCCAAGGCAATCTTGGCCCCCGGCCGGGCGCCCCCGCTGGTGGGATATTTTCGAGCCAGGAATTCTCCCAAAATCGCTGCTTCGTAGAGATTGTCCGACAGATAATTCAGATAGGCCAGGTAATACCGCAGCGTATTTAATTCGTCGAGGATTTTTTTCCGTTCTTCTGGGGACAATCCGGCGGCCAATTGGAGCGCCTGGGCAAAATACATCTTGGCCTCTTCCTGGGCGGACCGAATCCGTTGTTCCAATTCCTTTTTCTTGTTTTCGTCCAGGGCACCTTGGCCGGCCAACGTGCGCATTTCCAGATCGGCGGCTTGCAAGTCGTCCAGAGCGGCTTTTCCATAATCCCGGGCCTCTTCGTAGGTTCCGACGCGGAGTTGTCCTTCCGCCATTTCCCGAAGTCGAATCCGGGCGGGCATTTGATGCGGCCCTTCATATCGGGCCACAAACCGATAATGATCCCGCACCATGGCATAGATCTTCGGATCTTTCTTTTCCTTTTGTTGTTTGAGCAGCTCTTCACCGGCCTGGGCGGCGTAAAACCGAATGGTCAAGCCCTCTGGGGAGGACTCTTCATCCGGCCGGGCCGTCCCCACCCACTCTTCTACCTTCTTCCACACCTCGGAAAACTTCTTCCCATCTTGCAGGATCTCCAACTCCAGCACCAGGGCTTTATTTTTGATGTCTCGGAAGGCTTTCGGCTCGTCGGGTTGACCGGCCAATTCTTGGCAAATGGCCAGGGCTTTTTTCACGTCCCCCATTTCTTTGTAACAGCGTGCCTCCCAATACCAGGCATACAGCCCCGCCAGCCAATCCTTGAATTGTTTGTGGATGGTCCCAAAGCGCTCCGCCGCATCCGTTAACTTCTTTTTATATTCCTCGTTCTTTTTATCGTAGGTCTGGGCCAGTTCATAATCCACCGTACCCAGGTAAATCCGGCACATCGCCATATTGCGCACGACTTCTTCGAATTCTTGCCTTTTCTTTTCCGGCCATTTGGGATCGACCACCTTACCGTACTCGGCGCGTTTATTGGTATAATACCGCTCTAATTGCGAAAACTCTTCATAAGCGTCATTTAAATGCTGCCGAGCTTCTCGGAGGAGTTTGTCTTTTTCTTGGGGTTTGGTGGTGGGTTTGTTGGCCTGTTCGCGTTTGATCTTAGCCCGTTCCACCAGGATATTGCCCAATTGCAATTTGGCGTCCTGCGCAAAGGGATGGGTCGGCTGATCCTTGAGAAACTCGTCGAAGTACTTGCGCGCTTCATCCAGATATTGGACCCGATATTTCATATCCTGGCTGGCCAAGGCAGCGAGCAAATTGGTTCGGGCCTTCTCGTAATTCCAAGTTTTTTTCAGCTCTTCGGGGCAGAATCGGCTTTTCTGAAGCCAGTCCAAATACTCCAACGCCGTATCAAAATATCCCCGTTCCCGAAGGCCATCCAGCATCTTCTGGGCCTGTTCCTGCAACTTCTCGGCGGCTTTGCCTTTCGAGGCGGGCTCCGCAGCCAAACTGGCAACCGCCAACGCCCCGGCCACCAACCACCCCACCACAACCCCTATCCTACCCAAACCACGCGTTCGACCCATCGTCTTTTCCCCTATTCGAAAAATCAGCCCTCTATGCCATGACCTATTTGGGTTCTCAGAGGCTATCCGGAAAATCTGTTTTGAGTTTGACTGTATCTACCCGTCCGGGCCCCTCCCAGATGGAGGGGCGAACAATCGCATCGAATACCCCAAATGGTGCTCCCAGTTCCTGGGAGATACAGTCAAGTTATGCAGATGGACCAGCCCATCGGCAGCCCGCACCTTGCCAAAAACCCTAAGAAACGGGCATTTTGGGAAACGGAAAGGGTTTGGAAACCGCTCGGGCCCGCCGGGCGCCAATTTCGGGACAGCCTCTCAGGCCGCTTTTGCTTCCTCAAATCCATAAAGTATATCGTACCAACCCTTTTCTGCAATCCCCCGCGGCATAGAAGTTTGGAGAGGTTTCCGCCGGATGGACAAGCCGGGATCAGGGACCGGCTCTCTTCCATACGTCGGAACAACCCGCCTCTTCGACCTCTGGGAGGTCCGCCCGGCGAGTGAGCATTTCCGGCTCTTTTCCATACGTCGGAACAACCCGCCTCTTCCGATAATTCGTTTCCTGGGGTTCTACTTCGGGCCTATCCTACGACCAGGTCCGCCTCCTGGGCCAGCAGTACGGTCCGTTTGGTCTTCGCAAAACTTCAGGACACCGACGTGGCCAACAACCAGGCCATTCCGTGTCTCTCCGATTGGCGAAGCCCAATCAAGGTCTTGGGCCGCTTGGAGTTATTCTGCTCCATGAACCGGTCCATGGGGCAGAGCTTCCGGTGTGGGTGTCATGAGAGCGGGGGCGTGTGTTCGCGCCGGTTGTCCATCCGCCAGGCTAAGACCGATTCCAAAACCATCAGTCCCAGCGCCAGATGGAGCAGGAATTGGGAAACCCTTTGCGGGGGGAGTTCGGCCGCCGGAGGCGTGCCGACCGATTCCAACGGGGTGTGATATGCAAAAGGCACCTGCTGGCCCCACATCTGGCGCAGGTCGGCCTCCGAAAGTTTCGCCAGGTCGCTTTCTTTGGGGTCTGGATTGACGGCAAAGGCCTCTTGCCGGGCAAGCGGGGGCCCGTATTCGGCCATATAAAATCCGCTCCAAAATGTTTCCGTATAGTTCCAGGAGAAGGCTCCCGGTTCGATACGGGGCCGCAGTTCCACCGATTGCCCCTCCGGCAGGGTCAGCCGCACCCAGACGGGCGCCTCCGGCCCAGAAACGATCGCCCCCACGCTCTGGCCCGCTTGCACTTGGGCCGGCCGACCCGAACCCGAAATCGCATAGGCCGTCATCTCCTGTACCAACGGGACAAAGCTGGGCCACAGCGGCATGGCCGTCCAGGTGGTATCGGCCGAACTGGCCACCAGCACCACCCGCCCCTGCCCCAGGGGTTCTTCCAGAATCAGCGGATCCCCGTTGGCCGAGGCCAGGACCACCTGGGCCTGAGTTTCCGGAATCCGCTCCAGACGGAAGTATTGGAAGATGGGAGTCGTGAGCAAACCGGCCCGTTCTCGGCCCCGAAAGGCCCACAGGATCGGATGCCGATATTCCAACGGATCCAGTCGGCCTGCGGATTGGGAGACTATCGTCCCCAACCGGGCGGGCAGAATCCGCTCCGTCTCTGCTTGCCCGCCTGCCAAGAGCCGATTGTACACCTCCGCCTGCACCCGATCGCCCAACCAGACCACCAGCCCGCCCCCCCGTTTCACATAGTGGGCCAGCCGACGCACCTCCGAGCGGGTCAGTTGCCCCACATTGCAAAGAAACAGGCAGTCATAGTCGGTCAGATTTCGTTCGGGCAGGGCGCTTTCCGGTACAATTTCCGGCTCCAGGGGCAGGGCAGCACTGGACCGGTCGGCCGGTTGCAATGCCAGGGCCAGGAAATCGGCGGCTCCTGCCAATCCCCCGGCCCAACCGCCCGAGGGCCTGCCGTCCACACACAACACCCGGAAAACCGGTTTGACCTGTCGGACGGCAAACCGGCGGTTGTCCTCCGGCAGTGCATCGCCGCCGGTGCGGACTTCCAGCACGTACTGCCCGGGCGACTCGGCCACCGCATCCAGGATCACCGAAACCGGACGGTCTGCCGGTAGATCGACCGAGGTTTTTTGGACCGGTTGGCCGTTGACCCACAGTTCCACCGGGTGTCCTGGCCGATCCTGGCCGAAACTTCTCAACACCGCTTCCACGTGCAGGGTCTGGCCCACCGCCGTGTAGGGTTCCATGAGCCGCACTTCCGAGACGGCCGTATTGGTGGCTCCGGGTTGCCCCAGGTCGATGAGGATCAGTTGGGCCTGCTGGGCGATGCGGGCCAGACGGTGTTCGAATGTCTGTTTATCCTCCGGCCTGGCAAACTCCGGTGTCCAGCCCACCCGACATAGATCGCTCAAAAAATACACCTCCGCCCTGTCCATCCGGGGCACATGATGGGCGCCGGCCTCCAACACCTGTTCCACACACGCCAAGGTAGCCGACAAATCCGCACCGGTATGCCGAAGCCGAAGTCCCTCCAACTCCCGGAGGATTTCTGCCCGGTCAAAGACCGGCGGTCCCACGATCACCTGCGGCGGATCGGCCATCAGGATCAAACTCACCCCGTCGCTGGGCGTGGATCGGCTGATCAACTGGCCGGCCAACTGCTTGGCCTCCGCCCATCGACTTTGCTCCCCTGGCCGGTAGCCCATCGATAAGGAGGCATCCAGAACCAAAATCCGGTGGACTCGCTGGCCGGTCATCTGGGCCAAAAGCTGCGGGGTTCGGAACGGCTCAGCCAAGGCCAATACCACCACTCCAATCAATCCACTCCGCACCGCCAGCAACGTCCATTCTTCCAGGCGGAGACGGCGTTGGGTTTCCCGCAAGGCGGCCAGCAGATACTCCATCGCCGCCCAGGCAGTCCGCCGGTATCGCCGACGGCTCCACAAGTGGATCACCCAGGGCGCCACCGCTGAAATCAACCATCCCAACATAACCTGCTGCTCCGACCCCGCTTAGAGACTGTCCCACAATGGGGATCCCAGAGCCCCCCATTCCTTTCCAAAAACCGTTCTCCTTTACAAGATGCCGTTTTATTAGGAGTTTGGGGCAGCGTTAGGAGCTGTCCGATGAGGAGATCCGGCTAACTTGACTGTATCCACCGGGAACTTAAGACCACAATCTGTGGTGTTCGATCCGATTTTAGGCCCTCCATCTGGTAGAGTCCCGGCCGGTTAGATACAGTCAAACTAAAAAAACTAAAAATGGAATTTAGGGCCAGCCTCTTAGTGTTTGGTCCCATTGGTTCGGTGCCATGCCAGGGGGATTGTCCTACGTGCCCATCTTTTCGCCAACCCCGAACTCGTGTACCTTTCGTCCTATGCCGGGGTTCCACCCTCGGTTGTGGACCGCCGCGTAGTTGGTTTCCGGAGAAAAAAATCCCTCCAAAATCCAGTTGCCGAAATCTTATTCTGATTCCCTCAGACGACCGGGGGCGTCGCCTGTTTGTTATTTTACGGTTCGGGTGGTTAAAAATGTCCGAAGGGCCAGGTCCACCGGCCGGTCGGTCCGGAGCCGAACGTACTGCATCCCATGTTCTCGGCATCCGCGTTGGAGTTGGCGTTGGGCCGACTGAAAATGCCGAAGGTAGGCGGCCCGCAGCGCCCGGCCGTCGGCCAGCACATGCTGAGGTTCCTCCAACCCCTCGAAGCGGGTGAGTTCTTCGAATGGGAACTCTTCTTCCGCCCGATCTAACACCTGCATGAGGATCACATCGTGCCGACGATGCCGAAAATGCGCCATCGCCCGCACCAGGTCATCGGGCCGGTCGAAAAAGTCGCTCAGGATCAGGACCAAGCCTCGGCGGACAAACCGTTCGGCCAATTCATGGAGTACCGGGGCCATCTGCGTGTGGCCTTCGGGCCGGATTTGTTCCAAACCGGCCAGGATTTCTTTGAAATGCGATGGGTGGCCGCCAGGCCGAACCATATGCCGGATTGCATGATCAAATGTTACCAACCCCACGCTGTCCTGCTGGGCTAAGACCAAATAGGCCAGGGCTGCCGCCACCGCCTGCGCATATTCCCACTTGCTCCAGGGAGCCTGGGCGCTTTGGTAGCTCATGCTTCGGCTGGCATCGAGCAGCAGATAGCAGACCAGATTCGTTTCCGCTTCGAACTGTTTGAGGTAGAACTTGTCGGTCCGGCCGAACACCTTCCAGTCCAAATACCGGAGATCGTCGCCGGGGGCGTATTCGCGGTGCTCCGCAAATTCGATAGAAAATCCCCGATACGGGCTCCGGTGGAGGCCCGTCATGTAGCCTTCGACGATCCGCCTGGCTCGCAGGACCAGTCCTTTAAGCCGGGCCAGCACCAGCGGATCGAAATACTTTTGCCTGTTCGATTCCCTCACTGCGGAGTTCCTTGGGGGTGGGAACCGTTTCCAGCAGCCGACGGATGATGTCGTCCGGGCGCAGCCCTTCCGCCTCCGCATTGAAATTGATCACCAGCCGATGCCGAAGCACCGGGAAGGCGGCCATCTGGACATCGGCCAGTCCGGCACAGGGCCGACCGTGCAGGGCCGCTCGCGCCTTGGCCGCCAACACCAGCGCCTGACTGGCCCGGGGCCCTGCCCCCCAACTGACATAGTCGCGGATGAACTCGGGCGCTCCGTCTTCCCGGGGCCGAGTGAGACGGGCCAGGTGCATGGCATACCGCATCAGATACTCGGCCGCCGGCACCCGACGGACCAGCCGCTGCATGGCCACGATCTCCGGCCCACTCAGCACCGGATTGAGCTCCGGCTGGAGGTCCGCCGTGGTGCGCCGGACGATTTCCAATTCCTCCTCTTCGGCCGGATAGCCCATCAGACACATGAACAAAAATCTATCTAACTGGGCCTCCGGCAGCGGATAGGTGCCCTCTTGTTCGATCGGGTTTTGGGTCGCCAGCACAAAGAAGGGTTCTTCCAACCGATGGCGTTTGCCGCCTACGGTAACCTGATGCTCTTGCATGGCTTCCAGGAGGGCTGCCTGGGTCTTCGGCGGCGTCCGATTGATTTCGTCGGCCAAGACCACATTGGCAAAAATCGGCCCCGGCAAAAACCGAAGTTCCCGCTGACCGGAAACCTTGTCCTCCTGAATGACTTCCGTCCCCGTAATGTCGCTGGGCATGAGATCAGGGGTAAACTGGATTCGGCTAAACTTCAAATCCAAAGCCTGCGCCAAGGTGCGGACCAGCAGGGTCTTGGCCAACCCCGGCACCCCAACCAGCAAACAATGCCCCCCAGCAAACAGGGCCACACATAACTGCTCGATAATCTCCTGTTGGCCCACAATCACCCGGGCCAATTGCTCTTGAAGAGCCTCATACGCCTGGTGCAACTTTTCCAACGCCTGCCGATCATCCTCCGGACTCATCCAACCACTCCTTAGCTGTTCCAGCCGGGCAACATGTCCCTTCGGAACATTGTATCCCAAAGGCAGGAGGATTTCGCTCTCCCCCGGCCGTCGAGGGCCAGTGGCTTCATTCGGCGAAATGGTACCTTCCTTTCTATTTGGGGTATTCTGATCTATTTGGGGTATTCTGAGTTGGAGCGTGTGGTTATTCCCTGGCGTTTTGCGGGGTTGGGGTGGTTTGGGGGGCAGGCTGGAGGTTGAGACCAGGATGGGGGGTAGCTTTGCCCCCACCGGGATGGTTTGGGGTGGTTTGGGGTTCGGACGGGGTGGTTGGGCCGACGCCCAGGCAAACCAGTTCCTTTTCCGCGGCGATGATCCACAGGCCGTTGGCGGCCAGCAGGTTGCCGCCGCCTGTTTGCAGGGGCCGGAGGAGGATTTCCCGGATGGGTTGGCCGGTGCGGGCATCGACGACATGCACGGAGTGCCGGGTAGGCCAATAGATGCGTCCGTTGGCCAAAAAGCCCCGGCCGTAGCCGAGGCGATCCGGCCCATCCGGCCAGCGAAAAACCACCTGGCCTTGACGAGGCCCGGTGGTAGCCAGTCCATAGATGCGGTCGCCGGTAGCAATCAAACGATCTTCCCAAACCCCCAACAGATGCACCGCATCTTCCAGTTCTGGGCCGGTTTGCCAAAGGAGTTGGCCAGTGGCGGCGTCCAGGGCAAATATGGCCGGGTGATCCGCCGGCGCGACGTACAGCACCCCCCGATCCCACAGACAGGGATTCAAATCCCTGGCCCAATGCCTGCCAATAGGTTTGCCGCCGACCGGGATTTGCCGGGGATAAAGAGCGATCCATTGGATTTGGCCGTCGGCAGCCCGGATGGCCGCCACCGCACCCAGATTGGTGTTGTAGTAAAGGGTGTCGCCATGGAGGGTCAGCAGGTGGTGGGAGGTCTGAGGCAAGTTTCGGACGGGTGGTTCCGCACCACATACAAAAGTTCTCCATAGGATTCGGCCCGTGTCCGCATCCACCGAGGCCACATACGCCTGGACATGAGGTCCCAGTTCGCTCCGGCGCATGGCCACATACACGGACCTGCCGTCGGCCACCGGACTGCCTTCCAAAGCCCAGCGGGGGTCTTCCGGTGCCAGTTTCCATAAAAGTTTTCCTTCCGCCTCCAGGTCCAGGCAGACCAAATAGCCGTTTGCCGGCCCGTCGCCCTCTTGGCCCCAGACACTGACCGGTGTCCCCATCCGGGCATAAAGCCGATGGCCATGGACCGACAGGGTACATCGGGGCCTGCCCCACATCTGCCGAGGCACCAGCGCCGCCTGGGCCGAGCGGTCCAGCGGGTCCCGATAAATCCGGCCTTGATGCCAAAGGGGTTGGCCGGTCCACAGGTCCCAGCCGTAGATTTCCCACAACGTATTGACAAAAATCCACCGTCCTACCACCACCGGATGGTAGCCCAACGGCGCTAGGGTCGATTCGGCCGCCGTAGGCTGCACCGGGCCGGAAGGGCTGGCCGGTGGGCCGGTGGGCAACATCGGCAGTTCGGCCCGCCATCGGACCGGCCCCACCGACGGCACTTGGCCGACCAACCCACTCCGCTCCGGCTGCTTGGCAAAGGTTAGCCAGTCTCCCGGCTGCTTCCACCGAGGCCACTCGGCGGCTTCGTCGAGCATCTGCTGGAGGGCTTCGACGAAGCGGACTTCCCGGCCGGCCAGTCGGCCCCGGGCTTCCGGATGCAAACGGGCCAACTCCGCCAGCTCCTCCCTGGCCCGCTGGAAGGAACCCTCCAAAATGGAAGTCCAAACCAATCGGGCACGCACCGCCGCCAGATCGATCTGCGGATCCGGATAAGCAAGCCAGGTTCGTTCCGTCCCCGGCTCCTCAGCAGGACTGCCTTCGGAGGGTTGGCCTTCAGCCGCCACGCTTTCCCCCAGCGGGCTTATGGGCCGGGCAACTGCCGACGGGCCGGCAGGGGGCCGCTTTTCGGTCCCCTTTCCGGTCGGCAAAGCCTGTTGGACCGGTACCAGCCGCTCCCAGTACCACCGGGCCTCCGCATATTGGCCAGCTTCCAATGCCATTTCGCCCAGCAGCCACAGGGCATCGTCCCCCCAACTGCTGGCAAATGCCTGATCCACCACCTGCTGAAGCAGTTGCTTATCGTGCTGGCTTTGGCCGAGCTGATACCACTTCTGGGCCAGCGAATCCACCTGCCGGCGATAGAGGGCCAAGGCTTCCGCCGGCAATCCCGATAACACCATATGCCCATAGACGCGCAGCGGGATCAGACGCTGGGGGCTTGCGGGCACCAATTTGCCGCCGGATCGCTCCATCAGCTCCCGAAGGCTTCGGATGCCTTCTTCCCATTGGCGGGCTGCCAGGAGGGCCTTGGCTCGGTCCAACTCAGCCACCACCGCAGCATCCGCCCGATCCACCAGCACCGGCGGAGCCATTTCCGGAGCGGCACCCACCGCCGGCACCGGGCCCAGACCGGTCCGATCGCCCATCCCGCACGCTAAAACCACGCCCAAAACAAAAACAATCCGCACACTTCGCACCAGGGTAGCTCTCCCGCTGTAGTTCTGCGTTGGAACCAAGGGTAGCTCAAGTCGCCTTGAACTTGGTTCTGCCCCGTTCCTTTCCGTTCCTTTCCGGCCGATAGGAAACCGGCAACCGATAGTGGACCCATTCTCCTGGAAATCCCCCGAATGGGGGACTGCTTTCGGCTCTCGTCGCAAAAGCTCCCGATTCGGGGGATTCCCAACCTGGTTAGGTTCACTGTATCCCCTGGGATCGTTTTCGACAATGACCACACGGAGCACTCGGAGCCGTTTTTCTAAGCCCGCTAAGTCCGCGGTGCCCGGTCGGGGGGCAGGCGAACCGGTGGAGACGGTCCCCTTCGAATCTCAGGAGCCGGAAAGACCGCTCTTCGGATAAGACCACCGACATGGTCCAACCGGGCGAAACGGTCCACTTAACTTGACTGGATCCCCCCGGAACGATACCACAATCGGTGGTATTCGATCCGATTCTTAGGCCCTACAATTGGTAGGGGCCGGACTGGGAAGATCCAGCCAAATTAAAAGGCTTCCACGGCCATGCAGAGATGGTCGGTCCGGAGTTGGCTGTGGGCCGTCAGAGGCCCGGCTTGGGTTGGGCATTGCCGGCCATCCCACAGCAGCCCGCCTTCAGCCCGGCAATATAAACCGCCCTGATGCCGAAAAAGGACCACCGGCTCCGGCAACCACGGGCAGACGATATGGCAGTTTGGCTGAGGCCCTACCAGGCAGGTTTCGCCCATCAGGAGGATGGCGTCGCTGCGCGGCTCGGTCCGATGCGGGCTAAGAAACTCCAAACAGCCAGTCATACTGCAAGGATGCGGCAGCAAAAACCGAAGCCGAACCGTTTCCGCCAACTGGATGTGGGTGCCATCCCGGAGCCAGGTAGGCCCGGTTGCCAGATGCCCATCTACCCAGACCGGTTCGATCGGTTCGATCCCATACCCCTCCGATTCGCGCCAAAATCGCACATGTTCCGCACCCACCGGCGCCAGCAGCGGCACATCCACCTTCCTCCCTCCCCCGGCATGGCCGAGCACGACCGCCTCCTTCAGACAAATCAAATACCCCCCCTTACCGTGGATCCAGAGGAAAAACCGTTCGGGTTGCCACCAAGTCGATTCGGCCATGAACGCCTCCACGTGGGCTGCCGGTCTTGCCTGCCCGGTTTTATACTACTTTTTCCGGTTTTATACTACTTTTTTTTATGCCAAATGATACACCTTTTCTATAGTTATGCCGAATGACACACCTATGTTATGGCAAATGACACACCTATATTTATGCCGAGTGACACACCCATACTTTAACCGAATGAGACACCCGCCTGTCCCCCGGCCATCGAGAGAGCGGCCCGTCTTTCAGACTGGGCAGGTTCGCGGGAGAAACCCCCGGGTACCCACTTTTGTGTCCTGTTCTCCCCCTACCCTTCTCCTGCCCACAAAACGGAAAATGCACCTCCTTTTGCCTCTATTTGCCTCTATCGTTTCTCTCGTGAGGCGCCATTGTATCCCGTTTCCGGATGGCAACCCCCGGTTCGGAATTGGGCACAGCGGCGGCCTGTGTCCATCTTAGGCTGGTTCCCCTCCCTTTTGCCAGACGGTGGGTTCCAGAGACAATACTCCTCACGGTGGGCCCCAGAGACAATACTCCTCCCTGCTCCTGGAGCCCAACACCCTCCCTGCTCCGTAGCCCAACATTCCTCCCTGCTCCTGGAGCCCAACCCAAAAAACCTTTTCTCCCCCAGGACGCTGGGCTTGACCGCGGGTTTTTCCGGCGATTTTTCGGAAACCTACTTCGTGCCCGATTGACGAAAGGCTGGTTCCATGGCAACCTAAAAGGGAAGTTCTTGATAGGGGAAGTACGAAGTCATCCTTCTGGCCCCTGCAAATCCAGGATTTCCAGGGCGTTTGGGCGAAAACTACTTTCGCTTGGAATGGCAAGCTCGATAAAAGGCCCTCTTTCCGGGCTTCCGGAATCATCAACGGGCTACCGTTGGTAAGGCTCAGAGAAAGGTGAGAGGGGATTCCCGGCCTCCAGTGGTTCCTATTCCTACAAGTTCCTACAAACGGGTGGCCATGGGCCGTTGGGCAGAGGAGGAAGGATTGCCGGACCGGTGTTGTATTCGGCTCCGGTGAGCCGGTCCCGGAAAGGAAAAAATAAGGTTTTCTGCGGGCAGAACGGGGGTTGACACTCCAACGGAGCACCTCCCATTGGACCAGGCCGTCCAGGAGTTTCTGCCGGCAGAACGGTAGGCTGTTTCAAGGGGATGCTGCCATGGGAAGTGTCCCGGCCGTGGTGGTGTTGGTGGTGAGTTTTTTGGCCGCTGGACAGAGCCGATGGGATGCTGTTCCGAGCTGGGAAATCCAGAGCCAAAGGGTCGGCCCTGATTGTCCGGGGTGGAAAGGGCTTTCTTCCGGACCAACAGGGTTGCTCCCAGCCGTTTGGGAAGCAGGTTCGCCGGCGGGTAGGACTTTTTCCGCCTTGCGGGCTAGTGCTCTGGCCGTGCTCCCTGCGGTTTGGGAAGTAGGTTCGCCGACGGGGGCTGCCACCGTGGAAGGAAGAACCTCTGGGGCCGTTTCCCAAGCAGGGCAACCGGAACTCCTTCCCAAGATTTCCCGGCGTCTGCCGCCAGCTTTATTGGCCGGGGCCATGCCCCAGCAGCCTCAGAATGCGGGCCCTTTTCAGCCGGTCCGGTTGGCCCACCTATTGGCCCGCCCGGCTCCCCGGGACCAACAACGAAACCTGATCCTTTCCTATTGGGAGTTGGCGGCGGCCGTGGCTACGGTGAGCTTTCGCAAACAGGAGTTGAGTTGGTTGCAATCGGTGCGGGTTGTGCCGGCAGATCAACAGGCCTACCAGGCAGCCATCAGCGAGGCCACCGCCGCCCTCCAGGCCGCCGAAACAGCCCTGGCCAATGCCCAACAGAGCTTGGCTCAGAAGGCAGGCTGGGATGCGAAAACCGTTCGGCCTTGGCCGCTGGATAAACCGCACATCGGCACGTATTCCACCATGTTGAAAAGTTTATTTGCCGGGCGCTCGATCCCCAGAGACCTGCTACTGATCGACCGGTGCTTACCCTGGTGGCAAAAAGCGATTGATCGGCGTGCCCAGGCCGTCTATGCGGCCGAAGATGCCCTGGAGGCCCTCCTGGAGGCCTATCAGCAGGGCCGAACCGATCTCCGGCCCCTCCTCTGGGCCTATGCCCAGTGGCGGGAGCAGCATACCGCTTTTCTGAAGGCCACGGTCGCCTACAACGCCCAGATTGCCGATTTTGCTTTGGCCGTGGCTTCGCCGTGGCTCTATGGACCGGGGCTGGTGCGGATGCTGATCTTGGTGGAGGAAGGCTCTCAGAGCGTTCCTCCGCCTGGGAACCGCAAGGGGGAGGTTCGCGGAACATTCGGACAGGCTGAGCACGGAGCAGATTCCGGCGTAGTGCGGGCTACCTATGAGGAACCGCTCCCTAGGCAGGAGATGCCCGCAGGAGCGCTGGAACCGATACCTTTGGGTAATGCCGAGCCACTCATCGGAGGGAGGAATCTGGGACTTCCCCCAGCCGGAGGGGTACCAGGACAACCTGGAGCGGCAGGATCATCCTCCCGGATTCCCCCCTCCAAGGGGGTTCAGGAGCCGACTTTAGCCCCTCCCAAACCCTCTTCTGAGGTGATTCGCCCCTTGGTTCCTTTGACGCCGGAGAGGGGACCTTCGGCTTCGGCCCCGGACAGCGGGCCGGGCAGGGGACCGGAGAGAGACTCTGGCACCGGGCCGGGCAACAGCCCCCCCAGGGCGCCCGGTTCCTCCGGGGCCGGGGAGTCGGCCAAACCACCGGCTTCCCAGGAGCCAACGCTTCCTGAGCCAGAGTCTGCCTTTGCCGGGCAGCAACCTAGGGTTCGGGAAGCCAAACGCCCGTCGGATCATCCCGCCTGGGCGGAAGAGACGGTGGCTTTGTATCCTGGGTTGGAGAAGACATCGCCGTCGGTGCAGGCGGAGAACTTGGCCTGGAGTTTCCATGGCCCGACCGAACCGAAGAGGAACCTTCGGCAAGAAAAGTTGCTGAGCTGTTTGCAACGGGTCAGTCCCACCCAGCGGCGGGAACTTTTGGAGGCCTATTGGGTTCTGTGGCAGCAGCGGGCCCAAATCATCGCTCTGGAACAGCAGAAAGCTAATCTGGACAAATTAGGAATGGCCATTCTTCAGCAACCGTCCGGTTTTCTGAGGGCGGCAGAGAGGCTCCTGTGGCGAATAGCCCTCCTGGCCACCGAGGCCGAGCAAATGGAAGCTCAGGTACGTCTTTTGGAACGGGAAGAAAAACTGGCCCGGCTTTTGGGCATCGGGTTGGAAGGGACTCTGGTGCCTGCGACAGTTCCGTACACAGGGCCCTATAACCTCCAGTTAGAGACGCTGGACCAAAAGGTGCGCAGCAGTTGGGCGGTTCGCCGGGCAGCCGGAATGGTGCCGTTCCTCTATACTGATTTACAACAGCGGGCCAAAGCCGTCGTCCAAGCCGATCAGGCCCGAACGGAACTGTTCCAACAATACGGCCGGGGCCAACGGCCCTTGCACGACCTGCTGGCCGCCTACGAACAACAAAAACAGGCTACCTTCGAGTTCCTGCAAACCTTGACCGACTACAACCAGGCCATTGCCGATTATGTCGTCCTCGTGGTGTCCCCCGACCTGCCGGCTGAAAAATTCCTGGGGACTCTGGTCAAAGAACCTTAGCGACCGGGTGGCTCAAAAACCGGAACGGCTGGAGAGCGACCACCAGGAATCGGAATTTTTGTATCCTATAGGTTCCCTGCTCCCCACGCAGAGGCCTGGTTTTTTTCTCCCCTGCCAAGAAAGGCTGGGATCGCGGGCTAGCCTTTCCTAGAGGGCTGTCCTGAAATTATCTTCCGGAGGCGGCGGATCCTTCCCTTCTATCCCCCGTTACCCAAAGTCCTGTTTTTGGGTGGTGTTTCGGAAGGTTGCCGGCAGAGGGAGCTTTTCTCCCGCCTAACACGGAATTTCGGGACATCCTCTTAGCCATCCGGCCTGCCCGATCCTTCAGGGGATTCTACTTCAAGCGGCCAAAAGAGTCCGCTCAGCGTGCCTCCGTCGATATAGAGGACCTGACCGGTGATATAGGAGGCAGCCGGACTGGCCAAAAAGATGCAGGCCCCGACCATATCTTCAGGCAGCCCGATTCGGCCCAACGGGGTATTGGCCTGCCGCCAGGCTTCCAGGGCGGGGTTTTCCCACAGCCGGCGGCCCAGGTCGGTCAGGGTGAAGCCCGGTCCGATCGCATTGACACGGATGCCATAGGGGCCCCACTCCATAGCTAAACATTTGGTCATTTCATGGAGGGCCGCCTTGCTCATCGCATAGACGGAGACATATTTGAGCGGCGTATGGCTATTGATCGAGTCCACGTTGATCACCGCCCCGCGGCGTGCCGCTTTCATGTGGCGGCCAACCGCCGTGGTCAAAAAGAATGTGCCCCGAATGTTGATGTTGGTGATATAGTCATAGGTGGCTTCGTCGTAGTCTTCGGCCCGGCGACGGACGTTCACTCCAGCGCAATTGACCAGCGTGTCGATCCGGCCAAAGCGCTCGATGAGTTGTTCGACCATGCGGGCGGTGGCCGCCGGCTGGGCCACATTGCACACATAGGGAAACACTTGTTTCCCTTCAGGACTTATTTCGGCGGCGGTTTTTTCCAGGCTCGTGGGGTCCCGCCCCGTAATGATCACCTGGGCACCCCGCTGCGCAAACCCGGCGGCAATAGCCCGTCCAATTCCCCGGCTTGCCCCCGACACCAATACCACCTGCCCCTCCACAGCAAACAGCGGATCCATCGACACAGGCTCGCTCCTTGGAAAACCTAAGGACTCCTCCTTTGCCTCGGTTCCTCTTTGACTCTATCCACCCGGACAGGCTCCTCCAATTGGTAGGGGCGAAAAATCCCTCGGAGTCCACCCATGGTGGCAATGAGGGGGCTTCGCAAAACCAAGAGACACCACGTGGCCAAAAACCGAAAGAATTGCGTGTCTCTAGGATTTGCGAAGCTCACTGGTCCGGAGGATACCGCCATCCTCCCATTGTAGCCGAACGGAGAGGGGCTTGGCAGGCCCGATTGCGGCTCCCTCACCTGGCCAGGCTGCGGAGCATTTCGACGGCTTGTTGGACCATACGTTCTCCGGTGCCGGGTTCCACGTAGGAGTGCAGGCCGGTCCAGACCTGGTAGCCGCCCAACCGATGGCCTTCCGCATCCGGAATGTAGCCGATCCAGTCGTTGGCCAGTTCCACCACCACCGTTTCCTTAAACGGCGATTGGCGTTTGATCTGGAGGCCCAAGGCGGTGAACATTTCGCCGGGTATTCCGACCAAGGCTACCGGTCCAATCCGGATGGCTTGAAGCCAGGTCGTCTTTTCTTTGCCTTGCAAGGGGGCCAATTCTTTACGCATTTGGCGGAAGACTTGGGCGATGGCCTCGGCCCTGTCGCCGCCGACGCGCTTCTGGCAATACTCGGTAACCGCTTTTTCCTCAGCCGCTTCGTCGAAATGGCGATATCGGAAGGTAAAGGGCTTTTTTATGGCCGTCAGTTGATCCACCGGCGTCGGTTTGGCCGACTGCATCGTCTGTTCCACCACCTGGCGGATCCGCCGATACGCCTCGGCCGGGGAAACATCCAGCCGATGGGTGGAGCCGCTGGCCCCTTCCAAAAACCCGACCACACCGCCGTATTGCTCCTGGAGGCTTTGGGCGGCCAAACCGTAAAAGGCAGGCGACCGCACCCCGCCCTTGAACCCACCGATCGTATGGGCCGAATGGCCAAACAGCATCGCCAGCAGATTCCCCTCCGGCGAGCGGAAGACCAACACCGGCACATCGGGATCGACCGGCCCGGTCGGCCGAACCACATCGCTGCGCGGCCCGATCCAATAGATGGTCCCGTCTTGCAGCAGAAGCCGACTATTCTGGCCGATGGTCTTTTCCTCCCCTTTGCCGTAAAAGAAGCCGGCTGGCGCCAATCGGGCCTGGGCCGCTGCGACCGCCTCGACAATGGCCTTTTGGACCTGGCGGCAAAACCGCTCGTCGGGGCCGTAGGCGTGGACCCGACACGTGCTGGGCGCATGGTGCGTATGCGTCGCATGGATCAGGAGATGACTGGCCGGGATATTGCACCGCCGCTGGATTTCCTCCTCTACCGGGGCCAAAAGATCATGGGGCAGGATGAGCAGATCGCAACTGACTAGGGCCACCGGCGGCTGATCGGCTTTTTGCAGCACCACGGCCACCGCCCGCAGTTTGCCCTCCTGCCCTTTGACATAACCGGCGTGGATGCTGCCGGCAATGGGCATGTTGTCTTCGGCCTGGAGTTCCACGTCTGCTGCACCGATTCGAAGGTTCACCTCTGGCTCCACTGCCGGCTTGTTGTCTGTCTCCCCTCCCAGCGCCATTGTCCAACACCATCCTACCATGGCCGCCGAAATCACCCAACGGATCCATAACCCCGCTGGCCAACCTTTGAGATCGCTTTGCATAAAATACGCCTTTCATGGGAAAAATATGTATATCAAGTAAATAAATTTTGCTGCTTTTTGGTTGAGCGGGATTTACCTAGAAACTCCCACTGCTTCGACCAAAAAAGCGTCCTCCCATTTAGCCGATACCGATTTTTCTATTCGAGATCATGTCCGCAAATCGGAAAAAGGAAGAAGGGCGCCATTGGTATAGAGGCGGGCAACTCCCAAGAGCAAGGGAAGCAAGCTCTCTGAAACAAACGCGCCGACTGCTTTGCATCCTTTTTCCTCCCCGTAAGGAAAACCTTTGGAAAACGGTCCTCCAGGAGGGAGTCGCTTCTGGGCGTCCACCTTGAAACAGTCTAACCCTCCACCCCGAAGGTCGCCTCTGCTTCAGGAAGTGGAGAATAGACCCAGGGTAGGAAAATCAACCTAAGGCTTTGTCTCCCATTATACTTTTTTATTTCATTTTTGGAAGGAGAAAACTTCCAGCGCTCGGGAGAGACCACGTTTCAGGAAAGCAATCAGGACTCCATAATTGGTCATAGGAATCCCCAAAGACTTGGCTTTGTAAATTCGCGCAAGCATTTCCTTTCGATTGAACATGCAGGCCCCGCAGTGAATGATCAACTGATAATCAACAAGATGATCAGGAAAATCTTTTCCGGTGCACCAGTCAAAAATAATGTGTTTGCCTGTCCTTTCTTGTAGCCAACGGGGAATTTTTTTTCTGCCGATATCGTCGCCGATAGGATGATGGGTACATGCTTCCGCAATAAGCACTCGATTTCCTTCTTCGAGAGTATCTACGGTAGAGACGCTCTGGACGAAATAGTCCAGATCCCCTTTGCATCGTGCGAAAAGGATGGAGAAGCTGGTTAGGGGGATGTCGGGAGGCGTAGCGTGTAAAACTTCTTCCAGAACCTGGGAATCGGTAACCACGAGTTTAGCTTTTATTGTAAGGGAGGCCAAAATTCGCGGCAGTTTCTTTTCGCTGGTAACGACCGCATGAGCTCGACGGTCCAAGATTTCACGCAAGACGGCCTGCTGAGGTAAAATAATCCGTCCTTTAGGCGCTTCTTTATCGACCGGAATCACCAGCACAACCCAATCGCCCTCCTCAATCAGATCCGAGATAATCGGAGGCGGCGTGAAAAAACTTTCCGGAAGGATTTCGATGAGCTTGTTTTTCACCGTTTCCGTGGTTTGCCAACCCGCCTTAGTACTACACACTTCGACAAACGGAAGCCTGCTTTCGATGATTTTTTTCTTAACAGAATCGGTGGTGGGTTGAATGTCGATTTTATTCACTACGAGCAGAAGAGGAGTATTTCTTTTCTGGGCTTCCTGGACGATAAACCTTTCGTATTCTGTCCATTGGTTGGGTTCGACGACCAGCAGGATCACATCGGCTCGGTCGAAGACTTTCAGCGTTTTGTCCACACGAAGTTTTCCCAAGGGGCCAAGATCGTCCAAACCGGCCGTATCGATAAACAACACAGGCCCAATGGGCAAAAGTTCCATCGGCTTTTCGACCGGATCGGTGGTGGTTCCAGGTTGTTCGGAAACGATGGCGGTTTCCTGTTGTGTAAGGCAATTCAGCAGCGACGATTTACCCACATTCGTCCTGCCAAAGATCGCTATGTGGAGCCGAAAGCCTTTGGGGGTCGTTAGGTGCATCGTTTCAGAGCGTCTCCACGGTCCCAGCAGATTTCCAGACCGACGCTTTCCGCAGCAGCTTGGACATCTTCCAGATGGATCAGTTTCTTTCCGTCATAGATTTGATAAAGGTTTCTGTATATATTCGGAGTGAAATTTAACATGACGACATCAGCGCCGGCAAGAAAAGCTTGTCGCAATACGTTTCTTTTATCCTCCTGGGCAGAGACCAGAGCCGTACTGGCGGCCAAATGCGCCCTGGGGATCACAAGTCTTGTTAAACTCAATACTTTTAAGGTCAATTCCACACTCCCCTTGGGATAATGGGCTAGAGGAGTATCTTTCTGAGGCATGAAGGGACCGATGCCCGCCATATCCACGTCTATTTCTTTCAGCAAGAGAATGTCCCTGGCCAAATCCGTTTCGGTTTGGCCCGGCAAACCCACGATGTTGCCCGCGCCAACTTGATAACCGATCTGTTTGAGCTGAGAGAGGATTTGGAGACGCTTTTGTAAACTTTGGCCGGGATGCAGGGTGGCGTACAAAAGTTCATTGACAGTTTCGTGTTTCAATAAATATCGATCGGCGCCGGCTGCATAAAAAGCCCGGTAATCCTCGATCGGACGCTCGCCTAACGAAAGGGTGATGGCCGTCTGGGGCGCATACGTTTTGATCCTTTGGATCAGGGAAAGGATCGCTTGGCGCGGATAGACCAGATCATCACCCGATTGGAGCACGATGGTCTGAATACCGGAGTCGATGGCCTGTTTGGCGGCTTCAAAAATAGCTTCCTCATCCATTCGGTAACGGACCAGACGCTGGTTCTCTCGCCTTAAGCCGCAATAGAGACAATTCCGGACGCAGTAATTTGAAAATTCGAGCAACCCGCGGAGCCAAATTCGCCGGCCTAGATACTGGTTCCTGATTTGGAAGGCGTTTTCGGCTATCTGCGAAAGAACTTCGGGAGAGGAAGATTTCAAAATTTGGACGATTTCTGCTTCGGAGAGCATACGCAGAGGATTCTAAAAGTAGAGATCTCTTTCGCCGGAAGAGATTCTTTGGAAATATTCCTGGAGTCGAGGCGCCCATGGAGGATATTTCTGTTGGACCTCTTGCATTTCTTTTTCCAGAAGGGGTTGGGCGACGGCTTTGGTTTGTTCGGAGGCGAAATCGTCCAGCCATTCTTTGAACGTCAAAATCGCATTCAGCTTGCAGAAAAGAGCCTCTTTGCCGCATTTGAGCAACCCCATGATGCGGTCGCCCGTCCGGCCGCATCGATATCCCGCCGTGCAGAAAGAAGTGATAAAACCCTGCTGGGCTAGATCTCGGACTAATTCATCCAGTGTGCGAGTGTCGCCTAAAAGGAATTGTTGAACTTCCGGCTGTTGGGAAAGACTCTTCTTGCTATATCCGCCGATTCCGATGTTCGAGGAAGCATCCGTTTGAGTGATTCCTAATTGGATGGCTTGGTCTCGAAATGCTTTATTTTCTCGGGCGGTGATAATCATTCCTGTATAAGGAATGGCCAATCGGAGAATGGCAATGATTTTTTTCAACTCTTGATCCGAGATTTTATAAGGGGTTTGATCGACAAAGGGAGTATTGACGGCGGGTTCTAATCGGGGAAAGGAGACCGTATGCGGTCCGATGCCAAAGGCGGCTTCTAACTCACGGGCGTGGCTAACCAACCCCAGCAGTTCAAATCGCCAGTCATACAGTCCGAAAAGGACGCCGATGCCTACGTCGTCCACGCCTGCTTCCAAAGCCCGATGCATGCAGTACAACCGCCATGCATCATCGGACTTCGGCGTATGTAGTCCATGGAGTTCTTGATAACGTTCCGGATGGTAGGTCTCTTGGAAAACCTGATAGGTGCCGATGCCGGCTTGCTTCAAAAGCTTCAAGGCCTCCACGTCTAACGGAGCGCAGTTGACGTTGACCCTTCGGATGCTGGCGGAACCGTATTTCGTTTTTACCTTGACCGAATAAATAGTTTCTAACGTTTCCAGGAGACGATCCAGAGAAGCATAGCGCGGATGTTCACCGAAGACGATGGTCAAACGTTTGTGGCCGATTGCCCCAGCAAGAACCTCCACTTCTTGCTGAATCTCCTCCCGACTCAGCGCCTTTCTTTTTATCTGCGAGTTCGTTTTTCGGAACCCACAATAGATACAATCGTTGAGGCAATAATTCGTTATATACAAAGGGGCAAATGTAACGATGCGGTTATCGTAAACTTTTTTCTTGATTTGCAGAGCGACCCGAAAAATCTCCTCCCACAAATCTTCGTCTTGTAGGTGAATGAGACAGGCAGTTTCTTGAAGGGTCAGAGTTTCGATAGCACTGGATTTGGCGATAATCTCTTCGATCTGGGATCGGGAGGGATTTTGATGGGTTTGGAGTGCTTCCCAGATGGTTTGCGGGTCGATAAACGTGCGGTTCCGTGTTAAAATGTTCATTTTACAGATAGCATCCGTCGAGAAACACTAGGTGTTTAGAGCGAAGGAGCTTTTTCGGCAGAGATCGGCTGGGATCGGTCCACATAACTGGTATGGAGCAGCAAGTGAGAGAGATGTCCTAAAGGCTTTTGGAGAAAATCTTGATATAGTTGTTGGATTTCGGGATTGAGATGGGATTTTCGGACGGGTTGACGGCGGTCATCTTGGTTAAGGGCATAGGTGCGGGCTTTGCGGGTAGAGAGGTCGGTGGGAATCGGTTGACCGCCGCCTCCGATACAGCCTCCTTCGCAAGCCATGAACTCGATGAAATGAAATTGAGCGAACTGGCCGCCTTCCCGGACCGACTGGCAAACCTCCCGGGCGTTGCCCAAGGTATGGACCACCGCCACCCGAAGGGTCATTCCATCCAAGGGAATGGAGGCGGTTTTCATGCCTTCCATGGTCCCCAGGGTTTCGAATTCTAATTTTGGCAATGGTTGGCCGGTAGCCAGTTCATAGGCTGTGCGGAGGGCGGCTTCCATGACACCGCCGGTTCGGCCAAAGATGGTGGCAGCGCCCGTATAACGGCCAAGCAGAGAGTCCGGGGGTTCTTCGGGCATGTCGGGCAGATGGATTTTAGCCATCTTCAACAGTTTGGCAGCCTCCCGACTGGTTAACACAACGTCCACATCGGGAAAATGCTCGTGAGGTTCAAGCAGACCTTGCTGACGCCAATATCGGCACGCCGAGTCCATTTCAGGACGAGAAGCTTCAAACTTTTTGGCCGTACAGGGCATGATGGAAACTACAAACATCTGCCGAGGATCGACGCCCAGTTTTTGAGCGGCGTAGGTTTTGGCCGCGGCGCCAAACATTTGCTGAGGCGATTTCGCCGTGGAAAGGTGCGGGATTAAGTCGGGATAGAAAGTTTCGCAATACCGAATCCAGGCGGGCGAACAGGATGTGAACATAGGCAACCTGCCGCTGTTCTGAAGCCGATGCAAAAATTCATGCCCTTCTTCCATGATCGTCAGATCGGCGGCGAAGTTGGTATCCCAAACCTGCCGACAACCCAACCGGCGCAATGCGGCGTACAATTGTCCCACCGTCAAACTGCCCGGCGGCATACCGAATTCTTCTCCCAACGTGGCACGCACCGCCGGAGCAAACTGGACCACCACATACTTGGTCTCCAGGGCCTCCCCAACCTGCTGGGTTTGATCCACTTCGCGCATGGCACCCAGCGGGCGAGAAAAGGGACACCGCATACATCCCATCCACCGAGCGCCCGCATTCGGGATTTTCCGCATCCCCATGGGACATCTGTGGATACACTGACCGCAGCGCGTGCATTTGGCGTCATCGAAAAGTACGCCCAGCTTTTCATCAAACCGAAGAGCGCCGACCCCTTGAAACATATTGCACTCGTCCACACAGGCTTGACATCGAACGCAGACGTTCGGATCGTGGAAGATCGAGGGGACCGAGATGCGAGGCTCGAATTGCCAGGCGGAACGTGTTTCTAAGTTCACCAATCCACTGGACTCCGCTTCCGCGGCGGCAAACTCCTGCAAGTGGCGGATAAAGCGGCATTCGCCTCGATTGCGCAGTTGCTGAAGACGCTCGGTAAGCTCGGCCTCCAACGCCTCGGATCGGGTCCGGATGACCATGCCGTCCCGCAAAGGTCGATTTGCCCAAAGCAAAAGCGAAACCACCCGGCCATCCACTTCCAATAAGTTCACCAGAGGACAACCGGGATTATTGATCCACTGAAGCTCCTGCCATTCGGGCTGGTACAGCGTCTTGCCCTCTCTTTGCAGCAGTCCTAGGACATCTCCAGGCTGGTCTATCCGAAGCGTTTGCTGATCCAGTTGGATTGTAAGCGGCATCGGGAATCTCCTGTGGGGGAATCTCCGTTTTCCGGGCTTGCGGACACAACGGCACGGGGCCTGGTGGCCCGAAAACCTAGAAAACTCTGGCAGTGCGGTTGAGTATTACAATTTTCTGAAAAGTATTACTAACTCATTCTAAACTATCCCTTGCCAAGAGTCAACATGTTAGACATTACCATCCATAGGAGGGGTAGGCAAAAAGAAAACTATAGCCCGGTCTGCAATCACCATAAACCACAATATATTGGATAATTAAACCTATGGAACACAATATGCAGTGTGTAAGAAAACGAAAACCTCTTCCCTTCGGAAGTCCCATCCGCAGGTCGCTTCTTTGCCGAAAAGTCCCGGAATCCCTCCCCAGGCTACCCCGGTCTATGGGCAGCCCCCTGGGCTCATGGTACACTGCTTAAGACAGATCGTCTTTTGGGGAAACACGCTCGGGGACCGTTTTGGCCCCTCTGTTTGGGGGATAGGAGGGTGGAATACCCGCACAGGCTCCACTTCGGAGAATCTCGGGACAATGATCCTTTTGGGGGAGGCTGGGGCTGTGACCAACGTGGAAATTGCGGATGTTTTTGATCAGATTGCCGATCTTTTGGAGTTTCAGGGGGCCAATCCGTTTCGGGTGCGCGCGTATCGGAATGCTGCCCGGACCATCCGGGAGCAGACCGAATCGCTGGAACAGATGGTCTATAGCAGTCCGGCCTCTTTGCAGGAGATTAGCGGCATCGGCGCGGATTTGGCCGACAAAATCAGTACCCTGGTCAAAACCGGTTCTTTGCCGCTCCTGGAGGAACTTCGGGAGCAAGTCCCGATCGGGGTGTTGGAGGTGATGCGGGTGCCGGGGTTAGGGCCGAAACGAGCGGCCGCTTTGTATCGGGAATTGAGCATCGCCTCCTTGGAGCAATTGCGGGAAGCCTGTGTGACGCAGAAAGTCCGGGACCTGCCCGGGTTCGGCGCCAAAACGGAAGAGAAAATTTTGCAGGGGATCGAACTGGCTGCCGAAGCTGGCCGGCGTACTCTGTGGGCCGAGGCCGATTGGCCTTCTCCGGGAACCGATTCCCGGAAAAGTAGATTCCCGTGGAACCGAACCCCATTAAATAGGGGTTTTGTATAGTATTAAGGTGGGGCAAGCGAGGGAAGTTTTCTTCGATTAACCCAAGAAAAAACGGCCAGGTTTCTCTTCATTTTTCTTGCCGGTTCATCCATTTTGTGTAAACGGAATATATTTTCTCTTTTTTCTGAGTTCCCTATTCTTGCAATTTTCAAAAAAATGGATAGCTTAAGCAAATACACATAGGTAAAATGGAATCGGTCCCTCAGACGCTCCAATTCCCCCCTACTTTTATGGGGGGAAGGTTTCCCTAAGCTTCCGGTTTCGAGTATCTGGAACCGGCGGGAGACTGGGTTGGCGTTTGATGAGCGGCTGTGGCTTTCCCTACAGAACGACAACAGCCCGGTGCCCGGGAGAAGAAGGCCTCGGCAAAAATGAAACCCAGTAACACGGGACCCGAGGAAGGCCAGTTGGCTTTCCTTCTGCACTAAGAGGCCGTCCCGAAAATCGGTTTAGTTTGACTGTATATACCCGCCCATCCCCCTAACAGGAGGGGGGCTAAAATCGGATCGAACACCACAGAGTGGGGTCGTTGTTCCCGGTGATAACAGTCAAATTAGGCAGATAGACCAGCCAAATTAGGCAGATGGACCAGCCAAACCGGCAACCCCAGACTGCCAAAACCCCATAAAAAACAGGCACTTTGGTAAATCGGAAGGGTTTTGGCAACGGTGTGAGCGGCCGCCCGAGTACCCATTTCGGGACAGCCGCTAAGAGGCCGGATGACCTAAATGACCGGGCCCGGAACTCCAAATGCAAAATAAGGCTTGGGCTTTTTCCAAAGGGCTTTCCTAAAGGGAGGCACACCATGAGTAGGTGCATTTGGGTAGGAGTGTGCAGTGTGTTATGGGGTATTTGGATGGGGCAACTAGGGCTAGGGGCGGAGGCTCCCCCCCGACCGGCTCCAGCACCCGGTCCTCAGCAGAGGCAGAGGCCTCAACTGCCCCCCGCCAAGACCTCGGACCAATTGCTGGCCGAAACCGTCCAACTTACTCTTCGTCATGACCCCTACACGTTCCCTTATCAGATCTCGGTGTCGGTCTCCGACGGGGTGGTTACCTTACGGGGCACGGTCGAATCGGAGTTTAGTAAAAAGCGTGTCGAGTGGACAGCGGCCCGTGTGGAAGGAGTAAAGACCGTCCGGAATCTTTTGCAGGTCCAGCCAGCCACGGTGACCAAACCCGATTGGCTCCTCAAAGAAGATGTGGAGCGGGAATTGATCTGGAGTCCGTTGGTACCGGCCAGGGCGGTCAGTGTCCAGGTGGCGGATGGGGTGGTGTATTTACGCGGGGAGGTGCCGGACTTGGATGCCGTCTTCTCTGCCATCTCCAATGCCTATCAGGCCGGCGCCAAAAAGGTCCGCTCCTATCTGACCATTAAACCCCATGTGAATCGGAATCTGGGCTCGCCCTGGCGGAGCCTGCCATAAGGGCTTTCCCCTCCCTTGTTCGCTGGCAGATCGCGGCATCCTTCCCCATTCCCTTCCCAGGGATCTTTATGGGAATCTTTCGGACCGGAGGCATACCCCTCCAATAGGGGGCTTTGGCTAGGGTTTTCGGAGTCCAGACCTGGGCCTGACCTCCTCAGGAAAGGAAATCCTCTCGCTTCTCCCCCAAAAAGAGGGAGTTTTGGCTGAGCCGGAGATATCGAACCTGCCAGCTAAACCAAGATTTTGCCGAAAAACCATTTCTAAACGATCGGGGGCCGGATTGACAGAGAAAACGTGGATTTTTAGGATAATGACTTCTTGGCTCTTGAATGGTCTTTGGCGAAAAGGTGGGAGCTTGAGGTGGGTCCCAAAAACGGGACGAGTCAACAAACGAGCTCCTAGAGGGGATCGAGAGGCCCCCTTCAGACCCCAGGGGCCTCCGGTCTCGGGGCAGACTTCGACGGAGACACGATGCAATTCCAGATCCAGAGGCACCCCAGACCTCAGGGGCCCACGGAAGGTCAGAAGGACGTATTCTCCCTACCTGGGGGGACTCCTTCTGATTTGGTCATTCTCCAGAAAATCCTGATTCCATGGTTTTAAGGAAATCAAGGTATGGCAGTTCCAAAACGCCGGCAATCGAACGCTCGGACGGGTACCCGGCGTGCCCACGACGCCTTGAAACCCAAGCCATACACCTACTGCCCCCAGTGTGCCACGGCCGTGATGCCGCATGTGGTCTGCCCGAAATGTGGCTATTACATGGGCCGGAAGGTGGATGAACCTGTCAAGAAGAAGAAGAAAAAGAAGGGAGCCGGCAAACCTTGACAAGCCGCCCCGAAATCGCCAGCCTAGGGGGCCGCCGATCGGTTTCCAAGAAGGCCCTCTTCCCCAAGGCCGCTGGGAATTAGTTTTTTGTTAACATGTTAGCCGAATGAACAAGACCTCCGGAGGGACCTGCTTCGGAGGTCCGATCCGGTGGAGGTATGCACCTCGGATCACCGTTTTGGTGGGCCTAATAAGTGCGCCCCTCCCTTCGGCTAAAATGTTACGTTTTTAACGGTGGGGTGCTGTGGAAGGGCTGGCTGTGGAAGGACTGTCGGAGCCGGTTCGGCACGGGCCGTATCGGGCTGGCCGCGGACACAGAGCCCCTTGGTTTCCAAGGGGGGAGTGGAGCTGGAGTTCGATTTCTGCTGGGAAGCCTTGAGTCGGATTGCTTTTTTATTTCCTGGGCAAGGTGCCCAGATGGTGGGGATGGGCAAGCGACTGGCCGAAACGGTGCCAGCCGCTCGGCGTCTGTACGATCGGGCCAGCCAATTGCTTGGGTATGACTTGGCCAAATTGTGTTTTGAAGGCCCGGCCGAACAACTGGATTCGACCGTATGTAGTCAGCCGGCCATTTTTGTTACCAGTTTGGCAGCCCTGGAAGCCCTCCGAGCGGAATCGCCCGAGGTGGTCTTAAGCTGTGAAGCGGCCGCCGGGTTAAGTTTGGGCGAATATACGGCCATGGTGTTTGCCGGGGTGATGGAATTTGAGGAGGGGTTGATGGTGGTCCAGCAGCGGGGGGCAGCCATGCAGGAGGCCTCCGATCGCACCCCCAGTGGCATGGTCACCATCCTGGGGCTGGAACGAGTGCAGGTGGAAGCCCTGTGCGAGAAAGCCCGGCAGGACGATATTTTAGAAATTGCCAATCTCCTGGCCCCGGATACGATTGTGATTTCCGGGACGAATGCGGCTTGTGAACGGGCTGCCGAACTGGCCCTGGCTATGGGCGCCATGAAGGTGGTCCCGTTGGCCGTGGCCGGGGCGTTTCATACCCGGATTATGCATCCGGCCGACCAGCGCCTGGCGGAAGTGCTTTCCCAGGTGCGTCTGCGTCGGCCCCGAATTCCGGTCATTTCCAACGTGGATGCCCGGCCTCATGAAGATCCGGAAGAAATCCGGCAACTGTTAATTCGGCAGGTGGTCCATCCGGTCTTATGGGAGGATTCGATGCGATACTTGATTTCCCAGGGCTTCACCCAGTTTTACGAAGTAGGCCCGGGCCGGGTCTTGCGAGGTCTGCTCAAACGGATCGATCGCTCGGTTACCTGCCATAATGTCTCCGGATAAAGCCATAATGTCTCCGGATAAAGCGGTGTGAGGAGGTGGGCAGCCCCTGGGCCGGCCATGCAATGAAGAGGGTGTCCCGAAAAACCGTTTTTCGCCGGATGGATCACCATCGGCAGCCCCCAGACTGTCCCACTTCCCATAACCAACTTCCAATAAAACGGCATGTTGGACACGAAGAAGGGTGAACGGTTGCAACAACCATCGGGGCCGCGGCCCGGATGCCCATTTCGGGACAGCCTCTCAGGGGGGACCGAGGAGAGATGCAGGGGAAGCCGGATCGGCCAAAGGATGCCGGGCAGTCGGCCTTTGCCCGGAATGGACCCGTGCTGGGTGGGCCAAAGCAACCAGTTTTGCCGGGGCGGAGCGAAAGGTTAGGGTTTCTTCCGGGCATCCCCCCTTCTGAGGGGCGAATCCAAAGAGTTCCTATAGACATTCCTAAAAAAACTGATTATACCTGAAAAATAAGATTTTCCGTACCAGTTGAGCTTGACTGTATCTACCGGAAGGAATTACCCCAATCTGTTGGGCTTGAGCCGATTCTTACCCCCTACAATTTGTGGGGGGTTGGCCCGGTAGATCCAGTCAAATTAGCCGGGGGAAGTACCCGCCTCTGCCCGCCGTGGGAGAGGCCGGCCGAGCGAAGCGGGCGGGGGGTGTCCCTGCTGTGAACGCGGGAATCCCAAAAGTTAAAAGTTCGGAGAAATCCATATTCCCGAGGTTCCCGCCTGCGAGAGAATAATCCTGGACTGCTGTTTACGCAGCAGGGACACGTGCCCACTTCATTCGGCTAACATGGTACGATTTTCCTGGGTTGGGGCGGAATGGGCGAGAATAGTTTGATTGTGGACGCAGTGGAAGGGTTGCCTTTAGGGCATTGAAAGGTGTTTCGAAGGAGGACAAGAAGTGGCTTCTGTAGAAGAACGCGTCATTGAGATTGTGGCCGAACAACTTGGGGTGCCTAAGGAACGGATCACCCGTGATACGTCGTTTGTCAACGATTTGGGTGCCGATTCGCTCGATACCGTGGAATTGGTCATGGAACTGGAAGAGGAGTTTGATATCAATATCCCGGAGGATGCCGCCGAGAAGATTCAGACGGTTGGCCAGGCCATCGATCATATTGAAAAGGCCATTAGCGCCAAACAGGAAACGGGTCAGTAGCCTCTGCCTGCTTCCAGCTGGAAGGATCCCCGGATGATGAAACGGCGGGTAGTCATTACCGGGCTGGGCGTGGTGACTTCGTTAGGCTGTAAGGTCGAGGAACTCTGGACCCGTTTGCTCCGCTGTGAAAGTGGGATTGCCCGGTTGCAATTGATGGATGCTTCACGGTTCCGGGTTCAGATCGGCGGTGAGGTAGTGAACTTTTCCACCGCTGGCTACATCGAACCCAAAGAAGAAAAACGCCTCGACCGTTTCACCCAGTTCGCCATGGTGGCCGGTATCGATGCGGTCCGGGATGCCGGTCTGGACTTTTCCCAAGAGGATCCCTTCCGCTGTGGGGTGATCCTGGGTTCCGGCATCGGAGGCATCCGGGAGATCGAAGTCCAGCATACCCGTCTTCTGGAAAAAGGCCCGGAAAAGGTCTCCGCGTTCACCATCCCCAAACTGATGGTCAATGCGGCCGCTGGACAACTGTCGATTCAATTCGGCCTTCGCGGTCCGAATGCCGCGGTGGCGACCGCCTGCGCCAGTGCCACCAATGCGATCGGTGAAGCCTTCAAAACCATCCAACACGACGACGCCGATGTGATGATCACCGGCGGGAGCGAAGCCGCCGTTACCCCCATGGGCATCAGCGGCTTCAGCGCCATGCGCGCTCTGTCCGAACGGAACGACGACCCGGCCCGCGCCAGCCGACCTTTTGACCTCCAGCGGGACGGCTTCGTCATGGCCGAAGGAGCCGGGATCCTCGTGCTGGAAGAACTCGAACATGCCAAGCGCCGCGGCGCCCGAATTTATGCGGAGCTGTTAGGCTACGGCTCCACGGCCGACGCCAGCCATATCACCCAGCCCGATCCTCAGGGTACCGGGGCGGCCCGCGCCATGCAAACCGCCCTCCGAGACGCAGGCGTCGATCCCGCCCAGGTCGATTACATCAACGCCCACGGCACTAGCACGCCCCTGGGCGATATCGCCGAGACCATCGCCATCAAACAGGTTTTCGGCGACCACGCCCGACGGGTGAGCATCTCCAGCACCAAAAGCCAATTGGGCCATCTGCTGGGGGCCAGCGGCGGCGTGGAAATGGTCGTTACCGTGCTGGCCCTGGTCCACGGCGTCATCCCACCGACGATCAATTACGAATTCCCCGATCCCCAGTGCGATCTGGACTATACGCCCAATCAACCGCGGGAACGGAAAATCGCCATCGCACTGAAAAACAGTTTCGGCTTCGGCGGGCACAATGCTTGCCTGGTCTGTGGCCTGCTCCGAAACGGCCATTAACCGTTTTCCGCCCGCTCCTCCCGCACAACAGAGAAAAATCCTGGGCACGCCGTGTGCACCAAAGCAGGATCGGTGGATTTTCCAGACCGCTGCCCCAGGAAAAAAACCACAAGAGGTGTCGGAAAACCCCCAGAGGCGGCGAGCTTCCAAAATGGGAAGGCATTCCGGCCGCTTGTTGCGGAACTCCCGCTGCTTAATGGCCGATGGAGAATCCCCAACTGACCCGGCTTCGGGGCGGTCGATAGTGATAATGCCACCACCAATGCGGCGGCCACCAGGGGCCGTAATGATACTCCTCCACAATCACCGGTCCCGGGTACGGCGGCGGGGTAACGACCTGGACGGGTTGTTGGACGGGCGGTCGGGCTTGTGCCTCCTGCATCGCCGCAATTACCCGGGTGCTGACGCCCTGCTGTTGCAGCAGGATGATGTCGTTGGCCGTCAGCGGCCGCTGTACGCCGTTGGCCCGGATATGGTTGACGATGAGTTCCTCGGCCACCCCGGCTCGGGTCATAGCCACCACATCCTCCATCGAGACCGCTCCGGGGCCGACAGGCCGACCCAATTGCTGGGCGATCATGGCCCGGTTCTTGGCTTCCACATCGTCCATTTCGGAGCCAAGCAGGGCCCCGGTCAACGTCCCCAGCCCAGCGCCGATGACACTGCCTGCACCGGCATGGCCGGTGGCACTGCCGATAATTGCTCCGGTGCCGGCCCCTAACAGTCCACCGGCCAAAGCGCCCCGGTCGGTATGGCTCCAGGAGGCACATCCGGTCAGCCCGGCCAGGATGCCGGTCAGGCCGACCACAAGCCCAGCTCGTCCTCCAAAACCACTTCCCAAAGCCCCCTTTTCCCCGCCAAATTGGGGTATATTTCCCCTCATCAGGACGTCCTCCGCCAAGTTCTTCTGAAAGAAAGCCCATCTTGGGAAAATGTGGATTCTAAGTCAAGAGAAAAAAGGGAAAATAGAGAAAATAAGAGATTTGGGTAATCTAGGAAGAGGATTCCTGCTTTGCTTCCAAAGTAAAATCCCCGAAAGACCCCGTTCTCACCCCCCCAACTGGAGCACCACCTCCTAAAAGGTGCGCTTTTTGGGCTTTCCCCCAACCTGCATCGGCTCCCGGCGGGAGTGCTCTCGGTGAAGTAGTACTGGTAGTCCTGTCTGTGAAAAGGCCAGGTTTCTAGGCCTTCAACCCTGAACCACCTCCCTAGACCGACAGAACACGGGGCCTTTCCCCATCGAGGAGCCCGGAAGGTATAATTCATCGAAGATTTCATCCGGGAGGAATTGGCCAAAGGAGAGACGGCAACCATGTGTTTGGGCATTCCTGGAAAATTGATCCAAGTGTATCAGAAGGACGATCTGCCGATGGGTAAGGCCGACTTCGGCGGTGTGGTCCGAGAAGTCTGTCTGGCCTACACGCCGGAGGCCCAGCCGGGAGAGTATGTCCTGGTCCACGTCGGATTCGCCATCAGTCGGATTGATCCGGCGGAGGCCGACGCCATTTTCTCCATGCTGGCCCAGATGGAGACCTTGGCCGAGGCCGAAACTTCCCCGACTTCGGAGGCCGCAGACACTCCTGCCCTCCCCACGGGTTCTTGCGAGCCGGCGGGCACCCTGTCCCAAGCGGAAATCAGGCGATGATGAAATACGTGGAGGAATATCGGGATGCTGGGTTGGTCCGTCGATGGGCCGACGAAATTGCCCGCCTGGTCCGTCGGCCGTGGAATATCATGGAGATTTGCGGGGGCCAGACCCATGCCATCATGCGATTTGGGTTAGACAGTCTGTTGCCGCCGGAGGTTCGGCTGATTCATGGGCCGGGCTGTCCGGTCTGTGTCACGCCCGTGGAGATCGTGGATCGGGCGATCGAGTTGGCCGGTCGGCCTGGGGTGATTTTATGCTCCTTTGGCGACATGCTTCGGGTGCCCGGTTCCAGGAAGGATCTTTTGGCCGCCAAGTCCGAGGGGGCGGATGTGCGGGTGGTGTATTCGCCGTTGGATGCGGTTCGGCTGGCCCGGCAAAATCCGGATTGGCAGGTTGTCTTTTTTGCCATTGGGTTTGAGACCACGGCGCCGGCCAATGCGATGGCGGTTCGGCTGGCCAAGCAGGGGGGCTTGAAGAACTTTTCGGTTTTGGTGGCCCATGTGCTGGTGCCGCCGGCGATGGAGGCGATTTTGCAATCGCCAAGCTGTCAGGTGAACGGATTCTTAGCAGCCGGCCATGTCTGCACCGTCATGGGCATGGCGGCCTATCGGCCGATCGCCGAAAAATACCGTGTCCCTATCGTCGTTACCGGTTTTGAGCCGGTCGATATCCTTCGGGGCCTGCTTTGCTGCGTGCGCCAGTTGGAACAGGGCCGATTTGAGGTAGAAAATGCCTATGGCCGATCCGTACGTCCGGAAGGCAACCTGCCGGCTCAGCGGCAGATCGAAGAGGTCTTCCAGGTAAGCGATCGAAAATGGCGGGGTATTGGGCTGATTCCGGCCAGCGGGCTGGAACTTCGGCCCGAGTATGCCGAGTTCGATGCGGTTCGGCGGTTTGGGCTGGCTGAATGGGTGGCCGAAGAACCGACCGACTGTATTGCCGGCCAAGTGCTGCAGGGCATCAAAAAACCGACCGAATGCCCCCTGTTCGGGACAATATGTACACCCGAACATCCTCGCGGGGCCCCCATGGTCTCTGCCGAAGGCGCCTGCGCCGCATATTACCGATACCGCACAAGCCCAGAGACCCCCGGGCAGGAAAAGAGCCATCAAAGAAATGCTCCCAACCCACTCCGGTAGCTGATGGGGCCCCCGAGAACCGGTCGAAATCTTCCTACTCGTCAAAGAAGCTCTCCCAAACGTACCCCGTTAGCCGAATGAAGTACCTGCCCCCCTTGTCGGTTCTTCACCGTCCCGCACAATGGAAAATAATTGTTGCCGTGGAACATGTTCGAGCTGTCCCGAAAATCCGTTTTTATCCTATCCGAACGGTTCCCGCCTGGAACCCGATGATCTCGGAAACCCCCTGTTTTTGGAGGGTTTTTGGAACCGGATGGGGAGCCTCGGTCGGTTGCCAACACCCCGATTTGGCCATTTCGGGACAGCCTTTGAAAGGCTGTCCTGCAATACCGTTTTTAGCTTGACTGGATCCACCGGGAAGAACGACCACCATCTGTGGTGGTCGATCCGATTTTTAGCCCCTCCATCTGGGAGGGGCCGGGCGGGTAGATACAGTCAAACTAAAATGTTCCGCTTTTTCAAACCGTGCGGACTTTCCCCATGCGCCGCCAATCCGTCGGTACTCCGTATAGAAAACACGGACCACCCACAAAATCTCCGAAAACTAGAGGACCCGAACAATGCACGCCCAAAACCAACAGGCGAAGCCTATGGAACTGACCTTGGTGCTGATCAAGCCGGATGCGCTGAAATTGTCGCTTACCGGGTATATTTTGTCGCAACTGTCGGAAACGCATACGGGGCTTCGGTTTGCGGGGGCAAAAATTGTTCATGTCAGCCGACGTTTGGCCGAAGAACACTACGCCGAGCACCGGGGGAAACCCTTTTATCCGGCCCTGATCAACTACATCATGGGCAAAAGCCATTATCCGGATATGCCCCATCGGCGCCGGGTGATCGCTTTGGTGTATTCGGGGCCGGATGCGGTGGCCATAGTGCGGCGGATTGCCGGGCCGACCAATCCCCACCAGGCCCGTGAAACCGCGCCGGGCTCCATTCGGGCCTTAGGCACCGTCGTACCGATCAAAGATGCCGAAGGTCGGATAATCAGTGAACGTTTGGACAACCTCATCCACGCCTCCGCTACCCCCGAAGAAGCGGAGCGGGAAATCAAACTCTGGTTCGCCCCCACCGACATCATGCCCTTCATGCGAATCTATCCGACCGAGTACGCCCAGGAACATTACTACCTTTCGCCTGAAGGTTTGACCACCACCTGGACGCCGGGCAGCCTGTGTGTCATCGCGGCCGGCCATCTGGTCTGGCAGTCCGATTTGGAGGTCCTGCAGCGGTGGCGCCAAGGCCAACCCACCCCCATCTCCCTGGATGCGGTGATCGCCAAATACCTGATCAATACGGAACAAACCCCGGCGGAATAACCCCCGCTCGCAGCGCTGCCAACCGAAGCAGAATCAACACCAGCCCGGAGAAAATACCGGAGAAAATAAAGGGGGGAATGGTAACTATTTAGCCCCATGAAGCAAGCCGCCTTTCCCCCAGCGGGCTAACGCCAGTATGTCATTCCCGCGAAAGCGGCAGTCTAGAAAGGATTTCCCGAGTTCCCACTTGCCCAACAGGAACACCGTAGCAGGCACACCGCAGCCTGGACTGCCATTTACGCAGGAAGACGCATCGCCTCCCGTTCATTCGGCTAAAATATTACGATTTGGTTTGCGGATTGGCCCTGTGGAGAAGGATGGGGATCGTGTGGCGGATTGGACTGACCTACGATTTACGCACCGAATATTTAGCGGTCGGGTACAGCGAAGAGGAAACCGCTGAGCTGGATCGGCCGGAAACGATCGATGCCATTTCGGAGGCCATTGAGGGGTTGGGGCATCGGGTGGATCGGATCGGCTCGGCCCGGCGATTGGTGGAGCGGTTGGCCGCCGGCGACCGTTGGGACCTGGTCTTTAATTTTGCGGAGGGGATTGCGGGCCGGGCCAGGGAATCCCAGGTCCCCTGCATCCTGGATGTGTTTGGGATTCCCTATACGTTTTCCGACCCGTTGGTGATGGCTATTTGTTTAGATAAATGGTTAGCCAAATTGGTGCTTCGGCAAGCGGGGTTGCCCACGCCCGACTTTGCCCTTGTCGAGCGTCCGGAACAGGCCACCACGGTTCGGATGGACTTTCCTTTGTTTGTCAAGCCGGTCGCCGAGGGCACGGGCAAAGGGGTTAGTCCGGCTTCGATTGTGCACGATCCGGCCTCTCTTTTGGCCCGTTGTGAAGAGTTGCTAGGCCGATTTGGCCAACCGGTGCTGGTAGAAACCTATTTACCTGGCCGAGAGTTTACTGTGGGCCTGGTGGGCACGGGTGGGGCGGCCCGTGTGATGGGCACCCTGGAAATCCACCTCCGCCCAACCGCCGAACCGAACGTCTATTCCTACCAGAACAAAGAATACTGCGAGGAGCGGGTAGATTATGTGTTTGTTCGTCCAGAAGAGGACCCGGTGGTGGCGGAAGCGGAACGCATTGCCCTGGCGGCTTGGCGGGTGTTGGGATGCCGGGATGCCGGTCGTCTTGATCTGCGGTGCGACGCCCAAGGACGGCCCCAATTCTTAGAAGCCAACCCCTTGGCCGGTCTGCATCCCACCCACTCCGACCTGCCCATGATCTGCAGGGCCCGAGGCATCCCTTATGAGCAACTGATTGGCTGGATCATCGAATCAGCAGCCCAACGAATCCAACCGGCCCGGCGTCAGGCTCCGGCTATCCCGGTTGGCTCCTGAGGGCGGCAAAATATCTTTCCTTGTAACATTTTAACCGAATGGATGGGCACGATGTGTCCTTCCTGCGTAAGCAGGAATCCAGACTGCTCTGGGCCTGCTAAGGTGTTCCTGCTGGGCACTGGGAGGTCGGAGATACTTTCTGGATTCCCGCTTTCGCGGGAATGACACACAAGGTCCCCTCACCCGGTTTGGCGGAGGCCAAACCGGCCACTCCCGCCAGGGGAGAGGCGGGTAGCTACATTCGGCTAACGTGTTACCTTTCCTTTTTTCGTCTCTTCCGGTTGGTCGATCCGATGCGGGTGCTGCTGCTTTACAATCAGGTTGCCCCCGGTGCCGATGAGGCGGAACGGGATGTGCTGGTGCAGGCGGATGCGGTAGAGACAGCCCTTCGGCACCTGGGCCATGAGCCGATCCGCTTGGAATGCACCCTCCGGCTGGACGAACTGCAAGAGCGGTTGTCGGCCCTTCGGCCCGATGTGGTGTTCAACCTGGTGGAATCGTTGGGCGGTTCGGACTGGATGGCCCATGCGGTCACCAGCCTCCTGGATGTGCTTCGGATTCCGTACACCGGCAGCCGAACCGAAGCCTTGATGATTTCCAACAACAAGTTGTGGGCCAAGCGGGTGCTTCGGCTGGCGGGGTTGCCGACGCCGGATTGGGTGGAACTGGAGGAAGGGGCAGGCGTAGTGCCCCCTCACCCGGCTGAGCCTGACGGCTCAGCTCCCCTCTCCTGCCAAGGGGAGAGGGGGGAATGGGGGAGTCCTGCTTCCGCAGGAATGCCGCCGGAGGCCGGGGAAGGTGTTTATTTGATCAAATCGGTTCGGGAACATGCCTCGGTTGGGTTGGACCAGAGGGCAGTCGTTCGAGTAGCCCATGGCGAACAGGTGCAAACGGCGTTGGCGGAGGCGGCTCAACGGATGGGCCGACCGGTGTTCGCCGAACGATTCATCGAAGGCCGGGAGTTTAACCTTTCGGTTTTAGCCGGGCCCAACGGGCCGGAGGTCCTGCCCCCGGCGGAGATCGATTTTTCGGCCTTTCCACCGGGCAAGGTGCGGATTGTCGATTATGCGGCCAAATGGGAGGAGGATTCCTTTGAATACCGACATACCCCGCGGCGATTCGATTTTCCGCCGTCCGAGGCGGGGCTTTTAGAGCGGTTGCGGCAATTGGCCCTGGCCTGCTGGGACCTTTTACGCCTCGGCGGATATGCCCGGGTGGATTTTCGGGTCGATCTGGCGGGCCAGGCGTGGATTCTGGAAATCAACACCAATCCGTGTCTTGCGCCGGATGCCGGTTTTGCGGCGGCCGTGGACAAGGCCGGGCTGCGCTACGCCCAGGCCATCCAGCGGATTGTGCAGGATGCGGTCCAGCCCACCGGCCCCCGCCGAGCTGCTCCGGCTCAGACGCCGGTCCGGCCGGCTGCCGTGCGAGCAGATCGCCTCCGGCTGCCTCCCGGCTGCCAATTTCGGGACCAACCCAGGCCGGAAGACCGCCTGGCGGTGCGGGAGATTGTCCGATCGACCGGCTTTTTCAACCCGGCGGAAATCGAAGTGGCCGACGAATTGGTCCGGGAACGCCTCCGGGCCGGCACAGCCAGCGGATACTATTTTCTGTTTTTGGAGCGTCAGGGGGAGGTGATCGGCTACTGCTGCTACGGTCCGATAGCGGCCACGACGGGGAGTTTCGACCTATACTGGATTGCTGTACATCGGCACTGGCAGGGGCAGGGGTTGGGTCGCCTGATAATGAACGAATGTGAAGTTCATGTCCGCCAGGCCGGGGGCCGACGCATCTACATCGAAACCTCCGGCCGAGATCAGTATGAACCCACCCGGCGATTCTACGAGCGGTGCGGCTACCGGTGCGAAGCCCGACTCCCCGACTTCTACGCCCCCGGCGACGATAAGCTCATCTACGTCAAAATCCTGCCGGAGGATTAAAAACTTGGCAATCTTTTACCCGACGGCGGGGCTCTATGGAGCTTCGCAAATGGTAGAGACACGAAAGTCCTTAGGTTTGGGCCATGTGGGTGTGCCTTGGTTTTGCGAAGATCAATTGGGCGTCCCTGCCACACAAGCTGGAGTGCTGCTCTATTCCTGCCCAAACAGGGAACCTATTCATCTTCGCAAAATCAAGGGAGAGCAATGGGACTGAAAACCAGGGAATTGAGTGTCTTTACAATTTGCGAAGATCAATCAGGAGGAAGGAGTCCTCCTGTTTCTGGAGCGGCATTTTCGTGGGAATGACCCGTAGCGTTCCACCTTCGGGGGAAAGGCCATTGGCTTACCTCGGCTCAATTGTTTTAAGAAGCGGACATTGTACGATTGGCTGAGTCTGGTATAACTTATAGAAAAGAGGTACCAAAGAAGAAATAATGAGGATGTGCGGAGGAAATCTTCCAGTGACCGGGACGCAGAAGAGGTATCGGCGATGAAAGGCCCATTCCGACGGTGGTTGGCAGTGTGGGGGGGAATAGTCTGGGTGCTGGCGGCCGGACAGATTCCCGAAGGGGCCGTTGGGCAGCACCAATCGGCGCTGGGCCTAGTCTTATGGGCGGCCGAAGCAGCAGCCATGCCTAGCATATGCAACCTGACGATGCCACGGGCTCTCTGGTTGCCGGCGACCGAAGCAGCACCCATGCCTATCCTATGCCCCCCGACGCTGCCGCTGGCTCGGTGGTTGGCGGCGGCCGAAGCAGCCCCCCCGCCTGCCCAACCGGAGAAACCGGAAAAGTCCACCGCCTCGGAATCGGCCGACCAGGCGGCGGATCGCCAATATGCGGCGGCCGTGGCCCTGCAGAACCGGGAACTCTACGACCTGGCCGTCGAAGAATGGACCAAGTTCCTCCAAGCCTATCCTGCCGATCCCCGCCGGGATCGGGCCACCCATTATCGGGGAGTCTGTTATCTGAAACTTCAGAAAACGGAGGAGGCGATTGCCGCTTTTCAAGAGGTCTTGCAAAAATATCCCAAATCTCCGATAGCCCAGGATGCGCAGCGGTTTTTAGGGTTGGCCCAGTACACGGCAGGCCGGGCCGGCAAACCGGAACTTCTCCAAGCTGCCGCCGAGACGCTCCGCCAGTATCTGGAACAATATCCCAATGCTCCCCAGGCCGCCGAAGCGCTATATTACCGAGGCGAATGTTTCTACGCTCTGGGTCAGAAGAAGGAAGCCGTTGACCTGTACAAAGATTTCCTCAATCAATATACAGATCATCCGCTGACGCCGGAGGTGATGTATGCATTGGGCGCAGCGCAGGAGGAGTTGGGCCAACCGGCCGCGGCCGCCAAAACCTATGACACCTTTCTCCAGCGGTTTAAGGAGCATCCGCTCCGAGCGGAGATCATTCTGCGGCGTGGGGAAACGCTTTTTGCCCAACAGCAATACGAGGCGGCTGCTCAGTGGTTTGCCGCGGCCGCCCAGACCAAAGATTTTCCCCTGGTGGATTATGCCCTGTTTCGTCAAGCGGCCGCTGAAGCCCAGCAGAAAAAATATCCCGAAGCCGCCGCCTTGTACGGGCAATTGGCCGAGCGATTTCCCCAATCCAAATATTTCGGTCAGGCGTTGGTGTTGGGGGGGCGCTGTTTTTACCTAGCTGGCCAGTATGCCCAGGCCCAGACGCTGCTGGAAAAATCGCTCTCCCTCGAAGGCCAGGTGGGGTTGGAAGGCGCCCACTGGCTGGCCCGGACGCTGCTCAAACAAGGCAAACCTGCTGAGGCCTTGGCCATCGTGGAAAAGGCCCTCCCGCGGGCCGGGCAAAGCCCTCTGGCAGCGCCGTTGGCCCTGGCCCAGGCCGACATCCTGTACGAAATGCCAGATCGGCGCAAAGAGGCCGCCGCCTTGTATGCGGCCGTGGCTACCCAATATCCCCAGGATCCGCAGGCTGGCCAGGCGCTCTATCTGGCCACCTTGGCCGCCGTGGAAACCCAACAGTTCCCGGCCGCCCTCCAGTATGCCAAAAGTTTTTCCGAACGATTCGCTCAGCATGAATTGGCCGCCGATGTGCTCCAACTGGCCGCCGAAAGCCATCTGCAACTCCGGCAATACCCGGAAGCCGAACAACTCTACCAGCAGGCCTTGGAAAAGGCCGGGCCCAAGGCCCCCATGCTCTGGAAAGTGCGATATGCGTTCGTCCTATTGCTGGCCAAGAAACACCAGGAGGCAGCGGCCGCCGTGCAACCGCTCCTGGCCCAAATCCAAGAAAAATCCCTCTTAGCCGAAGCCTACTATGTCCTGGGGGCAAGCCTGCTGGAACTGAAGCAATCGGCTCAGGCGATCCAGGCGTTGGAGGCTGCTTGGCAGGCCGATCCCAAATGGCGCCAGGCCGACGAAACCCTCCTGTGTTTAGCGCATGCCTATGGGTCGGCAGGCAAACCGACCGAAGCCAAACAAACCCTGGAAAAACTCCTCCAGGACTTCCCGCAAAGTCGTCTCCGCGAGCAAGCCCATTATTGGTTGGCCGAATATCTTTATGCAGAAAAGCAATATCCGGCAGCGGCGGCCCAATACCAAAAACTGCTCGATCAATCGCCGCAGGGAGAAATGGCCCCGGCCGCCCGCTATGGGCTGGGTTGGGCCCGGCTGATGGCTGGCCAGTATCCTGAGGCTGAAGCCACCTTCAACCAGTTTTTGCAAACCTATCCCCAACATCCGTTGGCGGGGCGTGCCCGGTACGGGCGGGGCTTGGCTCGTCAACAGCAAGGCCAATTCGCTCCCGCTCTGGAAGACCTCCAGGCCGTGCTGCAAACTGATCTGCCGGCCACCGATCGGGCCGACGCCCTCTATGCCATCGGCCTGTGCTTGAGCGGACTGAAACGGTATCCCGAAGCCGTGGACGCCTTCCAAAAAGTGCTTCAGACCGATCCGAACTACCCGGCCAAGGATAAAGTGCTCTATGAATGGGCCTGGGCGTTGCAGTCGGCTGGTCAACCAAAAGAGGCTGCCGAGGTATTTGCCCGATTGGCCAACGAACATCCTAGCAGCCCCCTGGCGGCCGAAGCCCTCTTCCGCCAAGGAGAATGGGCCTACCAACAAGGCGACTTTTTAGCGGCGGCCCGGGCCTATTACAAGGCCGGCCAACAGGCCGGGCAGGCCTCCTTGGGCGAAAAAGCCGCCTATAAACTCGGCTGGACGTACTTCCGAATGAATGACTTCCCCAAGGCGGCACAAAGTTTCCGCTATCAACGCCAACTTTGGCCTCAGGGCCAGTTGGCCGATGACGCCGCCTTCATGGAAGCCGAATGCCTGTTCAAGCAAGAAAAATGGCAAGAGGCCCTCCAGGCGTATCGCTTGGTCAAAAAACCTTCCAACCAAGAGTTTTTGGCGTTGGCGCTGTTGCATTCGGCCCAGGCGGCCGCTCAGTTGAAACAATGGGACCAGGCCCTCCAATGGGCCAAACAATGCGCCGCCGAACACCCCAATTCTCCCTATCTCCCCCAGGCGCTCTATGAACAAGGCTGGGCCTTGCACAACATGGGCCGACTGGAGGAAGCCCTCAAAATCTACGAGACGGTGGTGGCCCAGGCCGGCAACCAAGAAATCGCCGCCCGGGCTCAGTTCATGATCGGGCAGATCCATTTCGATCAGAAAAACCATAAAGAAGCCATCCGAAGCTTTTATCGGGTGATCGCCGGGTATGCGTATCCGAAATGGCAAGCCGACGCCATGTTCGAGGCCGCCCGATGCTTTGAAGTGCTCGGCATGAAAGAGAAGGCCATCGGCCAATACAAAGAACTCCTCGAAAAACACCCCCAAAGCGATAAAGCTCCCCTGGCCAAAGAGCGGCTTCAGGCCCTGGGCGGATAACATTCGGTGTAACACTTTAGCCGATTGAAGGGGGGAGGTGTCATTCCTGCGGAAGCAGGAATCCAGGCTGCTTTATGCTGGCTTCAGTGCTCCTATGGGCGAGCGGCCTCAAGCCAACATGCACTCCACCTTTTTCTGGATTCCCACTTTCGTGGGAATGACACGCTGGGTTTAGCCCGCTGGGGGGAGGCCAGTTGCTTCATTCGGCTAACGTGTTACGCCATTCGGATGAATAGACGGTCAGCAGCCGGATAGAATATCTAGAGGGCCTGAGCCAAAGCGCGGGCCAGACGAAGGCACAGAACAAAACAAATTTTCGGTCGATCCCTCGGACTCCCCCTAGATACACCGGCGAAAGCTCCAGAATCTCCACGCCAACCAAATTGTCTGAGAGGCTGTCCCGAAATGGGTACTCGGCCCGGACCGTTGCCAAACCCTTCCGATTTACCAACGGGCCCTTTTTATGGGGGTTTGGGCCGTCTGGTGGCCGCCGGTTGGTAGGACATCTGGCTAAAAACGGAATTTCGGGAAAGCCTCAGAGAAGTTGTCCCGGTTTGCGGTGTGGATTGCCGGGTGAAGGGGGGATCGAAAGGACCTAGTCCATGGCCAACCTTTCCGAGCAGTCCCCACTGCCACCTTCCAACACCGATTCCCCGCCGAATGCTTCTCCCCAACCAGGGCCGGGGCAATCGGCCGAACCGGCAGGTTGGGCCAAATTAGCAGGCCGAATCGCCCAATGGACCACCCGGGGGCTGCTGTGTGCCCTTGTATTGGTGGCTTGTGTGGGATTTGGCCGACAGGTCCTCCAATGGTGGTATGAAACCCCCCCGGAATCCGGCAAATCCCCCCTTCCGGCGGATCCTTTGGCCGGCCTAGGCGAAGAAGAGCGAATGCACGTGTTTCGATTCCGAGATATGCCCTGGGAGTTCCGACGCCAGGTCATCCGGGGGGAGGCCCGGAAGGCATTGGAGCGGCTCCAAGCCGAATGTGCCAAGGCCACGGCCAATTGCCAAACGCCGGTTGCCTTGCCCGGTCCCCAGGAACGTCGTTTTTTGGCAACCCTGGAAAAGCGAGTACCGGTAGTCCGGGCAGCGGACTGGGCGGTATATAGATTCCATGAGGCATTCCCCCTGGTGGTGGGGGTTCGGGAAGATGTCCGGGGGCCAGGGGGCCCCTCTTTAGATGGGCAAATGGCCCCCCAGTCCGAAACCGCCCCCCTATTGGCCAGTTCCCCGCAAAAAATACCCCCATTGGGAGAGGATGTTATCCACAAAAATGAGGGGGAAAAACAGGATCCTGCCCTAGCGGGCACGCCTTCGGCCCAAACGAAGGTTGCTTCCTCCCGCCGAAGCGTGGTATGCTGGGGATTTGGAATCCCCAGTGGGGAGGACCGATGGACCTTATATGTTTTGGTGGCGGTTCCCTCAGGAAGGTTGCCCCATCCAACGGGGGGACAGTCCATCCCAATTCCACCAGAGAGTTATCTGCTATACTCCTTGGGAGTGGTTCACGGTGCGGAAATAACCCTGTTTCAAGGTCCTCCCCGGCCGGAAACCTGGAAAACCTTTTACGAAACCTTTTTCCGAACCCATGGAGGCCAACAAATCGGCACCTGGACCGAACAGGCCAACCGCTGGCAGGGGCGATTCCTCTGGCCGGTCTGGAACCACTGTCAGAATTCCGGCGCTTCCCGGCCCGGCCAGGATGATACGCTGCATGGGGTCAGGTCCCCCAACGGCGTTTCCCGCTCCGACAGCGCACTGCCCCAGGCAAACACCGATGCCTCTCCGTCCAACAAGGGTACCCTCCGGGCCAACAAAATTGTCGAAATCTATTTCGGACCGGAGACCCCTGACACATGGAATGGTTTAATATGGATATGGGCGGAGCAGCCAGGCCGGTAACCCGGTCCGGAAGGTGGCTGGCCGGATTCGGGAGCCGCCTAGACGAAAAACGGTTACTGCCGGGGTTGCCTTGACCTGTGCCAAAACCGATCCCGGATGCCGGGACCGTGCAGCGGAAAAACGCTTCCTGCCGGGCTTGGGTTGAGCACCGGAGCACGCCTGGATCGGTCTGCCGGAATGGGTTCCGATTTCGTCCCCTTCCATGTATTTTCCATGTATTGATCTTCGCAAAAGATTAAAAAGATTAAAAAAAGATAAAGACACTAAATTCCCCAGTTTTTAGCCTCGTTGGAGTCCCTTGGTTGGGCGAAGAGGAATAAGAGGAGGGCTGGCAGGTTGGCGGGGCGGCCTGCCGGGTAGGATCGGCCCCGAATTTCACCACGTTTCACCGGGCACCGGATTATTCAGGGCGTTTGATTCTTTCTCAGGAAAGCTTTTACGATGAAGGGTATTCAAGGGTTAATCTTAGCCTTGGGGTTAGGGATTGCCGGCGCACTATTCAACTGGGCCTATCTGCACCAAAAATCCATGGAACAGGCCATGGTCCAGTTTGTGGGGATTCAGCCGAATGTTACCGTGAATGCCGGCGAGAAACTTACCGAAGAGCATCTGGCACCGGTAGCGATTCCTGCGGGCAGCGTGGGGAATTTAAAGGATTTTGCCTATCTTTGGGAGACCCGGTCGAGTTTGGTGGGCCGACCGGTCTATAGGACGCTGACGGGCGGTTCGTTGGTCTTGCGCGACGACCTGAAAACCCCTCCGCCGGAATTGGTCTTTGGGGAGAATCTCCCGCCGGGCGAAGAGGAACGGGTCTTGTGGGTGCCGGTGGCCAGCAACAGTTTTGTGCCCAGTTTGGTTGCTCCGGGGGATCTGGTGGATTTTGTGGTCTCTTACGGAGGGCCAACGCCCGCTTATCTGGCGCCAAGCTCCTCCAACGGAGAATCCTCCCCGGAAGGCGAATCCTCAGGCGAAAGCCAATCCAAACCGACCTCTGCGCCCACAATTCGCACCGGCAAAAGCAATATCGAAGTCCTTGGCCCGTTTAAGATCCTTTCGCTGGGCAATCGCCTGAGCTCTTGGGAGGTTTGGCAGGCGTGGGGCAAGCAGCCGGCCAATGAAAATGTGTTGGGGGTGAGTGTTCGGCTCCGGAACGGGCAGTTGGAACCCAAAGCGCAGCGACTGATTGCCCTATTGCAAGAGACCGGTTTTCGGAATGTAACGGTCATGTTACGTCCTCGGGAAAAGAAGTCGAAGTGAGTCGGCCATGAAAGTCTGGTTCAATAAGATCAACGAAAGTCGTCGGTCGGTGGTGGAGGTTCAGGGCAATGAAATCACCATTGGTCGGGACCCCACCAACCATGTGGTTTTGCCCAGTCCGTTGGTTTCCCGCCGCCATGCGGTGGTACGGGTGCACGACGGTCGGCTGTATTTGGAAAACGTGGGCCTGAACAGTTGTGTCGTTGGCGATGAGGAGATCCTCGGCGGCCAGACCGTAGCCTTCGATCCCGGGGTGAAAGTACGCATCTGGCCTTACACGCTGACCTTCGAGGCGGAAAAACCCCCTTCGGTCACCCGGGCGGAGCTAGAAGCCCACCTGCGAGGCCTTCTGGCCGACTTGGAAATGCGCATCCACAAGAAACTCCTGGAACGGCTGGACCTGATGGAATTCGAGAAAAAGGCAGGCGGCGCCGCCGACCCCGAAGCCATCCTCCTGCTGGAGCACAACATCGAAGATATCTGCCGGGAGCTGGACGTGTTCCACAAGGCGAACGCACAGATTCTGGAGGAGATGGCCGGGCTGGTGCTGCGGGATTTGCTGATCAACCAATTGATCATGGAAGGCGACCGGGAGCAGTTTTTTGACCTGGCGGCGCTGGCGACCAATGAGTTTGATGTGCCGGCCATGTTGGTGCCGGAACGGGAGGCCGAATTGCACGGCCTGTTGCGGTTTTTGCGGGAGCGGTTGGCCCTGCACGAATGTCGAGATTCCACCGAACAGGTCCAGCGGGTGGAGGAACGCTTCTATGAGTTTTTCCCGCTGGTTCGGCCCCATCTGCACGAAGAGCTCCGGAAATACATCATTTTGCGGATTCTGAAGAAGGACTTGAAGGACACCATCTTTGGTTTCGGGCCGTTGCAGGATCTTCTGCGTGCTCCGACGGTAACGGAAATCATGGTGGTGAAAAGCGATCAGATTTATGTGGAGCGGAACGGGGTGATCGAGAAGTCGGGGCGCCGCTTCATCTCGGATAAAGTGACCGAGGCGATCATCGAGCGGATTGTGGCCCAGGTGGGACGCCGCATCGACAAAAGCCAGCCGTTGGTCGATGCCCGGCTCCCGGACGGCTCCCGTGTGAATGCGATCATTCCGCCGTTAGCGGTGCGCGGGCCGTGTTTGACCATTCGGAAATTCCCGATCCAGCGGTGGACGATGGACGACCTGATTGAAATGGGCAGCATCACGGAGGCGGCCGCCCAATTTTTGCGGGCCTGCGTGATCGACCGCAAGAACATCCTCGTCAGCGGCGGCACCGGAACCGGGAAAACCACCATGCTGAACATCCTTTCCAGCTTCATCCCCTATAAAGAACGCATCATCACCATCGAAGATACCACGGAACTCCGCCTCCATCAGGAACATGTGGTTACCCTGGAAGCCAAGCCCCCGAACGTCGAAGGCACCGGCGCCTATACCATCCGGGACCTGGTGCGAAACGCCCTGCGGATGCGCCCGGATCGGATCATCGTGGGCGAATGCCGCGGCGGCGAAGCAGTGGATATGATCCAGGCGATGAACACCGGACACGACGGCTCCATGACCACCGTCCATGCGAATAGCGCTGAAGAAGTGATCGAACGTTTAGAGGTCCTGATGCTCATGGGCGCCAACCTGCCGGTAACCGCCATCCACCGGCAGATCGCCTCCGCCTTGAACGTGATCGTGCACCTGAGTCGGCTTCCGGGCGGCCGACGCGCCGTAACCCAAATCGCCGAGGTCACCCGCTACGACCCCCAACAGCAACGAATTATCCTGACCGATATCTTCAACTTCCGCAACGGCGTCAGCTTGCAACCTACCGGGTATCTGCCCACGTTCATTGATTCCCTGATAGAAAAAGACTTGCTGGATATTGAATTTTTGTACGGTACTCGAGGGGGCGGCAACGGCGCCCCAACAAGCCGCCCCGAACCCCGACGCATCAGCCGGTAAATCCGTCGCACCGGCAACTCCATCGCCGGAAAATCCTTCAGGGCGGAACGTGGGTAGAATGTCGGCTTTTCTCCCGACGCCGGTTTCCAGAACGCAGGCGAAACCTATCGGTCCGGATGGGACGAGAAGCATCCCTGGAACCTAAGAGGACTGCAATGGGCGAAGAGATGAAATGGCTGGGGACGTTGATGATGGGCCTGGCCGGGGCCGCGGTGGGCCTGTTGGGGCAGGATTATCTTGCCGCCGCTTTCGGCTACGTCGAACAGGACCTGGCCGACAAGTTGACCCGGCTTCGCTATTCCACGAGCCGACTACGGACCTATTTAATCGCTTGGCTGATTGCGATGGGGATATCGTTTTTCGGGTTCTGGGTGGTACTGGACAGTTGGATATTTGCCATTGTGATCACCGTGCTTTTGATGGGCCTGCCGTGGTATGTGATCCGGCGGTTGGCGGAATATCGGCGGCAGAAGATAGAAGATCAACTGGCCGATGCCATGGTGACCTTGGCCAATGCGATACGAGCCGGCCTTTCTTTGCCGCAGGCCCTGGAAATGCTAGCGGCCCAATCGCCCAAACCGATAAGTACAGAATTTCACCAAATCATAGGAGAGTACAAACTGGGCAAAACCTTGGAACGCACCCTGCTGGAAGCCAAGGAGCGGCTGAAGAGCGAAAATTTTGCCCTCTTTGCCGCCGCCATGTTGGCAAGCCATGAAAGCGGCGGCCGACTGAACGAAACCGTCGAACGCATCGCCCAGTCGGTCCTGGAGTTGCAGCGGCTGGAACGCAAAATCATGTCCGAAACTGCCCAGGCCCGCAAATCCGCCGTGTACATGGCCATTGTCCCCGCCTTCGTCTTGGTGGTGTATTATTTTGTGGATCCGGAGAATACCCGACTTTTATTTGTGACGGCCTTTGGACAGTTCATTTTGGCGGTGGCTTTGCTGTTCAATATGATCGCCTATTTCTGGGCCCGGAAGATTCTAAGCCCGGATATTTGACCGACCGGAACAGAGCCACCGCCTCCGGAGGCTTCGGATGAATGTAATTTCGTTTATCTTTTGAGATGCGGGCTTACGCATGCCCGCCAAAACCCAAAAGGAGAACCTATGGCAGGGTGCGGTTCGCCTATCTTGGGAATGGAGTCGCCCATGCCCATTCTGATCGCAGCAGAAGTTCCTGGTTTGTTCATCATCGCCAATGGGGTGATGGGGGCGGCCGTGGCGGTCTTCGTCTATTGGCTGTATCAAGTCCTTCGGACGGAAGATTTGCCGCAGGATAAAGAATGGCGGTATGATGTCACCCGGATTAACGAACTGCGGCGAATCGACGTGTTTTATCGGGTGTTTCAGCCGGTGATCCAATTGTTGGCGGCCTTCAATCGGGCCGCTTTTCGCGACGCCTTGCCGGAAATCCAACGGGAGATCCAGGCAGCCGGTCTGCCGCGGTTTTGGTTGGCCGAAGAATATCTGGCCCGGGCGGAGCTGCTGGCCCTGGCGCTGACGCCGCTCTATGGGTACTTTTTGTACAACGTATTTGGAATGGCCGGTCTGTTGGTAGCCGTCGGCTTGACCGTTTTAACCGCCTATTTTCTCCGACGTCGCCTGGCCGCCCGCGCCAAATGGCGTCTGGTGCTGATCAAACGCCGGATGCCGTTTCTCCTGGATCTATTAACCCTGCTGATGGAAGCCGGGTCCTCCTTCCTGAACGCCCTTGCCCAAGGGGTTAAAGAATTTCACGGCCATCCGGTGGCCGAAGAGTTCGGACGCGTCCTGGCCGATATGCACCTGGGGAAAACCCGGTACGAAGCATTCACGGCCATGCGCGATCGCCTTAGCGACGACGAAATCACTAGCATTATCGGCGCCATTTTGCAAGGCGAAGAACTGGGCACCCCCCTGGCACACATCTTTCGGACCCAGGCGGATCTGCTTCGGCTCAAACGGACCCAACGGGCCGAAACCATCGCCGGCGAAGCCGGGGTCAATATGCTTCTACCGGGCGTGCTTATTATGATGGCCACGGTGCTGATCATCATCGGACCATTTTTGATGAACTACTTACAATTTGGATTAAGCATGTAAAAACATGGGAACACTTTCGCTGAGTGGCGCAGCTTCCATGTCATTCCTGCGTAAGCAGGAATCCAGGGTGCTTATGCCGCCGAAATCCCCCCACCGGCTTCGGCTTCGCCTCCGTCGGCCTCTGGCCGGCCAGGCAGATGCAGGTGGCTTCATTTGGCTAAAGTGTTACCAAACGAGAACCTACCCTCTGCGCCCCAATGAGGTCCTGTCCGAATACCAGGTATAGGAGGGTGGATAGGCTGTGAACAATCGATTTCCTAGCCGAGAAACAGCGTTGCATACCCATAGCGGTTCATCCAAACAGTCGTCCTAGAATGAGACGGGCTGAGAGGCTGTCCCGAAATTCCGTTTTCGCCGGCAGAAAAGGTCCTCCTTCTCCCTGCACCCTTCCGAAAAACCACACCAAAACGGGACTTTTGGGAACGGAGGATGGAGGGGAAGGATCGGCCGATGCCATCCGGAAGACAGTTTCGGGACAGCCTCCGAGAGCAACAGACTTTTCCTTTTCCTGAACCTGTAGGTGATCCATGCCTTTTAGGTTGCAATGTCCACGGTGTCGGCAGCATTTGTTGGTGCCGCGCAAGAAGGCCAATAGCTATGCGCATTGTCCCCGGTGCGGGGGGCGATTTTGGGTGCCAAACACTGCTCCAACCGATTCCGGCCCAGAGCCGGCCGAAATTATCCCTACTGGCCCGGGCGTGGCCGAAGGCCCGGGGGCAGCCCCACCGGTGCGTTCTGGGCGGGCGGAAGGGGCCGGCAATGTGGCAGCGCCGCCGATGCCGCCAGGGGGAGTATCGGACGCTCCGCCGGAAGGCAAACCAAGCCCGGCCAGTTTACCCCCGGGGGGGGTACCGAGTGGGACTCCACCGATGGTTTCCGGTCCGGTAGGGGGAGGCAATGGAGGTGCTGGGGGGATGGTATCGCCGCATCCCCCCCAAGTTGGGGTTGCTGGCCACCCTGGGATGCCTATGGGGTCGGCATACACCCCATCAGGGGGGCAGCCCGGAGGGGCAGTTCCGCCACCGGTGGGATCGGGAGGACCAGCACCTCCTGGGGCTACATCTGCCCCATTAGGAGGGGTTTCCCAGCCTGTTCCCCCTCCTCCTCCGCCTGGTATCCCGCCGATGCGGTCCTCACCTGCTGGTTCAGGGGGGGTGGGAACTGCGGTACCGCCCCCTCCCCCGCCAGGAAGGGGGGCTGTTGCCCCACCGGTAGCTGGCCCTGGTGCTCCTCCTGTAGTAGGGCCACCTGGCATTCCGGTAGGGGGTCCTGGTGCCTCTCCGATAGTAGGTCAACCTGTCCCTCCGACTGTGGGGTCAAGTGGCCCTCCGGTAGGACAACCGGGTGCGATTCCACCTCTCCAAGGGGGAACGGCGGCGGTCCAAGGAGGTGTTCCTATGCCTGGGGGGAATATGCCCCCCGGTTCTCAGGGTCTGAAAGGACCAGCGCCGGGCTGGCCCACCCCAGCGCCGCCTTCTGCCCGGCCAGGCGTAGTGGCTACTATCAGCCCGGCCCGAACTGCCGGTCGAAAGGTGGCCCGATTTATTGCCACCCAGGCGGCGCAATCGAGCATGCCGCTGGGGGCCGACGGCAAACTCCCCGAACTTCGCCTGAAGGAAACTCCGGAAGACCAAGCGGCCGCCGAACAAACGAAATCGTACAACCCGTTGGTCCTGGTGGTGGCGGTTTGCTTAAGTCTGGGACTTTCCGTGGTGCTGATCTTAATGGATGTTTCCCCCGGGAATCCTTCTTTACAGCAAAAAAAACAAAGGGCTCGGGAGATTATCGACGCCGAATACACCGGCAGTCCGGAAGGGAAAGAGTTGGAACGCTATCAACTCTACCTCCGGGAGGCATTGATTGCCTACCATCAGGGGGATTACCGGAAAGAGCGGCAATATTATCAGAAGGTGTTGGATATGCTGCGGGCGGAGCGGATCGATCCCAAACGGGGCCTGACCGGTAGCCCTGCCCGGGACAAACGATTGGAGGAACAGATCACCATCTTACTAAGTGGGCCACCATAGGTTATTAAGGATTAAGTGGGCCTCCATAGGCCATGGAGACGGGATGGAATAAACCTCCTGCACAGCAGGCCTCCTTTGGTCCTCATCCGGTGGGCAGAGGCAAGCAGGCGGACTTGTCAAGTAGGTGCATCCCAGCCCGTGCAGAAAAGCCCGTGCTCCCGTATCGAAAGCAGGCAACCCAGAGCATCTCCCATCCCGGTTTCCATACCGAAGTTCTTTTCCTGGCGGGTTGGTGCAAGGCGACTGCTCTTTTTTCCCGGGCTGCATGGGGGTCTGGAAGAAGGATCCTTTTTTTCCTACCATAATAAACGGAAGCGGAGAACCTCGGGTATTTGAGAAGGATGCGTCCATGCCGCCGACTGCCCGTTATGAAATTGTGGACACGATTGGGACCGGAGATTTTGCGATTGTGTATCGGGGGCGGGACCGGGAACTAGGCCGGGAGGTGGCCATCAAACAAATCCACCAGCAGTATTTGCTGGACCCTCGGCAACTGGAGCGGTTTTGGCGGGAAGCGCAACTGTTGGCCACCTTACAGCATCCGCATATTTTGACCATTTATGACATTGACCGAAGCCGTGGTTGGCTGATCCTGGAACTGATGCGGGGCAGTTTGAAACAGACCCTGGAAGCCGGGCCGATCGATCTGGATTATCTCCGGATTGTGTTGGCCGGCGGACTGAGTGCGTTGGATTTCCTGCATTCGCGGGGGATCATCCATGGCGACATCAAACCGAGTAATTTGCTCGTTGATGCCCAAGGCCGGGTGAAACTGGGGGATTTTGGTTTGGCGCGTCGGGCGGCCAACGAGGAAGGCAGCCTCCTGAAAGGCACCACCAAATACATGGCGCCGGAGTTGATCAATCCGCAGTTTGGACCGGTGGGTCCGGCCAGCGATCTGTATTCGTTGGGGTTTACATGTTATGAACTGATGTGCGGGCCGCAATTTGAGAACCTTTTCCCTGGTCTGAGCGCCTACGGGCGGGATCCGCAGATTGCCTGGATGATGTGGCATGCGGCGGCGGATTTGCATTTGCCGGAGATTCATCGGGTCTTGGAGGGGGTGCCGCCGGATTTGGCGGCGGTGATCCAACGGATGGTGGCCAAAGACCCGCAGAAGCGGTATCGTTCGGCTGCGGAAGCGTTGCGGGATTTGCGAACGGATCCGCGTTTGGTGGCGATGCCCGCTCCGCCGCCGGAAGAAACGCCCGAACAGATTGCGGAGCGGGAGCGTCAGGCCCGGCAGAAGAAGCTCACCCGGATTGGGGCGATCATGGCGTTGGCGGTATCGGTGTTGCTGTCGTTGTGGATGATTTGGCCAAGGCCTGCGCCGCCGCCGGAAGGGCCGCCGCCGCCCACCCGGGCCGTGGTTCGGCACATTTACCCGGACGAACGGCTGATTTCGGTGGTCTATTTAGAAGGAGAGCGGAAGGATCAGCCAGCGGATCTTTCCATCACCAGATATGATCGATTTTTCATTAATGAAAAGGCGGTTACGCTCCGGGATTTGCGTCCTGGGGATGAAATGATCGTGAAGGTGCTGGATGATGTGGAGACGAAACGGCGGTTTACAGAATTCCACATCTACCGGCCGGAAGAAGCCCGCGGGGTGGTCGCCAAAGTGGATCCGGAGAAAGGGGAATTTTGGCTGCGGCAGGAGGGCAGCCCGGATGATGCACCCCCGCTTCGCATCCAAGTGCCGCCGGACCTGGGACAACACAAAAAGATTACCTTCAACGGCAAAAGCGACATCCATGGCCGAGCGATCCAACTGGCCGACCTGCAGGTCGATGACCGTGTGGTGGTGCAGCATCAGGGCACCGAAAGCGGGCGGGTGGCTACGCAGTTGGACATCCAACGGCTGGTGTCTTGGGAAGGTGTGGTCCGGGCTTATGACCCGAAGAAAAAGGTATTAACGCTGGATCGGGGGGAAACGGCTTCTTCGGAAGTGCTTTCGTTGCCGGTCGCAGCCGACTGCCAAATTACCCTCAACGACCAGGCCGTGCTCCAGCAAAAACGGCTCCAGCCGGAAGATTTACAACCGGGCGATAAAGCCACCATCTATCACGATCTCCAGATCAAACGGATTCAGGCGTATCGAACCATTGGGGAAAGCGGGCCGATTGTGCGGATGGAGTACGACGCTCGAACCTTGGAAGTAGAGATTGGGGGTAGTGCCAAGAAGTTTTTGGTTCGACCGGATTGCCAGATCACCCTGGCTGGGGAGCCGGTCGATTGGACCGATCTGCGTCGGGGCGACATTGTGGATATCCAGCACGATACGCCCGATCCGACGCGCACGCCGGAGGCCAAGCAGATTGCCGCCCGTCGTCCGCCGGATCCTCGGCGGTGGGCCATCCTGATGGGAGTGCAGAATTACGAGGACAAGTTGCTGAGCGGTTTGACGTGGCCTGGGCAGGATGTGCAATATCTGCGGGATGTTTTGGTTCGGCGGTTTGCGGTCCCGCCGGAACAGATCTTGACGCTGGTGGATGAGAATCTGGTTCGGTGGGAGCAGGGGATTCCCGACTTTCTCCGCCGCACCACTGCGGATAGCTTGGTGATCATCTATTTTGCGGGCCACGGTTTTCTAGGGCCGGACGGGAAAGTGTATCTAGCGCCGAAGAATTTTGATTCTCGACGGATCACCCTCACCGGATTGCCGTTGCAGTGGTTGGTGGAGGAATTGGAGAAATGTTCGGCCAAGGAGAAATGGCTTCTGTTGGATTGCTCTCAGGATACGCCTGCTCATGGACTCCAGCAACCTTCCACGGCCGAGATGATCCGAACGATCAAGCTGCCCCAAACCCGGGGCATCCTCCGGACGGTAACCGGCTTTGCCAGTTGTCGGGAGGGCCAAAAGGGCTACTTCTGGCCCGACAAAGGGCACTCCGTATTCGCTTATGCCCTGGGAGAAGCTTTTTCCGGCAAAGCGGACAAGGACCGCAACGGCCAATTGGAGGCCACCGAACTTTCGGAATTCCTCAAGGCCACCATGGCCGAAGCCAGCAAACTGCTAGCCAAGAATCAAACCCCCGAGCTTTTCCTGCCGAATCTGGAGCCGCCCCGGCTTTCGGAAAACGCCAAGCGATCCCTCCGTCGTCTGCTGGCCTTATTGCGACAGGAAAAGATCGACATGGATGCGGTCAGCCAGGCGTATTCGGAAGCCAAAAAGTTGGCCGGCAACGAACTGGAACCCCAATTGGCCTATGGCTTGTGCTTGCTGAAATCCCGAGACCGCAAAGACCGAGAAGAAGCTCAACAGCATCTGGAGCAATTGAAAATCAATCATCCGGAGTTAGTGCTGCCGCGGGTAGGGCTTGCGTGGATGCAGTTCGAGCGGCACTCCTACAGCCGAGGCCTAGAAGAATTCATCCAGATGCTTAGCAGCGTGCCGAAGCCGAAAGGGCAAGCCCTTCCTACCGATTGGCAGCATTTGTTTACCTGGATGGGTCAGCTTCGGGAATATGCCGAACTGATCCCGGAAGGGGCTGGCCGGGTCAAACCGGAACTGTTCGAGCAGATGGATCAGGCGGTTTCCCAATGGGGGGCGACGGCCATCCAAGCCTACCAGCAGGGCCGATCCAAAACCCGCGCGGTGGGCAAACAGTTCGATCAGCAAATGGCCGACCCCGATGCCGACGAAGCGACCCGGCTGCGGCTGAAAATCCAACGGGCCCAACTGGCCCAATATGCCACGTTCCCCTTCGACCTGATGGCCCAACAGATCGTGGAAAGCATGGAAAAAGAATAATCCCCTCGCATCCTCAGCCTAACGAAATCCCTCGGGGGTGTCCGGGAATTTGTTTTGTCTAACTCCTTGCAGAATAAAGAGATATATCAAAGCAACATGGGCAAATTAGGCATCGGATAGCTGAGTGTCGGTTAGAGGGCGGAATGGGCAGGAATGGGGCATCTGTCCGCCTCGGAATTTCCGGACACCCTCAAATCACTCAGAGGATGGGTACGCAGCAATTTCCGGAACCGTTTCGTCGAAGCAAGCACCGGGCCGCTTTCCAGCCTCGGGGAGAGGGCGGGTCGAGTCGCCCGGCAAGAAAGCGGCTGCTCTGGCTGGGTGAAGGAATGCAATATGCCTCTCCCCAGGCTGTCCGGAGGTGGGCTTGCTCGGCAGGCGGGCTACGCAGGCCGCTGGAATGCAGGCCGAAGACCCCTATCCAAACGACACCCGATGTCCGGCCTGCGAGGCCGGCCTCCACCATCCGCTACCAGGCTCCTGCAGATCGATTCCGCGTTTTTTCAGGAGGAGCAGCTATGTCGGATGCTTCCGAGGAAATCGCCCCATCGACGAACTCTTCTGCCGCTCCAGGGGAAGAATCGGTCCAGCCCCCCCGGCGGTGGCAACCGATCGGCCCGGTAGAACGTCGTGTTTTGGGCGTTTTGGTGGAAAAGGCCAAGACCACGCCGGACGTCTATCCGCTGACGCTCCATGCCATCACCACGGGCGCCAATCAGAAAAACAATCGGGATCCGGTCATGCAACTGACGGCGGAAGATGTCGAGGCCGCCTTGGACCGTCTGCGCAGCCTGGGCGCCGTCGGCCTGGTGGAAGGGTATGGCCGGGTGCCTAAATATCGGCATTACCTCTACGAATGGCTCGGCGTGGATAAGGTGGAAGCGGCGGTCATGGCGGAGCTTTTGCTGCGCGGGCCGCAAACCGAAGGCCAACTCCGGGCCCATACCTCCCGGATGGAGCCGATTGCAGATTTGTCCATGCTTCGGCAAATTCTGGCCGGACTAAAGGCCAAAGGGTTGGTTGTCTCGCTCACGCCGGAAGGCCGAGGCCATGTCGTAGCCCATACCCTGTATCCAGCCCGGGAGATGGAGCAGCTCCAGGCGCAATACCGGCAAGCGGCCCATTCCATCCGCCCGGAGGCCTACGAGCCGATCTGGCCAGAAATGCCCTCGCTGGCAGGCGGGCAGCCGGTGGGCATGCCGCCCGGCAACCAAACCGGGTTCGTGCCTTCCGGGCTCCAGACGTTACAGGCCCAGGTAACCGAACTTTGTCGCCAAGTGACCCAACTCCGCCAACAGATCGAAACCCTGGCCCAGAAGACCCAACACCACGAAGAAACCCTGGCCTGGCTCCGAAAAGAATTGGGATTTTAGCTCCCTCGGCCGGCCACCGTGCCGGTCCTTGCGGCCTGGCCCGAGCGGGTCTCTCCCCGGCCAGCAAAGAGGCGGGGTCCACCGGAGCTGCGCCGGGTCATAGACGGTCCACCGGAGCCGCGCGGGGGATAGACGGTCCATGATCCGGGGGGCGGCTGCGGGGGCTTCTTCCTCCGCAAGCAGCAGTCCAGGACCCCCTCCTACGGCTCAGGCGTAGAATCGTCTGGAACCCACCGATGGGGATAATTGGTTCGCCTGGATTCAGTGCAGTGAAGATATTCCGTGAGGAGAAACCCTCTCTTGGACAAAACGGCCTTTTCTCAGAATGGCCATTCTCATTCGGGCGATCCCTCTTCGGCCCAAGAGGGCGCTGGCTGCTGTCCGGTCTGCCGGCCCCAACCTCGGGTCTGGCATGGGACGGTGCCAATCCTCTCGAATCGCCTGGTGGCCGAACAGACATATCGGATGAGCTTGGTTTGTCCTCCGGTGGCCGAGCGGATTGTGCCGGGCCAGTTTGTGATGGTTCGGCTTCCGGGGGTGGTCGATCCGCTATTTGGCCGGGCTTTGGCCTTGTACGATCTGGTTCGGGATTCGGAGGACCGGCCCATCGGTCTGCACCTGGTCTATCGGGTAGTGGGCCGGGTTACTGGCCGATTGGCCCGGCTGGCGCCTGGGGATCGGCTGGAGTTGTGGGGGCCGCTGGGCAATGGCTTTGCGCCCGAGCCGGTCGGCCATCTGCTCATGGTGGCCGGGGGCATCGGATTGACTCCGTTTTTGGCCCTGGGCCTGGAGGCTTTGGGCCGATGCCGATATGGGAACCCGGCTCGGCCCGCACCCTGGGCGCAAAAGGTCAGCTTTTGCTACGGCGAACGGACTGCAGCCCTGCTGGCGCCGGTGGAAGAGTTTCGGCAGGCGGGGATAGATGTATATTTGAGCACCGAGGACGGCTCTGTCGGCCATCGGGGACTGGTCACCGACCTGATCGAACCGATCGCCGCTCCCAGCGCCCCGGATTGCCGGATTGTTTGTTGTGGGCCGGAGCCGATGATGGCTGCCACCGCACAGATTGCCCGGCGTTTGGGCTTGCCCTGTCAGGCGTCGTTGGAACGGCCGATGGCCTGCGGCCTCGGCTTGTGTTTTAGCTGTGTGGTACGGGTACGGGACGCTGCAGGCGGTTGGGATTACCGCCGGGTCTGCGTGGATGGACCTGTGCTGGACGCCCATCAGATCCTCTGGGATACCGAGCCAGAACGGGGAACCGGCCCACTGGGTTGATCTTCGCCCGCGCCCTTGGTAGGATGGCAACTAAGTCGAAGACTCCCCCCCGTTAGCAGAGGCGGAGTTCTTGAGCCGACGCAACGTTGCCGAACGGGGATTTCCTGTTCGGCAGGCATGTTAGGTTCCAGAAGGAGTGCCGGTTCGGCAGGCAGGGCAGGTGGGGAGTCGTTGTATATTTGTTGGCCCCACAGGCCGTTTTCCCAAAGGAGGTCCACCCATGAAGTCTGGATTGACGCGTCGAAAGTTTTTAAGTCGTGGAGCGGCTGTGGTCGGTTTGGCGGCCACGACGGTGGGTAAACCCTGGTGGGCCAGGCCCTGGATTGTACCTTCCCATGTGCTGGGCGCCGATGCACCGAGCAACCAGGTAACCATCGGCGCTATCGGCGTGGGCGGTCGAGGAAGCGGGCTAGTCAACGAGGCCGCCGCCCAGCCCAATACCAAAATCGTGGCCGTCTGCGATGTCTTCCGCGATCGGCGGGAGCGGATGGCCCAGGCGTTCAACCAGCGGTATGGCGGCCAAGTCTGCACGCCGTACAACGACCTTCGAGAGCTGATCGACCGGCCGGACATCGATGCGGTGATCATTGCTACACCGGACCATTGGCACGTGCCGGCCGCCTTGATGGCTGTCCGGGCTGGAAAAGATGTTTATGTGGAAAAGCCGCTCGGACTGAGCATGGAAGAACTTTGGGCCATCCGCGCGGCGGTGCAGCGGTATGGACGGATTTTCCAGTACGGCACCCAGCAGCGCTCCATGGCCCACATCCGGCACGGCTGCGAACTGGTGCGGAACGGCCGGATCGGCAAAATCCAGGCCGTCGAAGTTACCGCCCCCAGCTACGGCTTCGAAGGCGGCCAAGGTTCCTTGGAACCCATCCCGGTGCCCGACGGTTTGGATTATGATCTTTGGCTAGGACCTGCGCCCTGGCGACCTTACACCAAAGACCGTTGCACCTGCTGGGGCGCCTATTGGTGCTCGGACAACGCCCATGGATTCATCGGCGGTTGGGGCGCCCATCCGCTAACGGATATGGTCTGGGCCTTGGGGGATGAGCCCCAGTCGGCTGTGCCGGTCGAATATGAGGGCACCGGCGTCTGGGGCACCGGACTATTCGACGCCCCGCACCATTGGGACATCCGCGGCCGGTTTGCCAACGGTGTGCCCTTCCATTTCACTCCCGGCGGCGATTGTGCCAAGTTTATCGGCGAGCGTGGCACCGTGGCTATCAGCCGAGGCGGGCTCCGCACGGAACCGGCCGACCTGGCCAAGGAAAAAATCGGCCCCAACGAAATCCACCTCTACGAAAGCCGAAGCCACATGGGCAACTTCATCGACTGTGTCCGCAGCCGACAGCCCACCGT
>Ga0209809_1000121_pt1 | contig 75684 bp, 47 predicted proteins | sample YNPMSTMetaG_FD_186172 | JGI IMG/M metagenome (GOLD analysis project Ga0209809, IMG submission 186172) | Anoxygenic and chlorotrophic microbial mat microbial communities from Yellowstone National Park, USA - YNP MS-T MetaG (SPAdes) (version 2) ...
TCGTTGGTGATACACTTTGATCCATCGGCTCGCTAAAGTCCACCGTTATCGTAAATGTGTTAGTTCCTACTGTATAACCGTTGATTAATACTGGGCTCGGTGTTACAACAGTTGCCGTCGGTGCGGTTACATCCTTTACAAAATCGCGTGTTATTATTGTCTGATTGCCTGCTAAGTCTGTGTTCTCAAGCTCTACTGTAAAGCTTGCTCCATCGGTTACATTTGCCCAGCCGTCTATCGTTGATATTGAACTGCCCGATGTAAATGCTGTGAGCGTTCCAGCTGGCGTGCTGTTGCTTACTCTTGCTCTTGTTGTTCCAAGATGTATATCATTTGCTGTATATGTTAATGTTTGTGTGCCATTGACACGTGCCCCATCTGCTGGCAATATAAATGCAAGCGATGGCGCCGTCTTATCGAACGTTACGCTGCTTGCATCCGTTGTCGTCGTTACCGTTGAACCCGGATTGCCTGCTGTGTTCTCGTAATTTATCGTAAATGTTACTGTTCCTTCGCTCATTCCTGACGTCATAGTCGCACTTGCTGTCCAGTTTTGCCCGCTGCCTGTTACTGTTGCCGTTGCCCCGTTTATCGTCGCCGTTACATTCTGTAAATTGCTCGAGCCTACTATTGTTAATGTTACTACGTCCCCTACCTTCGCATAGCTCGTATTCGCATTGTTCGATGCTATCGTTACTGTCGTTAATGTTGGTGTATCCAAGTTTATATCAAATGCATCCATCTCGTCTTTCTGAACCATCGTATTGCCGGCTATGTCTTTTCCTCCCGTTACTCTTATATCTATATCCTCCAATACAAGTCCGTTGTTCGCTACACTGTATGTTGCTACGTATGTATCTCCATCGCTCCAACTGCCACCCGTGAAGCTCAGCGATGTCGGATTCTCAACAGGGAAGGTTATCGTTGGTGATACACTTTGATCCATCGGCTCGCTAAAGTCCACCGTTATCGTAAATGTGTTAGTTCCTACTGTATAACCGTTGATTAATACTGGGCTCGGTGTTACAACAGTTGCCGTCGGTGCGGTATTATCAATTGTAAACAAGGCTGAAACACCGTTAGCTGTTGGATTTAAAGCATTTTGAGCAAAATCAGTTATTGTGGTTGAATTTACTGTAATTCCAAGCGTTCCATCACCTGTAATTTCAGTTGGATTGCCAATTGTTACTGTATAGTTTGATGTAGTGTTTTGTGTAACTGAAACGCTTGGTGGTGTGTTGTTAATCGTACCTGTTGTATTTAGTGTTACTTTGGTTGCGTCAAAATTCTGTACTGGTTCAGTAAACACAACCGTAAATGAAACAACATCATCGTTGGTTGTGAAGTTCGAGCCATTTGTAATAGGATCGCGAGTAATTGATTGAACTTCAGGAGCAATATTATCAACAATGAATGCATTATTGAGGGTTGCGCTACCTGTAAAATTCATATTATCTGTTGCCGAGATATCGATTTTCATTTGGGTATTGCCTGCACCCACTGCATATGTAAATGTATATACGTAAGGATCAGCAATCGTACCGTTACCACTTACGTTACTGTATGTAGCGTAATATGTGTTAGAAGATTGATCAGTTAATGTAACATCAGGATTGCCTTGTATGCCACTTACTTCAACAACATTGAATGTAATGTTAACTACATCACCTTGTTTTTTCCAAAGTTGCCCGTTTGAAACGCCATTTACAGCGATATTCGAAATTGCAGGGGCAGTGCGATCAGGTAATGTTTTAGCACCTGTGGATTGATTTACTGCGTCATTGCCTGCTATATCGAAAACATCATTATTTTTTAAGCTTATTGTGATTGTTTCAGCGCCGGTCGGTGCAGTATTAGTTGTAAAGAATACTCTCACTTGAGTTGCACCTGCAGCAAGTGGACTTGCAAACACCGGATTAGAGTTATTAGGTTGAGTTACATGAGTAATAGTTGCTGATGTAACCGCACCGTTTGCACCTGTTACAATCACTGGGTTTGCAAAATCAGATACGGTTATAGCACCAGTGCCATCTATATTTGTATAGATTCCTTCGTTGAATGTTAAATCAACGAAGAATCTATTTGTTGCGCCTGAGCCAACAAAGACATTACCTGATGAGGAAATATTCGGTTTTATGCGATCTACAACAACAAGTGTTCCACTGGAGAGCGTTGTATATGTAGGACCTGCGTTACTTGCTTGATCAGTGTATCCTGAAACATTAATGCCTGCAGCTCCATCCGAAGCTGGATCAGTTAGGCTTACTGTAATGGTGGCTGTGTAATCAGTTGTCGGGGCACCGCCAGATACAGTTGCTGCCGAACCACCGATTGTAACAGTAGGTTGCGTTATAGGTTTAGATGCTTGCAATGTAAGTGTGATTACATCGCCTACTTTTGCATATTTTGTTCCGCCTACTTCGTTACCAGTTGTTGCAATTGTACGGGTTGGAATTGATGGTGGAGAAACATCGTAATAGCGTGTCAATGTATTCGAAGCAGTGTTCAGGTTGCCAGGACAATCATTTGCTACATTTTCTGGGATATCGAGAATAATCGAACCTTCGGCAGATGGTGTAACTGTAAATGTCCAGGTTATATTGTCGCTTGTTTGGAAGTTTGAAATCGCTGCAGTGCCAGTTCCAGTTTTTACTAAATCGCTTTCTTCAAAACCATCAACTTGTTCGCTAAATGTAACTGTAACATTGTAAGCGGAATTAACGTAAGTGGTTGATGTTGAAGACAATGCAACCAAAGGACGAACGTTATCAACTGTGATTGTGGTTGTGCCAGTGGCTGCTGTATTTGCGTTTCCTGCGAGATCAGTTGCAGAAATGCTTATGTTACAGTTAAGTGCATTCAAATTATCGTTAGGTATATCCCAAGTATAAGTCCAAATTTTGTTTGTTTGTTTAGTCATTGCAACGTTAGAAATATCACTTCCGCTACCTGCTCCATTTGTAATTGTAATTTTTGGTGCGTTTGTTTCATTAATTGTATTCGCTTCTGTAAATGTTGCTGTGATAATTAAATTACCATCAGCATCACGAACACAATTTGTATTGGAGAGATTATTTGTTAGTACGACTGTTGGTTGAGTATTATCCACAGTGTAAGAAGTTACACCTGTTGCCGATTGATTTGCATTTCCTGCTACATCCGCCGCTGTTATTGAAACATTGCAAGTAAAATTACCTGCTGGAACTGTCCAATCATAATACCATTCAGTATTAGAAGTCTTGCTCATTGCAGCAAGTGTGATGTCATTCCCATTACCAGCACCATTTGTAATTGTAATTTTTGGAGCATTGGTTTCATCTATTGGAGAAACATCCGTAAATGTTGCAATAATTTGAACAACATCCCCCTGTTTTACTTCGGTTCTTGCTGAAATATTATTCGAAAGAGCAACAGCCGGACCAGTATTATCGATCGTAAATGCATCGGTTTCAATCGAAGCACTGTTTCCTGCATTATCAATTGCTGTAAGACGAATTTTTGCAGAATTTGTATTTATGTTAGGCACATTCCAAGAATACGGGCTTGTGTTGCTAACATTTGATTCAATTGAATTCCAATTAGTACCATCATAATATTCAAGAGTAATTGGTGTAGATGTCAAGCCACTTGTTGCATCTGTTATATTCCCAGATGTCCAAACTATGTTATGGGCTCCTTGTGCCCAAATTGTCGAGCCGCTTGGTGAAGTTATAGTACCAACCGGAATAGTTGGAGGAGTTTTATCGAATATAATTTGCTGAGAGCCACCTGTAAGATCTGCTTGTGTGAAGGTTGCTGTATTCCCGGCTTGGTCGTTTACTCCGATGGAGAGAGCCATTGCTCCTTCTGTTTCAGTCCCATCGGTTGTGTACGTTAATGTATATGTTGTGTTATAGCCTGAGCTTGGTAAAGCACTAAGCGTTTTACCACCGATAGTTGCTACTGTTATTGAAACGGGTTCATTAGCAGTGAAGTTTACTGTAATTGTTTCACCTGTTTTTGCCCAACGGTCGTTTCCAATTGATGTTAAGTTTGTTAGCGTTGAAACAGTCGGTGCTGCATTATCAACGGTAACGCTCGAGCCATCAGTAACGGCTGTAACGTTTGTTGTATTGCCTGCAATATCAGTTGCTGTTAAGCTAAATGCAACAAGACCGTCTGTGTCCGAACTGTGAACTGTGTAGCTAACTGACCAACTTGTGCCAGAACCATTAACTGATGAAGCATTTGTTATTGCATTTCCACCACTAGTTATTGAATTAACTGTTATGCCTGAAAGTGTTTCGTCCGAAGTAAGCGTTATAGTTACAAGGTCGCCTGTTTTTGCTTTGTTTGTATTGTATGAATTATTCGAAGCAATTGAAACTGGCGAAATAACTGGAGCTTTTGTATCTGTATAAACAGCTGTATTGCCGTGAGTAGTAGGAGCAACGTTATTAGCTTCGTTACCAGCTTCATCTATACCGTAAATTTGAATTGTTTCTGGAGTTGTGCCAACGGCAGACGCATCAAAGACTATTGTACGAGTATAGCGATATGTATTGCCCGAGACAAGTGTGGTAAGTGCAGACGAGACATCGTTGTTTGTACCTTCGGCATTAATTGTAACCGATGGAGCAGAAGCAAGAGCTTCGCTTGCAACAATTTTAATGTAATATGTGCCGGCTTTAAGTCTTGGATTTGTCCCGAGCGAATTACTTAAATTAATATCAGAGAAATATTCAACCGTGAAAGTTGGAGCCGAGCAATCAATATAACCGAGTTTTGCTGTGGTTGTGCCAGTGGTGATATAATTTGAAACCGCAGGCATTCCAGTCTCTGGATTATCGAGCTCGCCAAGTTGGGCAGTAACATTATTTCCTGCAAGGTCGGTCGCAGTAATGGTAATTCTCTCACGTTTAGTTCCATCAGTCGAAGGATCATTTACAAAAGAACGACCAACTCTATAGTTATTTCCCCCAACCGGTGTTGCTGTAACGTTATTGACATCATTCAAATTACTTTGAGAGTTTATAGTAACAACAGGTGCCGATTGCAATGGCTTGGATGAAGTTATTCTTAGATAAGCGGCTCCGCTTGTGCTAAATTTTGGATCATCTGGATATGAAACTGTAAGAGCGGTGTTATAGAAATATTGCAATGCAAATGTTGGTTTGACACCATCGACAACTATATTTTTCTGCCCTGCAATTGATGATGGACCGCCAACAGCCGGTAGAGTAAGCACAGTTACAGGGTTGCCGTCGATGTCCGTTATAGATGCAGTACCTGTAAGTTCAAGAGAGTTAGTTGCAACATAATCCAGATCTGCATTGTAGTCGTTTTCTTGCACAGTATAAGATAGGTCAATATAATTTTTACCATCGCCTATTGTTTGGGTTATTGTAGTAGTTGCGTATCTATCGGTTGCTCCTGTTTCAAGCAATATTTGCAAATTACCAGAGCCTGGATTAAACGCAACAACTTTATTAAATGTTATGCGAACATTGAGCACTTGCCCAATGCCATAGGTTCCATCGTTGTTTGTAATAGTTACATTTGAAACAGTTGCGGCGTTGGCATTTTTTATTTCTGTATCTGTACCAGGATTTGAAACGTTTCCAGCAGCATCTCTAAGTGTTACATTTGCTGTGATTGTTCCATCATTGAACGAAGATAAATCTAAACCTGTAATAGTAACAGGCGATGAAGAAATTGCCTGACTTGTTTGGTTAATATTGTTTGAACCATCAGTAATTGTATAATCAAAAGTAGCAATATCGCCACCAGAGTGAGAAAAGCTAAGCGAGACATTGGTGTGATTTGTTGAATTTATTATGTTGCCATTGTTTAAAGTAACAACGGGTGCATCGGGTGCAATCAAATCTACTGCAAGTGGTGTTCCGAATGTATTGCCTACAGTTGTGTTCCCTGCAATGTCGGTAAGAACTACTCTGAAATCAACGTTGGCGCCAGATCCCCAATCGGTGAGTTCGTTTAAGTCTGTGTTTGCTGTACTGCTTAGAGCAACTGTTAACGTCTTGGTGCTATTTATTTCACCAGGAGCAATAGGATTTGTAACCTGTCCAACATCAACGAATGAATTTGTCCCAATGCGTGCTTGCAATTTAGCTTTGCCACCGTCGAGTGTTGGATCGTTCGGAATATTAACAACGATACTTGCACCTGTGTTTGTATTATTGAAATAATTTGCGACAACTACGCCACCTGTTGAAGTACGAGAAGCTATATTGCAAGCATCAGGTGCAGTTTGATCTACTTTAATTGTTGTTGTTGCCGCTGTCCCAACTGTTTGATTGCCCGCCTTATCAGTTAGAACTGCACGGAATTTGAACTCGTCACCATCACTAAAGGAAGTCAAATTCTCGAAAGTCGAGGCATCTATTGTAAATAACTTGTTCCCATTCAAATCACCATTTTGAACTGTATAAGCAGAGCCAAGATTTAGCGGAGTTGTAAAATTATCTCTACTTGCTTGAATCTGAATTGTGCCATCCACCAAACTTGCATCATTTGGCACAGGAACTGTAAGCTGTAAATCAGTATTGCCTGCATTCCAGTATCCCGCAACAACTGGTTCACCAACGGTTACAACTGACGAAATTTGCACATTATCAGGTGCAGTATTATCGATTGTTACGCTCGATGAGTTTGTTGTTATGGTAACTTGCGTTCCCGGATTGCCATAAATATCATTATAATCTATCGTAAATGTTATCGGACCGTCTTGATCAGCTGCAGCAATTACTACTGTTGCAGTCCAATTTGTAGGACCGCCAGAAATATTCACTGAGTTTGTAAGTGTTGTGTTGTTACTCTTCATAACAATAGTTGGAGTTTGTATATCACTTGCAGCAACTATTGACAATGTTACCGTATTACCAGCTTTTGCAAGAGTATTTACTGGGTTATCAGAACTAATTGTAACAGTGGTTAAAGCAGGAGCTGTTTCATCACGCTTAATCGAAACAGAAGAAGTGCCATTCGTGGAGTTGCCAGCAGCATCTGTTGTAATAGCACGGAACTGAATATATTTATCTTCTGCAACTAATGCGGTAAACTCAGCATCTGTAAGAGTTTTATTGATGTTTGTGCCTTGCTGACCGTTTGTGATGTTATGTTGTGCAATTGCTGTAACATCAGCCCAACTGGTTGCATTTTGGGTAAATGCATCATCATCTGCTGTGCGATACTGCACTTTGAAATTACCACCAACTAGCGAGGCATCATTTGCAAGCGGAATTGTAAGTTGGACACCGTTATTTGTTGAATTATAACTATTGGCGACAACATTACCATTGAGAGCTGTATATGTAACTGCATTTTGAGTAGGAGCAGTATTGTCAATACTGAAAGTGTTTGTTGTTAAATTAAATGGAGTAGCTGCATTGCCTGCAGCATCGGTTGCAGTAACACGAATTCTAACATTAGGATAGTCGCCACTTGGAACAGTGTAAGTGTATGTGTAGAAATATGGATCTCCACTTGTTCCGCTACCGGTACGGCTTGTGTAAGTAGCAAAAGAGCCACCACCAATTTGTGTATTATCATTTTGTCGAATTTCTACTTGTGGATCGCCTGGATTAGTAAATCCACCAACTTCAATAACGTAGAAAGTGATTGTAACTGTAGCGTTTTCTTTAACCCAAGTCGCACCATTATCGCTTACAAGTAAAATCTGCGGTGCAGTTTGGTCGCGCAATGCCTTAGATCCTGTAGTTTGTGTTGTTTGCATAGCGTTACCAGCAATATCAAATATGGCAGAAGCACCGCTTGGCGTAATAGTTACAGTTTCAGCTCCGTTTGGTGTACCCGTAACTGTAAAGAATACTCGCACTGTGGTTTCGCCACCAGTAAGAGCATTTGCGGCACTAAAATCTGTGCTATTAGTTGCACGAACACCAGTAATCGTTGCACCTGTTGCAGTACCATCAGCTCCCTGATTGAAAGTAATAGTAAAGTCTGTTGCATCCAGTGCACCAGTTCCATTATTGTTAGTATAAACAGGTTCGCTAAATGTTATATCAATATAATCAGTTGCACCATTTGATGCAGCGCCAACAGAAGAAGCTGATGAAATTAAAGGTAATGTTTTGTCTCTCAAAGTTGCTGTTGAAGCATCACCATTAGTGGAATTTCCTGCGGCATCAGTTGTAATTGCACGGAATCGGATATATTTACCTTCTGCAACTAATGCTTCTAATTGTGCTGAGGTAATGTCCTTATCAATAGTAGTATTTGGCTCGCCACTTTGAATTGTGTGAGTGGCAATTACAGAAACATCCGCCCAAGCAGATGGATTTGAAGTAAAAGCTGCATCATCTGCTATTTGATACTGCACTTTGAAATTACCGCCAACAAGCGATGGATCATTTGCAAGAGTTACAGAGTTTCGGAAACCAGTGTTCGTACTGTTGAAATAACCAGCATTTACAGTGCCACCTAAAGCTGTAACACTCGGTGCAGTTTGAGTTGGAGCAGTGTTATCAATGTAAAATCTATGTGTAGTCGAACCCTGTGCGTCTGAACTGACATTTCCAGCTGTATCAATAACTTTCCGCTCAACATAATAGGTAGCATTACCATTTGGAATGGATAACGAATACGTCCAATTTGCCCAATTATCAGAGGTTGAAGTTTGCAGCCAGGTTTGTAATGTTGCAGTTGTCCAGTCATTCCCATCATAATAGAAATCACCTGCATCGAACGAACCATTTGTATTATTATCAATCCAAACAGCTATATCGACATCATTTACCCCACTGTTTGGAGTTCCAGCATCGTTGGCAGTGCCTGCAATTTGAGTAATTGATTGCTGATAAGAATTATGTGCAGGCGAAGTTATTGTAGCAGTAGGTGCAGTATGATCAACAATGTAAGTTTGACCATTGGTAAAGATATAGCCCGAAGCACTTGAGTTTCCAGCGACATCAGTTACTGAGCCAGTATTTGCAAAGTCTAAACGAATTTCGGCATGGATTCCTGTTACATCAATTACTATATCAAACTCATCGTCATCATTTCCAGCACCGGCAACTGGTGTTACGGATGTGATTGATGGCATGCCAGAACCTGAAACATTTGTAATTGTAAAATCACCAGCTTCAACACTTGCATCGTCAACTATTTCACTAAAAATTACACGGTAAGTAACACTATTGAGATTAGTTTTCTGACCAACAGGTGTTTGCCTATTAATTGAGCTAACAGTTGGACGCACACCATCAACAACGATTGCTTTCTGCCCGGCTATAGAATTTGCGCCACCGACAGTCGGCAGTGTAAGCACTGCATCGTTCCCAGCGGCGTCTTTGATAGTCGCACCATTAAGTAATGTGAAAGCCGTAGTGGACGTATAATCCAAATCGCCGGTTGCATCTCCTTCTTGAACGGTATAGGATAGATCAAGCGACGTAGTATTATTCTGCGCCGAGTTCGAACTTGCAGTTCTATCTATGGTGCCAGTTTCCAGCTCGATTTGCATACTGCCAGCACCCGGTGTAAATGTAACTGCTTCGCTCATAGTAACTTGAATATTTATCTGATCGCCAATTTTATAAGTAGCATCCGCACTTGTCGAACTCACAGAGCTTACAGTTGGAGCCGCCCTATCAACTGAAAAAACATTATTTGCTGTATGTGGTGAAGCAAGCGCATTCCCATCAGCACTTGTAAAGTTCGTTGGAACAGTAACATTGACATTTGAAATCGTCTCAGTTGATGACGGATTAACTATGTAAACAGCTGTGTAAATCGTATTTGCTGAATTCCAATATCCATATTCAAAAGTTAATGTTCCACTAACATCAGACGAAAAAGTAAGTGTGCCATAAGCTGTTGGATCCATTTCCATATCGAATGTAACAGCAATCGAAAAGCTTGACCCTGCTTTATTTAAAATGGAAGGTGTTGCAACAACGCTCGTAACTGTAGGAGCTGTGGAAACATTAGTAGTTGTGAAGCTTTGCCAAGCAGTTGCAGCGCTTATTGTGGTACCGTTGTAGGCACGTAAGCGCCACTCGTATGTTGTGTTTGCATTAAGTCCAGTTATAAAATAGCTGTTGACATATCCAATATCGAGTAGGTCGTAATTTGTAAGAATTGCACCATTTTGCAGACGCACATCTAAATAGTATCCTATAGCACCTGTTGAGTGATCCCACGATATTGTAGCCGAGTTATTTGTTATAGTCCCATTCGCCAAATTACTTGGTGGAAGCAAATTTACTGTTGTTAAAGATCTCGGATTTAATGTATGAGCACTGGTTTTATAGTATGCAGTAGTTCCATAATAATTATATTCGAATACGTGAAATTCGTATTGCCTGCCAGCTGTGAGCCCAGTAACTGTTAATGTACGAGCGGGACCATTTAGTTGCCCAACTACTTTGTAATTCGAAAGCGTGGCATCTACTGCTGGAGCCGCAGTAAAATTGCTATTTGCAGTATATTCAGAATTGTAATTATCTAAAAAAGTTCGTATGCTTGCCCAATCAGAAGCACCATTTGTTGTAACATCGTAAGCGACAACAATACGTTTGTTGCCATTGCCGTTGATCCAAGCAAGGCTTATCGATGTTGATTGGATACTTGTCGAGGCAATATACCGTGCTTGAGCTGTTGGAGCTTGAGCATTAGCGTCGAAAACAGCAAAAAGCAAGGCAATTAGCATTAGTAAAGCGTTAAATGATTTTTTCATAGGATTTCTCCAAGTTGATTAAAAATATTTATTATTTTTTAATATTTCTTTCATTTTCTTAACAATGAGTTAAATATTAGATTTTTTCAGGATATATTTATTTGTTTAGCCAAAATTGAAAAAACTATATAGTAAATTTTCCCGATTTTATCAAATTATTTAATTTTTATCTATTTTTCATTTTAGATTAATTATTTTAATTTTACTTATAGAATTTCTATTGTTCAAATTGATTTAATTTTGTGTAAATTGCTATAATTAAATTAACTAATTTAACTCAAAAACAAAGGTTTAGTATGTGTGGGATAGTTGCATACATTGGTGATCGAAATGCAGTCGATGTCCTAATAAACGGACTTAAAAGAATGGAATATCGAGGTTACGATAGTGCAGGGCTAAGCATAATTAGAGAAGGTAAAATAGTAACACATAAAAAGCAGGGAAAAGTCGCCGATTTAGAATTTCTTATTGAGGGTAAAAATATTTTTTCAAATATTGGTATTGCCCACACTCGTTGGGCTACACACGGAGTGCCGAGTGATATTAATGCACATCCACATCACGATAATTCTGGACGCATTGCAATTTGCCATAATGGAATAATCGAAAATTACAGTTCTATAAAGAAAGCTTTGCTCAATCACGATTATACTTTTTCATCCGATACGGATACAGAAGTGCTTGCAGTGCTTATCGGTGCTATTTACGAAAAGACTAAGGATATTGAATTATCAGTGCGGAAAGCTCTATCGGAAGTAGTCGGAACTTTCGGCTTAGTTGTTTTATCAGCGGACGAACCAGACAAAATCATCGCCGCTCGTCGTGGCAGCCCGCTTGTACTTGGCATTGGTGATGGAGAATACATCATAGCAAGCGATGCAACTGCTATAATTCAATACACTAAGCAAGTAATTTATTTATCGGATAACGAGTTGGCAATCGTAACTAAGGATGATTTCAAAACTAAAACAATAGATAATATTGAAACAAACAATCAAATCCACCAAATAGAATTCGATTTAGAAGAGTTAGAAAAAGGTGGTTTCGAGCATTTTATGTTAAAAGAAATACACGAGCAGCCATACACAATACAAAATGCATACAAAGGTCGCTTGCTTGTAGATAAAGGTAATGTAAAGCTCGGTGGCTTGCGAAATGTTGTCGATAAACTACGCATTGCAAAACGAATTATTATAACAGCTTGCGGTACATCTTGGCATTCTGCACTTGTGGGCGAATATATGATTGAGCAACTTGCAGGAATACCTGTGGAGGTGGAATATGCATCGGAATTTCGTTATCGCAATCCTGTGCTTTTCCCAGACGACGTTGTTTTTGCAATTTCGCAAAGCGGAGAGACAGCCGACACACTTGCCGCTGTCCACGAAGCAAAACAAAAAGGCTGCACAGTGCTTGGCATTGTCAATGTTGTTGGCAGTTCCATTGCTCGCGAAACTGAAGCAGGAATCTATATTCACGCTGGACCAGAAATAGGTGTTGCATCTACAAAAGCATTCACATCACAGGTAATGGTGCTTGCTCTTGTAGCATTATTCTTAGGTCGAATGAAAAACCTCTCACAACTCGACGGCAAACGCATTGCAAACGAAATAGTGCAATTGCCTGATAAAATTGCTGATATTCTCAACCATTGCAAAGAAATAAAATCAATTGCTCAAAAATATTCTTATGCAAAAAATATACTTTATCTTGGGCGTGGATACAATTTCCCTGTTGCTTTGGAGGGTGCTTTAAAATTGAAAGAAATCTCCTATATTCACGCCGAAGGCTATCCTGCAGCTGAAATGAAGCACGGACCTATAGCTTTAATCGATGAAAATATGCCTGTGGTATTTATCGCAACAAAAGATGAAATATATCACAAAATTATTTCTAATATAGAAGAAGTACGCGCTCGTGGCGGACGTGTTATTGCTATTGCAACCGAAGGCGACACTCAAATACAAAATTACGCTAACGATGTGTTCTTCATCCCTGAGACACTCCCAATGCTAACACCGATTCTTTCGGTTGTCCCACTACAATTGCTTGCTTATTATTTTGCCTTAGAATTAGGGCGACCTATCGACCAACCAAGAAATTTAGCAAAAAGTGTTACAGTAGAATAAGGTGTAATGTATGTTGATACAAAAACTAATAAGTATTTTTGGCATAATCTTTATAATTTTAATCGTTTGGTTGATGAGCGAGAATAAAAAGCAATTTCCTTGGCGAATTGTTCTTTGGGGAATTGCATTGCAATTTACAATCGGAGCAATAGTCTTGAATTTCCCTGCTGGTGTACAATTTTTCAAATGGTTCGGTGATCAAGTTGCAATTTTTCTTGGATATAGCAACAAAGCGGCTGATTTTCTATTTGGAAATATTATAAAGCCTGATTTTGCATCAACTTTTGGCTTTCAATTTGCCGTTGTAGTGTCTGTAACAATAATATTTTTCTCATCATTTGTTTCTATACTTTATCACTTTGGAATTATGCAAAGAATTGTGCAAGGTATGGCTTGGGTTATGATGAAAACTATGGGCACAAGCGGAATTGAGTCCCTCTCGGGTTCGGCTAATGTTTTTATGGGACAAACTGAAGCACCGCTTCTTATCAAACATTACATCCCATCAGCAACACGCTCGGAGATAAATTCCATAATGGTGTGTGGTTTTGCTACAATTGCCGGTGGTGTGATGGCAGCATTTGTTCAGATGGGCATTTCTGCAACTATTCTCATAACAGCTTCACTGATTTCTGTTCCTGGTGGACTTTATTTATCAAAAATTGCAATTCCACCACAAGATGGAACAAAATCCGCCGAAGACATAAAAAAAATCAACATTCCTAAAGCTGAAAGTGCACTTGTTGCTCTAACAAACGGTGCATCGGAAGGCATGCGTCTGGCGCTCAACATTATGGCAATGCTAATTGCATTCATAGCGCTGATAGCTGTCATCGACGCCGCACTTGGTTTTGCAAGCATTCAGCTTGCTCACATTGGCATAAATTGGTTCCCGAGCAGTTTAAGAGAACTTCTTGGTATAATTTTTCAACCTTTTGCTTATCTTGTGGGTATTCCGGCGAATGAGGCAAAAATTTTTGGGAGTCTTGTCGGCACGAAAGTTAGCATAAATGAATTTATTGCATATTCTGATTTGTCTCAATTAATTCGCGAAGGCGCAATTAGTGAGCGAACTGCAAAGCTATCGGCATTCGCACTATGCGGATTTGCCAATTTTAGCTCTATTGCCATTCAAATTGGTGGCATTGGCGAGATGGCACCAACTCGAAAAAGCGAGATTGCACAGCTTGGTTTGCGAGCTATGATAATCGGCGCTCTAACAAATATTTTGACAACAATAATCGCAAGTATCCTTATTTAACTTGCTTGTTGATGGCATCACAATCGGCAAGCTTTTTAAATTTTGATTGTGGGAATTCTCTTCGCAATTGTGAAAACAAACGATTTGCCATTTCTAAATTTTTCTCGACGCAGTAAATTTGCCCCAATCGGACAAGACATCTCTCTTTTATGTCATCGTACAAATTTTCCATCGAAAGAATATCTTGCAGAATCTTTTTTGCTGGATCGAACATATTTTTAACGATGTAGCATTCCGAGGTATAGTATAATATCACTTGGTAATCTTTCTTGTTTTTGTTTGTTAGCGAAAGTAATTGAGCAAATCTTTCACAAGCTTCGTTATATTTTTCGTTGTGGTAAAGCTCTATTGCCGTATTAAGTTCATCCGATAGAGATTCTTTGCTGGAAGTAGGTTCTTTTGGTGGCGTGTAATTACCTAAGTATATATAAGTAGTATCCGAAAATCGAGGTTTTGATTTGATTTGTTCTGACTTTTGCGAAGACTTAGAAGAGCCTGCCTTTTGCTTGCGAGTACCAACAGGTGTGCAAGCTATTGAAAAAGCTATCACTAAAATTAAAAAAAAGGTATATTTACGCAATTTCGAACTCCTTATTATTCATTAAATTAATAAAAAATTACATAAATATACCAAATAATCGGTTAAATTGGGTAATTCTTTAATAAATCTCTTGAGATAACAATATGCTGGATTTCGCTTGTTCCTTCGTAAATTTCCGTAACTTTCGCGTCGCGCATCATCCGCTCAACCTGATACTCACGGACATATCCGTAACCGCCGTGGATTTGCACAGCATCGCGTGTAATTTCATTAGCAATGGTCGAAGCAAAAAGCTTTGCCTCACTGGACTGACGATTATGCTCAAAACCGTTGTCGCGCAACCAAGCAGCTTTGAGCGTAAGTAACTTTGCTGCATCGATTTTGGTTATCATTTGAGCCAGTTTGAATTGAATACCTTGATGTTCAGAGATCAATACATCAAATGCTTTGCGTGTTTTGGAATAACGCAAAGCCGCTTCGAAAGCTCCTTCAGCTATACCTATTGCTTGCGAGGCAATGCCAATTCGACCGCCGCTTAACCCTTTCATAGCAATATAGAAACCATCGCCAACATTGCCGATGATGTTCTCTTCCGGGATTTCAACATTTGTAAGTCCAATAGAACAAGTATCGCTCGAACGCATTCCCATTTTATCCTCTTTTGCACCAGGTTCGAAGCCTGGTGTGCCACGCTCGATGATGAAAGCAGCAATGCCTTTATGCTTAAGCTCGGGATTTGTTTGTGCAAAAACAATGTAAATATCGGCATTTTGCCCAGTTGAAATCCAATTTTTGGTGCCGTTGAGAACCCATTTACTGCCTACTTTTTTTGCAAGTGTGCGCTGCTCGCGTGCATCAGAACCAGCTTCAGGCTCGCTTAGGCAATAGGCACCAAGCTTTTCACCTTGTGCAAGCGGCACAAGGTATTTTCTCTTTTGCTCTTCGCTGCCAAATTTTTCTAAAATCCAGTTGACAAGAGAATTTTGCACAGAAACAACAATAGCGATACTTGCATCGACTTTCGATATTTCGATCATTGCAAGCACATAACTTATCGTATCTAAGCCACTTCCACCGTATTCCGGCGACACTGTCATACCCAAAAACCCCAGCGAACCGAGCTTTTTTACAATTTCCATAGGAAAAATTGCATCCCGATCGCGTTCGATAACACCTGGAGCAATTTCATCTTGTGCAAAACGGCGAGCAGCATCCTGAATTTGTAGTTGCAACTCGCTAAATTCAAAAGAAATCATAGTTTTATCCAAAATTTGTGAGATTTAGGAACTATTACACTATTACGTATTATTAATCAATAAATTGCTTGCTGATTTTATTTTTTTGAAATTTGATACAATAAAAAAAATATCTTAATTTGCACCGAAAAAAGAGCAAATATGAGCAAAAATATTTTAGATAAAGCAATTGTATATTTAGAGCAAATTCAAATGCAAACGGGAGAATTTATTTATTTTGATGAATTGCTAAAAGAATTTACCCCTGATAGCAAACCAATCAATTTTACTAAAGTTCAAAAGACTGAACAGCAAAACATACAAGAAATTGCCACTAAAAAAGAGCGAGCAGCAGAAATATATGAACCTGTTTCTCAAACTTTGCTGGATGAAAAAATAGATCCAAGCTGGGTGAATGCTCGTTCTCTCGATGAACTTTACCAAAAAATTAAAGATTGCCAAAAATGCCCGCTTGGAATTACACGAACAAAATTCGTATTCGGCGAGGGAAATCCTAACGCCGATATTATGGTAATTGGTGAAGCTCCTGGTGCAGACGAAGACCAACAGGGGCGACCTTTCGTTGGCAAAGCAGGACAGCTGTTAACAAAAATACTCGAATCTGTTGAATTTAAACGCGAATATGTGTTCATCGGCAATATCAACAAATGCCGTCCACCAGGGAATCGCCAACCTTCAAAAAATGAAGTCGAAGCTTGTGAGCCATTTTTGAAAAAGCAAATTGAGCTAATTAAGCCAAAGTTTATTCTTGCTCTTGGGCTAACCGCAGCTAATACTTTATTCAAATCAAACTACAAAATGGGCGACATCCGTGGTAAGCTTTTCGACTACAATGGCATCCAAACGCTTGTAACTTATCATCCTGCTGCTTTACTTCGTAATCCAAATTGGAAAAAGCCCGTTTGGGAGGATATGAAACTTTTAAGAAAATTGTATGATGATTATCTAAAAACTTAAAATAAAGGGAAAAGATGAGAGTTGCTGTCTTATTCGGTGGGATTTCCACAGAACGAAATGTTTCAATAAGCGGAGGGCGCGCTGTTACAGAAGCCTTACGTAGCATTGGTTATGAAGTTGTACCCGTTGATCCAGCTTACGGTAAAGACGGTGCCACGAAAGCAGAAGCACAAATTAATAACATAAATCATTTCCCAACACCAGAAGAATTAAGCAAGTTCAGTCCGAAAGCGTTATTGGAGTGTATCAATTCTGATATATTCGACGATATCGATTGCGCTTTCATAGTCTTGCATGGGAAATATGGTGAAGATGGTATAATTCAGGCATTGCTTGAGTTGCGAGGAATACCATACACTGGGAGCGGAGTTAAAGCAAATGCTATTTCTATCGACAAAGCTATTACAAAAAATCTAATGCTCGTTGCAGGAGTTCCAGTACCGCCTGGGACAATAGTGGCACCTGAAATTGCAAATCATTTCGAAGTAATAAAAGAAATACGCAACGAATTTGGTAACGAGCTTGTTATAAAACCAAACGATCAGGGTTCTACAATCGGACTTACAATTGTACGTGATGGCAACTTGGATGATATCTCGCGTGGTATAGCTGAAGCAGGAAAGTATTGCCGAGATATTTTAATCGAGCAATATGTTGATGGTCGTGAAATTACTGTTGGCATTGTAGGAGACGAGGCTTTGCCAGTAATAGAAATTGTGCCCGAAAGCGGATTCTATGATTACGAGCATAAATATACAAAAGGCAAAACACAATATATATGTCCAGCTGAAATTAACGACGACATTGCTGAATTTGCTAAAGGTTTGGCTTTAACCGCACACAATATAATCGGTTGCAGTGGGTTTAGCCGAACGGATTTTCGACTCAACAGCGACGGTCAGCCAATATTTTTGGAAATTAATACCATACCAGGATTTACAGCTACATCGCTTGTTCCAAAAGCAGCAAAACAAATTGGGATAGAGTTCCCCGAGCTTTGCGATAGAATTATAAAATTGGCATTAGAAAATAATAAATAAGCTTTGATATTTAAAAGAAGTGTCGTGCAGTTTAAGCAACACCGTAAAAACCGCCGGCGCTTTTGTATTTTTTCTCGATAGCCTTCCGCAGCAGAAGGTTTTTAGACATTGATAGATCAGGATCTTGTTCGATAATTTTTTGTGCAAAAGCACGCGCTTGCTCTAAAATCTGACGATCTTCAATTAGATCAGCATACTTAAATTCTGGCAATCCAGACTGCTTTGTGCCAAGAATATCTCCGGGACCACGAAGTTTTAAGTCCACCTCAGCAATTTCAAATCCATTGTTTGTCCGTTCCATAGTTTTTAAGCGAATAAGTGCCGCAATGCGTTCATTTTCGTCACTTTCTTTCATCCTGAATTTGTATTCATCTTTTGTTAGCAAGATGCAATAAGATTGCTCACAACCTCGCCCAACTCGTCCTCGCAATTGATGCAATTGTGAAAGCCCAAAGCGTTCAGCATTTTCAATCAGCATAATTGTTGCATTGGGAACATCAATTCCAACCTCGATAACAGTTGTTGCAACAAGTATTTGATATTCACCAGAAGCAAATTTTTGCATAGTTTCTTCTTTTTCGTACCAAAACATTTGCCCGTGAAGCAAACCACAGCAAAAATCTGGGAAAATCTCACTCTGTATTTGCTCGAAATGTTCTGTTGCAGCTTTGAGTTCGAGCTTTTCCGATTTTTCTACAAGCGGATAAACAATATATGCCTGCCGCCCTTTTTGTATTTCTTGACGTATAAAATTATAAATTTCATCGCGAGAGCTTTCAAAAGCAACCTTTGTTCTTATTGGTTTGCGGTTTTTTGGCAGCTCGTCGATAATTGAAACATCAAGTTCACCATAGGCAGTCATAGTAAGTGTTCGTGGTATTGGAGTGGCGGACATAACCAATATATGCGGGCTTATATCTCTTAATCCAAGAGATTTTCGTGCATATTCAATAAGAGCGGCACGCTGACTGACACCAAAACGATGTTGTTCATCGATTACAATATAAGCTAATTTATTGTAAGGTATCTCGTTTTGGAAAAGTGCATGAGTTCCGATAATTATTTTCGCTTCGCCGCTTGCAATTTCATCAAAAATTTGCCTACGCAAAGCTGCTTTCTGACCGCTTACTACTTGAACAACGTTTACATTCAAATTGTTTCTTTCAATTGCATTTTTTATTGTATGAAAATGTTGCTCGGTAAGTATTTCTGTGGGTGCCATTAGCGCAACTTGATAGCCCGCGTCTATTACAATGAGCATAGTAAGAAGAGCAACAATTGTCTTGCCGGAACCAACATCGCCCTGCAAAAGTCGATTCATCGGCTTACCAGAAGAAAAATCTTCTGCAATTTCATTTAAGACCCGTTTCTGAGCTTTTGTAAGTTCAAACGGTAAGCTTTCGTATAATTTTCTTGCTAGCTGGCTTTTACTATTGATAACAATCCCTTTTTCAGTTTTTTCAATTTTTTTCCTATTGTAAAGTAACACCATTTGATAAATAAGAAATTCTTCGAATTTAACTCGAAAGCGTGCCAGTGACAATTCTTCACGCGAAGATGGGAAATGCAATGCTCTTATCGTATCATAAATTATTGAGAATTTTAGTTCTTCGCGATAGACTTCTGGTAAAGTCTCTTCAAGGTAGTTCGCTTGGGTTAAAGCATTTTTAATGATTTTCCTTAAAACATTTATCGAAATTCCTGCTTTTCGCATTCGTTCAGTAATTTTATATTTTGGGAGTATTGCCCCTTGCTTGTAGCTTTCTACATCCTCAGGATCTATGATTTCAATATCAGGATGAGTAAATGTAAGTACAGAGTATGGATCAAGTTCTGGTACGCCAGATACAACGATATATTGCTCTGGACTATAAATTTTATCAAAAAACTCAACTCTATTCCAAAAAATTATTTTTGCAAAACGTGAAGAGCCATCCGAAATAGTCAGTTGAAGCATTTTACGCTGGCTAAATTGTCTCAATTGTTTCATTACGATTTTGCAAATTAAAGTATATTCTCGCCGAAATGTAAAGTCGAAGATTTGTTCAGATAATGTGTTGTCACTATTTATTAGCTCAGTTGCAATTTCTTTGATGGATTTTGCTTGATTTCTATCGATGTAAGCACGCGGGAAATACTCTATTAAATCGTGAACCGTGAAAATACCACTTTCAGCAAGAGCTTCGGCACGGCGTGGACCGACACCCTTTATGAATTGCAGTTCTGTCTGTTGTTTTTTTGCCATTAATTTAAAGTAAATGTTCTCTTAAAATATTAATTCCAATTAATATAAGAATAATTCCGCCAAGAATGAATGCATTACTGTTCACAGCAGCAGCTTTCTCACCGATACGCACACCAATTAAAGTCATCGCCGCTGCAACAATTCCAATGATTAAGCTTACGAAAAAAATGTGAATTTCGAGCAGCGCCAAGCTAAATCCTATTGCCAAAGCATCTATACTCGTTGCAAGAGCAAGCGAAATCAATATTATACCCCGAGAGATGTCTGTTTCAAAAAACTTTGTTTCAACTTTCGTTCCTTCCCAGATCATTTTTGAACCGAGTGCTGTTAAAATACCGAAAACGACCCAATGATCGACAGCTTGAATATATTCGAAAATAGAAAAACCGATTGCCCAGCCGATTATTGGCATAATGAATTGGAAGAACCCAAAATGGAACGAAAGGCGAAACTTTTGACGTGCTGTTGCTTTTTTAAAAAATGCGCCAGCTGCAATCGAAACACTAAAAGCATCTAATCCCAACACAAACGAGATAGTAAAAATTTCGAGAATTGTCATAATTTACCAAGGAAGATTATCCAAATCAACATTTCCGCCCGAAATGATTATTCCGACTCGTTTACCTTCAAAAACACCTTGATTTGAGATTACAGCAGCAATTGGCACAGCCGAAGATGGCTCTATAATAATTTTCATACGCTCCCAGATAAGTTTCATAGCTTGGATTATATTTTCGTCGGTTTCGGTGATTATATCGTCCACGTAATGCTTAATAATTTCAAAAGTTAGCTCGCCGAGTGAAGTGCGAAGCCCATCGGCAATAGTTTGCGGGCTTACCGATAGTTGAAGCTTCCCACTACGAAACGAACGGGCTGCGTCATCTGCACCAGAGGGTTCAGCTGCAACGACACTTGCATTTGGCATAAGCGTTTTAGTTACAACAGCTGTGCCGCTAAGCAAACCACCACCACCAACAGGCACTAAGATATAATCCAGCCAGCCGACTTCTTCGATAAGCTCTTTAGCTGCGGTTGCTTGCCCGCAAATTATTTCAAATTTGTTGTATGGGTGAATAAAAATTGCCCCTGTTTTATCGACAAATTCTTGCAGTGTTTGCTGGCGACTTTCAAGTGTTGGTTCACAGAAGATAATATCAGCACCGTAGCCTGCAACAGCTCTTTGCTTAACAATTGGTGAATTCTTTGGCATTATAATTGTGGCTCGGCTTCCAAACGTTTTTGCGGCAAGTGCCAGTGCCTGAGCGTGATTGCCTGAAGAATGCGTTGCAACACCGCGCTGAAGCTCTTCACGGCTTAGCGATAGCATAGCATTTGTTGCTCCACGATATTTGAAAGCTCCAACTTTTTGGAAATTTTCACACTTGAAAAATAGCTCGCATTTGAGCAAATTGTTTAAATAAGACGAAGTTAAAACTGGAGTTTTGTTTATGAAAGGCTTTATTCTTCGATGTGCCGTAACAACATCACCATAACTTGGGATTTTCATTATTTCACCAAAATTTTTTTACAAATTTAAGAAAATAAAACGTCATTATAATATTGTTCGTTTTTAATGTAAATATTTTTTATTATTGTTGTTTGTGAGTATTATTTTTTGAGAAAAATGAAAATAAATAAATATACCGTTGTCATATTGATATTGTTAATTACTGCTTGTGCTTCGGAAAACGAATATTTGGTCAATCCACCAGCTCGCTACGAAACAGTAAAAGTTCGTTTTTTGAATTTGGCTCGAGATGGAGAACAACGAACGCTTGTTTTAGAGGGCAAAACTGAAATTAGCAATGTACCTTATGGCGTGGTCTCTGATTTTGTGCAACCACCTGCTGATTCAGTATCGGTCGAAATTCTTAAGCAGGGTTCTACAGAGCTGCAGCTTATGCACAAAGTCCGTTTCGGTCGAAATATGAACTATACTTTTGTTGCACTTCCAAGCCCAGATGGCTCGCCAAATGCAAAGCCAGTAGATACGGTTGTAGCTGTTTCAACTTCAGTAGTTGTTGCAACAAGCCAAAAAGAAGCATATTTGAAGTTGTTAAACGCAAATCCAGATACAACAGTACGCTATTCGATTGTGCTGGGATGCCCAAGTGGTATAAATTTGACTGGTATGATTGATTATCGAAGAGTTTCAGCACATTCGATCGTTCGCTCAGGAGAAGTCGCTGTTTCGATTGTAAGGCATATCAATAGTTCAAGTAAACTTGTTGGATTGTATGATTTGAATTTAGAAAATTTTGGGCAATACACATTAATAATTACCAAAAATGGTACATCCGAGGATGTCCTACTGCTTGATGAAAAGAAAGGTTCGACATCTGCATTGAGCCAACCACAAAAAATAACACAAAGAGAGGCTTTTCTGAAAGTTATAAATTTTTCAAACGAGGCTATCAATATTGAAAAAGCAGGTTCTGGCAGTTTAGGTACGACACTCCCGATGTTTGCCGATGAGATAAAACCTATTGAAGCTTGCGGTTCGACAGCAAAAGATACAATCATTGTGAGCATAGGTGGTATCACTACAGCCCAAGGAGCCATTTCAATTGATGTAATGCAGAAATACACAGCCTTTGTTTTCGATAGCTTGCAATATAAAGCTAAAAAGCTGATAATTGCTGAACCGATATTTTTAACAGAAGAGAGAAAGAACCGAGCCATAATTCGAGTTATTAATGCTGATTATTTGCAAAAAGGCATATCAGTATCGGCAGGTGCGCGCCAGATTGCAAATGCAAGTGGTGAGGACTTGCAACGTGGCTTTCGTTCGGGAGATATTTTTGCTTCGTCGCTTGAATTCGGGAAAATTTCAGCATCCAAACTAATTGAACCAGGTACATTACCAATTGCCGTTTTTACAGCAACCGAACCAACAAAGCTCATTTCTACTGCACGTTTATGGATCGAGGCAAATAAAAACTATTTCCTTGTAGTTTATTCAAACGAACAAGGCGAGCAAAATTTGACTTTAATCGAAGATAAATCTGAAGCTTATCCAATAAGTAAATTAACGGAAGGTGTGTTTACGCAAGTTCTAAATGCCAGTTCAGATAATGATTTTATGCAAATTGAGTTCCCCGGTTTATTTTCAAATGCGAAGCTTAATTTTGGCGGCTCGCTCGCAACAATACTTGCCGATGGGACATCTGATATATCTTTCGCTGGCAAGCAATTCCAAATAATTGCTACAAAAAACGACCGAGTTATGTTAATTTCGGCTGGCAGCTCGAACAATCCAGAACTGATAAAATTCATCGAGCAACCAGTTTATGCTGGCAATAACTACTACATAAGACGTTTTGTAAATGCATCGGATATCTCAAAAATAAACATAAAAATGAGCGATAGTTCACTTGTTTATCCTGAACTCCATTTCGGTGAACGATCCCCAATCGAAAAAATTTACAAAGAACGAAAATTCAGTTTGCTTTTCGAAAATGCTGAAACAAAAAAAGTCATTGCACGAATAGATGATCTATTCTTCACTTATAATAAGACATACACCTTGATTTTTGCAGGCAACTCTAAGAAAGGTTATTCTGTGATTGTACAGCAAGAATATTAATGAGCAAAAGCAAAAATATATTTCGTCAAATATATGATTGGGTAATGGAATTTTCCGACCAATTGGACGATAACCACACTTATATGCTTGCATCGGGTATAGCTTTTAATATTGCTTTGTATATAATTCCACTTTTTCTATTGTCAATTTATCTTGTGAACGCTTTCGTCGATACAAACAGCTTGATCGAAATAATCGAAAAAGCTTTAAAAGATTTTATGCCACCGACACAATCTTCACGGGAGATAATCCATACAGTTATCGATGAAGTAATGAAGATAAATTTGCACAGCAACACCGCAGGAATCATAGGTTTAGTAAGTTTGTTATGGATCTCTTCGATACTTGTATCGTCGTTGCGTTCGGGTTTGAATGCTATATTTCACATCCCAGCAAAAAAAATTTTTATTATATATCGGCTTTACGACATTTTAATCACAGTAATAATAACAATATTAATTCTAATTTACTCTTATTTTGTGCCAATAGGAAATTTCTTAATTAGTCTATTAGAAAGCTATTTCCCCGAATTCGTTCATAAGTTGATAAGCGGAGCATTAGTAACGATAATTTCGCTAGTATCTTCGTTTGTAATTTTTATTTTTATATATACATTTATACCTACAAAACGGCTACCTTTTTTCGTTATTTTTTGGAGCACGGTCGTTTGCGTTTTAATGATAGAGCTTTCACGCCACATTTTCGCTTGGTATATTAGCAGTATAAGCAATTATGGTAAATTTTATGGCACATTCGCAGTTGTAATTTCTATGGCAATATGGATTTATTACTCATCTTTTATTTTGCTTTTTTCGGGCGAGCTGATAAATTTTATTTATAAAAAAAAGAACATCTCGTTGCCTCCACAAGTTACATCAAGTGAAGAAGCTGGAAATGGCATATCACAAACGCATCCCGATACTGAAATAGAGGACAGTCCGACCTAAGATTATATCTTTATCCTTTGTAAAATAAAATGAATTGCCTGTTGAAAATTTTGCTGGACCAAGCGGAGTGTCCAATTCGAGAGATAAACCTAAGCCGTGTTTAAGATCATCAAATTCAATTTCATCTGTTTGCAGCCAAACAGCACCGAGATCATATCTTGCAGCAAAATAAGTATCAAAATAAATTTGAAAAGGTAGTTTATATCGTGCCTCAAGCGAAGAGCGAAAAATTTGACGTCCTCGCAAAGCATCTTCGCGAAGGCCAAAGAAGCTGTTTTCTCCACCGAGCGAAAAGAAATCCGACTGTGGTAAAGTTTTATCGGCGGCACCAAATGATACTATCGGTTTAAGAATAAAATCGTCTAATGCTAGGTTGTGTTGATAATAAAAATATGCTTTCGAAAAACTGACCGAAGGCTTTATTGCAATTGCACCAGTTTCAAGCGAAAGCTCAATAAAGTGTCCACTTCGGGCAAAGTATGAGCGATCTTCACTATCATAAACTGTTGCAATTTTTATCGTAGAAATATTCGAAAAATCAGGTTTTTCGGTATTTTTTCTGTAAAATCGTTGTTTTTCCAGACGATATGCTGCTGAAAGGGTGCCGTTTTTATCGAGTTGACGACCAAAAATTGCAACTCCGCCCAATCTTTCGACGATATTTTCACCTGTTTTACTGTATTTAAAATTATATTTCGAATATTTATCAAAGATGAACTCATTCAAATTTCGCTGAGAATAATACATCCCCGCACTAAAAGAGAAGTTTGTCTTAAAAATTCGCGGGTTTTCAATCCAGAAGGAATAGTCCTGATTGCGTGTACCCAAAAGAGAACGAGCAGAAAGCCTAATGCCGGCATTGAACAGGTTTTCCTGAATGGCATCGAGCGAAAGTTGCCCGTAACGCTCACTATCAATTTTACCACCTATGCGAAGCGTTTGAGTGCCACCTTCGGTAACCTTTATATGAATGATTTTCTTGGAACTAATCGGATTCTCTTCGATATTTATTTCAACATTCGAGAAAAGCCCTGTTTTAACAAGATTATTCCAACCACGAACGAGTTTATTTGCATTTATAATTTCGCCTACCTTGAATTTCAATTCTCGCTGTATCAGAAAATCGCTTGTTTCTTCGTTCCCATATATTTTAATTTCGCCAATAGTTCCCTCGTCGATGTTGAAAAAAACATTTCCGTTGGGATCAACTCGCTCTTCTGTAATAATTGCATAGGAATATCCATAGTCTCGGTATTGCCTCAACAAATCATCCTTTATCTTTTGAACAGCTTTTTTAGAAAGTAAAGTTTTTGGATTATTTTTCACGTAATTTTCAGCAAAAATGCTAATGAATTGATTTGCAACCCCCATAAGGTTCAATGAACTCAAAGCAGGAAATTGTTCAGCTTCAAAATTGACTTTTAAGTCGTTAATCGTTACTGAAATTTGTTTATATTTGTCAGTTTCTAAGAGATTTTTGATAATTAAACTATAATCATCTATATTCTGAATATTTTGGAAAGTGCGAGCAATTATAATGCTATCATTATGATCAAAATTGCTTATTGCTAATGTTTTATTTTTAAGATGTTCGATTGTCAAGTCTGAATGCAATGAATGAATTTTATTAATAAACTTTTTTTCATAAAATGAATTTATCTCAGGAATTGCTTGCTCGGTAGCCCTTCTGCCAGCTAAGATAAGAGTGTCCAGATTTGTGAAATCAGTATTCTTATGTCTTCCTATTTCGGGTTTTATTATGAAATCGGCTTTTTCGATTTGTTTTTGAGTAAATTTTTCCATAGAAATTGTGATAACTTGATCAGCAATGTTCCAAGGTGTGTTAAGATCATCAATATTTAGTTTGGGCGAAACTGTATTAATAGCGATAATCATATCTGGGGAAAACTCCAAAGCTTGCTCGACGGGAATATTAGCAAAGATACCACCATCGACGAGCACATACCCACTTGTGCGAATAGGTGTGTAGCGAAGTGGTATGGTTGCACTTGCACGAATAGCTGTAATAATATTGCCCGAGCTTTGAGATATTGACCTCCCCGAAGCAATGTCTGTTGCAACAGCACGGAATGGAACTTTCAGATTATCGAAATTACCTTGTGGCTTATAGAGACTATTCCAAAAGACACGTTGCAGAGTAATATTGAACTGGTCGCCGGCTGAAATTGCCTCCGGTACAATAAAACGAAAGTTTTTAAAACGGAAAGTTACAAGGCTCCGATCTTCGATTAGTTTTTGGTCTAAGAAAAGATCTGTTCTTGTGCTTTGTTCTTTGAGTGAAAAAATATCACTCCAATTTATTGAGTTAATTATTGAATCCAGTTCAAACGGAGAGTATCCAGAAGCAACAAGCCCACCGATTATAGAACCTATACTTGTCCCGATAATATAATCATATGGGACTTGGCGTTGTTCAAGCACCTCCAATACTCCAATCTGAGCAATTCCACGAGCCCCACCACCGCTTAAAACCAAAGCAACGCGAGGGCGAATTTCGTCCAAACTTGGATAAGTAAAACTTAGCTTTTCCGAATAGACTACTATTGAGTTAGATATTACTGCTAAAATTAGCAGTATCTTTATTTTAAAAAGCGTTTTCACTTATCTGATTTCAAATGTTGCAAAATTCTCATCACCAATATAATCTTCAAATAATACTTTATCAACATGTGCTCGCGACGGACCTGCTTGTAGCAATTGCTTTAATTTTTCCACACTCCCAACTGCACCTATGGCTACACCTGTTACACTACCATCGTATTCGTTTCGCACATATCCTCTGATCCCAAGCAAACTTGCATTGCGTGCAACAAAATATCTGAAGCCCACTCCTTGAACAAGCCCAAAAACTGTAAATTTAATTTTCTTTGTATCCATTTTAAAATCAAAAAGTTATTTAACAAAATTATACAAAAATATGTAAAATATCGCAATAAAAGATAACTTGGCTGTAAAATCTAAAATTCTTAAATAATTAAAAAATTATTAAGTTTTAGGAAATTATAAAAATAAATTTTATGTTAATGTTTCATAATAAATAATTGAAAATTAAAAGCATAATTTAAAATGAAAAAGTACTTTTTTATAATAATTTTGATAGTGGAAAGTTTAAAAGCGTTTTCGTTTGGTTACTGGGAGAAAGTGTATTTGCCAGCACCATACAATACAAATTATTGGCTGGATATTTACTTCCATCCCGATAATCCAAATTACGGTTGGGCTTGTGGTTTTAACGGGATGGTGGTTCGCACAACCGATGGTGGAGCAACTTGGCTCGGTTCAATTATAAGAGGGGCATATCATCTTGAATCCATTCATTTCCCAACATTGCAAATAGGATATACATCAGGTGTGGAAGGCATTTTTAAAACAATAAACGGTGGCGGATACTGGTTTGATATTACACCTGATCCCTTAGTTAGCTACTGGGGTTGCTATTTTTTAAATGCCGATACTGGCTGGGTTGTTGGTGGCGGCTGTGCAGATACTTTGCAACGATTCTACAAAACAACTAACGGCGGAACAACTTGGACTTTGTTCACTGCAAACGAACCGAATTCAGGAATGACCGACCTTATTGTTTATCCCGACGGAACTGGTTACGCTGTTAGCAGCGGTGTGCTTTGGAAGACAACCGATATGGGCAACAGCTGGTTTGTTCATTCCTACACTGGCACAAAAGTTTGGCAGGAGGAGATTGCCCACCTTGGGAACTCCTTCCTTTTACCGACGGCTGGTAACACTTGCGCCGGTTCTGGCAATTACGGCGGTATGCGATTCAGCACAAATGACGGGCAAAGCTGGAATCACAAAATTGTGCGCGATGCAATGTTCGGTTCGTTCCTGATAACGCAAGCATCTGGTTGGGCTTGTGGTTACGATCGTCAGGTATATTTCACAAGCAATGCAGGAATCAGTTGGGTCGAATACAACTGCGGGATTGATGAAGGGAACTTGGACGATATATGGTTTATATCGTCGAGCAATGGTTGGGTTGTCGGGCAAGGTATCTATAGGCTATCGCCACCATCTGCAAGGGCTTATCCGCAAAGCATTACATTTGGGAATGTTTGTATTGGTAATTTCCCGCTCGATACTGTATGGATCAGAAATTTATCGTTTTATGAAAATGTGGCCCAAATTTATCTTTTGGGACCAAATGCAAGTGATTATGAGATTATTCATCCAAATGCAACTGAACAGCTTCTTGCACCTTGTGATAGTTTCCCAATTATAATTCGATACAAATCTAATTCAGTTGGTTCAAAAATTGCTTCTTTAATAGTTTTGCTAAATGGAAAAACATTAAATATTCAGCTTACTGCACAATCGGTGCAATCTACTCTTGAAGCTGATAAATACGAAGTTATTCTAAATCCTGTACAATGCGGCATTTCTTCTTATGTATCATTTTACTGGACAAGTTCAACAAGCGATGCAATTGTACAAATTCGCAGAATTTCAGGCAGCATATTTATAGAAAATGCCACACCTTTGCCTGTGTCAATAAATCAGACGCCGACGGAAACCAGATTTGTCATTGTACCACAAGATACAGGTTGGATCAGCGCTTCGTTCGAAATTAAAACTCTGCCTTGCGACAACACAAAAGTAATTACCATCCGAGCTTATGCTTTATCCCCAATAATTTTAGCTCCACAGGAAGTACGAAAAACAATAACTTGCCCAGTAGAAGAGATGCTCGAAATACCAATTAGCAATACCGGTAATGCTGATTTAACCATTTTCGAAATTAAATTTGCAAATCTTGCCCCGCAATTCCAAATTCTTGGACTTAAAAGTTGGCAATCACTTCCAGCAATTATTGGCATTGGCAACCAGGATACCCTGCTCGTTAAATTCACACCTCAAACAGCTCTTCATAACACAGCCAGAATTGAAATATACAACAATGATGGCACAAAAATTCGTGGCAATAAAAATCCTTACTTAGTTGATTTAACGATTCATATTCAATCGCCTTTGCTTGAACCAGAAATCATTGATATTAATTTGGATACAGTTTGCTTGAACAAGACAATTACAAAGGAAATTCAAATAAAAAACGTCGGGAATTTATCTGCTTTTTTGACTGAAATAAAGTATATTGGTCATAATTTAGAGCTTAGTTCGCCAGCAATACAAATTACTTCGATTAGTAACGACAACCTTTTGATTAATGTAAAAACTTTAAAAAGTGGTTATTTGCGTGATACAATCGTTATTCCATATGATCCTTGCAATAAAAATTTAATACTTATTATAAGTGGATTTGCCATTTCAAGCGAATATGATATTTCCCCAAAATCGTTTAAATTAAGTGCAAAAGTTGGTGAAAAAGCTTACTCTACTTTAAGCATACGCTCGCTCTCTAACATTAACCAGAAAATTAAATCAATAACAATTGAACCGAGCGATTTACCAATAACAATAAATTTCGATGAACACCTACCAAAAATTATCCAACCTGATAAAAATGTAAGTTTCGGCTTTTCCATTAGTTCATCAGAAGAAGGCACTTACAACTTGAATCTTTGCATAGAATATAGTGATGAGTGCCCGCAAGTTAAGTGCTTACCAATCGAATTCACAAGTTTCATGCATCTGATTTCGTATGATCAAGATACCATTAATTTTGGAGTTGTTAAATGCAACCCAGAAGAAGTAATACAAGTGCTAAGCTTGAAAAACGAATCTGCACTTGCTGATACTATTTCATCTATTATACTCGAACAAAATGGGACGCCATTTTCATTTATATTTTTGCCTGCCCTGCCAATAATTTTAGCTCCGGGTCAGATTTTCGATATTAAAATACGCTTTCTGCCAAGCACTGAAGGCATTTATACTAATAAAGTTATTATCTCAACTCAAGGTAAAATTCCACAACTCATCGAAGTACCAATTTCTGGTGAATATCGTAAGATAATTTTAAAAGCGGAACGTAATTTTATAGATTTCGGCAAAGTGGAAGCATGCCAAAACAACATACAGGACACTTTGAGGATTGCTAACAATGGACTACTTGCGGACACACTTTCGATAAAAAATCCAACAAATCCCATAATCAGAGTTCTTTCAGAGAATAAGATTTTCATAGAGTCAGGCGGGTTAGTTGAAATTCCAATTGAACTTGATATTACACAAATGCAAAATGATGGCTATTACACATCGAGTTTGCAAGTGGAAAGCCAAACTTGCAAAGACCTGCTCGAGTTCACATTTGTTAGCCGTAAAATAACGCCTAAGTTAGTGATTACACCAAACATTATCGATTTTGGTGAAGTCTGGGTAGGCGATAGTATTGTAAAAGAAGTTGAGATATATAACAATTCTGAGGAGCGAATTACATATAGAATTATCGGAATTGAGCCTCCAGATGTTCAATTTTCGTTTACTCCAAAAAATAAAACTCTCGAACAATTTAAACGTGATAGCTTACAAATAACTTTTGTTGCACGTAATGTTGGTCGTATTAAACCGAAATTACTAATAGAGAAATTAACTAATTGCATCGATACAGTCTATGTTGAATTGCAAGCTAATGTACCACCTGAGAGGTATTATCCTTATTTCATTATAGATGAATACATAGCAAAACCTGGTGATACTGTCCAGATTTACGTCAGATTGGATACCGCTTTGAAAAAGCTTAAGCCCGAAAGTATCGACCTTAGCATAAGTTTCGATCGCTTTTTGCTCGAACCATTGAAAGTGGAATATCTTGACAAATCGCAAACTTTACATTATACTTTCAAAAACAGCACTTTAAATTTCAGTATCGTTGATGCTCAAGACTTTTTTCAGACTTCGGGCAACAAATTTGCCATAACTGCCCTTGCTTTGCTATCGAAACCAACTTCAACACCTATAAATTTTGAGCAAATTAACATAAATACAAGCAAACAGGTTAATGTTCTCCGAAAAAATGGCAGTTTTACACTTTCAGATTTATGTCAACCACGCACTTTTACATTGCTGCAAACGATACCTTATGTAAAAAGTATGAAAACTCAAAACAAAGGTAATTTGCTCGACATTGTTTTAGAACACAGTGGAGAGCAGACCTCGTATTTTACGCTTTATTCGGTGTATGGACAAGAATTATCAAGAAAGTCAGTTACTCTTCAAAATGGTTTGCAAGTTCTGACTTTTGAATTAACTGATTTACCATCTGGTGTTTATTTATTTAGCTTCGTTACTGAATACAATCAGATTTTTAAAGACAAAATTTTTTTAGTTAAATAAATTATTCTATATAAAGAAAAATAATAACTTAAACTTTCGTCTTTTAAAAAACAATAATGTTTCAAAAAAATAAAGGAATATAAAATGGCTGTAAGACTAGCAATTAATGGATTTGGTAGAATAGGTCGCCTTGTTTTCCGTGAACTTATAAAAAGAAATGCAGATGTTGAATTTGTTGGCATCAATGATTTAACAGATGCCGCCACACTTGCACATTTGCTCAAATATGATAGTGTTCACGGACGTTTTGATGGTGATATCGCAGTCGAAGGTAATATTATGATTGTAAATGGCAAACGCATACTGATCTCAGCAGAAAAGACAATTGAGAATATTCCTTGGAAAGAAGTTGATGTTGTACTCGAATCAACAGGAGTTTATACAAGTCGCGAAGCATTGGAAAAGCACATAGCAGCAAGTGGTGCAAAGAAAGTGTTGCTTTCGGCACCAGCAAAAGGTGATATTGATGCAACAGTTGTACTTGGAGTAAACGACCACACACTAACAGGCAATGAAAAAACAATTTCCAACGCATCCTGCACAACTAACTGCCTTGCTCCTATGGTGAAAGTTCTTCATGATAATTTTGGTGTCCTAAGCGGTTTTATGTGCACAATTCACGCATACACAAACGATCAGCGCATACTGGATCTTCCACATAAAGATTTGCGCCGTGCACGTTCTGCTGCAATTAATTCGATACCAACAACGACAGGTGCAGCAAAAGCCGTAGGACTGGTAATACCTGAGCTGAAAGGCAAGCTAAAAGGCTATGCTGTACGCGTTCCTGTGCCAGATGGCTCGATTACAGACTTTGCTGCCGTGCTTTCGCGTGAAGTTACTGTTGAAGAAGTTAAAGAAGCAATGAAGAAGGCGTCCGAAACATATTTGAAAGGTATCTTGGAATACTCAACAGATCCACTTGTATCAACAGACATTATTGGCAATCCGCATTCTTGCATATTCGACTCTTCACTTACTGATGTAAACGGTAATCTTGTAAAAGTTGTTGGCTGGTATGATAACGAATACGGTTATTCTTGCCGCACAGTAGATTTAATTTTGAAGCTTGGAAGTATGTAATATTAATAAGCTAATCTTAACTGATATATAGCTGCCCCATAGAAGGGGAAGTTTTTTTAGTAGATATATTCCTTTAATGAAAAAGCAATTGAAAGAATAAAAATGGCTGTCTTTTTCACTGGACAGCCATTTAAATTTATTCGGGGGAAATTCAACGTTAACTACTTTTTCTTTTTAGGTTTGTTGTTTAGATTTGGACGCACGGGACGCACGGGTTTCATTCCGGGCAAGGTTTTGCCTTGTGCCTCGGCAAGCTCTTGTGCTTCACGCATCTTGCGTTGCAACCAGCCTTCTTTCTTTGGCATTCGCTTTAAGTCCTCGAGTGTAAGACGTTTCTTCGAGAATTTATTTATGTAAACTTGTTGGGCAATAGCAAGCAAATTGAAGAAGAAATAATACAAGTTAAGTCCTGATGGGAAATTCGAGAATAGGAAAATGAACATAATAGGCATCATATAAACCAATGCTTTCTGACGAGGATCGGTTATAGTCATCTTTTGCTGGATGAACATCGTTGCACCCATAAGCAAAGCCAAACCTGATAAATGGCTTATGCCCAAGAAAGAAAATCCAAAGCTTAAAATTTTATCTGGTATCGAAAGGTCTGTTATCCACCAAATAAATGGTGCTTGACGTAATTCAATTGCAGAACGAAGCACAGCCCAAAGAGAAAAAAGTATCGGCATTTGCAGCAGCAGTGGCAAGCAGCCACTTGCTGGATTTATACCATATTCGGAATAAAGCTTCATTATTTCCTTTTGCTGAGCCTGTTGGTCGTCTTTGTATTTATTACGAATTTTTTCCATTTCAGGAGAAAGAAGTTGCATTTTTTGGGCTGAACGCATCTGACTGATGGAAAGTGGATGAAGCAATATCTTTATTATAAATGCAAAAATTAAGATTGCAATACCATAGTTTGGCACAAAGTTATGTATGAATCGAAAAATTGGCAACATAAAGTATTCGCCAATAGGACGTATCAAAAAGCGCCAACCAAAATTAATTAAAGCATGCAGTCCATAAGTACGCACCAGATCGTAATCGAGCGGTCCTATGAACACTTTGAAGTTTGTTTCCTGAGTGCCACCTTTGTATGGTATGCGATAATTAATTGAATAGGTTTCAGTTACACCATTGTTTTTATGATGGCGTAAATAGCCAGAAATATCAACAGTACCATCAAAAGCTTGCCAAGGTTGGGGGATAATTGCTGTTGCAAAGTATTTTGTTTTTATTGCTGCATAATCAACAATTCCTGTGAAGCTTTTCTCAACAGTTTGCTCTTTATCAGCGTTGAATTCTTCAACTTCACCGTTCATTTGCACAATTGCCATTGCATCGCTTGCTTCATCAACGCTGTTGTATTCCTGAGGTGGTATGCCTCTTTCCCAAACTAAGTTATAGCCACGTGTAGGGAGTACCTCATCTAGATTTACAACTTTGATTGTTTGATCTATATGGTATTTATCGCCATAAAATTTAATAGTTTTTATAATTTTGCGATTATAACCTAAATCGAGTTCAAAGTTAAGACTTTCAGATTGATTCCTTGCTAATTTTATATTTGTAGGGATTTCACTTACAAGTTGGAAATTTAAATCGCGTGTGTCGATTTTCTTTGCATCCAGAGTTACGAAATTAATAAACAACTCGCCTTGACCGTTACGAATGAGCTGGACAGGAGTTTTATCCCATTTTTTATATTTTTTTAGCTCCCAATACTTTATAGCGGCTCCTTTCGAGCTAATTTTTGCTATTAAATATTCATTTTCAATTGTATAGATTTTTTCGTTCTTGTTAGCAAATTTAGCAAAAACACCATATTTTTGTTGCTTTATAGCAGAATCATTAACCGTTGCAACTGGTTTCAAATCATCTTGATTTTGGGTTTGAGCTTTAACAATTTGAGTAGTATCATTTTTGATATCGTTTTTGGGTGGCGGCACTTCGTGAACCGACATATAAAAAAGCCACGCAAAAATAAGTAACATTATTAAAGTCATTCCTATTAAAGAGTTTCTATCCATATTAATCTTTTAATTAATGAATAATCTTTTTAAAAATAAATTTTTCCGGCACTGGATCGTAACCTCCCTTAAAGAAAGGATTGCATCTAAGAATACGTTTTAAAGCTAAATAAGCGCCTTTAATCGATCCAAATTTTTCTATTGCTTCAATTGAGTATTGCGAGCAAGTTGGATAAAATCTGCACGATGGTGGGAAAATTGGCGATAGTGCAAACTTGTAAAATTTAATCAGTATTATCAATATTTTCTTCATCTAAGTGCTTGATTTGTTTAACTCTATTAATTTTTTCAACTAACTTAATAAACTCAACTATAACATCAGATAACCTAATCATTTTTGCGTGCCTAACAGGCATTCGCCAATAAAGTAGAATTGCCTTAACTTGCATTCTATCGCCAAGAAGAAGATGCACATAATGTCGCAGACACTCACGTAATAATCGTTTCACTCGATTACGGACAACAGCTCGTTTGGAAACTTTTTTGCTTACAATTACAGCATATTCAATCGTATTGTTATCCGTACTACTAAAGTCATCGATTACTATAAATAAATTAGAAGTCGAAAATTTTTTGCCATTTGTAAAAACTTCCTGAAAACGTTTTTGTTTTTTTATTGTGGCAAGCCGAAACTTCGGCATTTTCGACCTCATTTATTTTGGCATTTAATGGAGCTTCTCGAAATCTCCATTATGCTGTTTTTATAGAACGATTATCTTTCGTCGCTAACTGTCAAGCGATAACGACCTTTTGCACGGCGGCGTGCAAGCACTTTACGTCCATTTTTTGTAGCCATACGAGCACGAAAACCATGTGTGCGAACTCTTTTACGACGGCTTGGTTGATATGTCCTTTTCATACGTCACCTTTTATAGATAATTTATTTAAAATTAAAATCTTACAAAAAATGAGCTACAAATATAAGATTTTTTTTTAGATTAAGAAAATTATTTGTTGAATTCGGCTGCAAGTATCTTATTTAGACGGGATTTAAATCGCGGTGGTTCTGCTGTTGCATATCTACAATGTTGGATAAGCATTTTTTCTAAATTTACATTACAAACAGGAAAAATTATTTCTTCTGGTTTGTAGTTTGGCACATCGAAATATGCCCCGACAAGGTATCCTAAAATAAGACCTATTGGCAAAGCTAAATATGATGTTGCTTTGAGTGAATTATTACGCTCATAATCCGTAATGGCAACTCCAGCTCCCGCTCCTAATCCAATAAGAGCAAATAACCATCTGTTTCGAAGGGGTGCTTTTTGTTCGGTGAGCTTGATAAAATCAATTTGGTTGCATTTGAGAATATAGAGGCTATCAATTTGGCTTATTATTTCACGATCATCAAGAAAAAAATTAGTGCTCACAATAAGCAGACTATCGCGAACAGTTAGCAATTCACAATAAAGTAACTCTTTTGATTTTAGATTGATGTATGCAATGCGTCCTGAATTCGCGAAAGTATTGGAATGAATAAATGTTAAAGTTACGATTATAAATATAAAAAAGATAACCTTCTTCATTGCTTTATTTGCTCTCGGGAAAGTGCAAGCTGACCGCAAGCGGCTTCAATATCTCGTCCATAAGTATCGCGCACGATAACAGGCACCTTGTGAGAACGCAAGTACTCAGCAATATTATGAACGCGCTCTTGAGGAGATGGCTTAAGTTCTAATGATATACCTTGTGGCTTTGTAAACGAAATATCGTTAAATGGAATGAAATTAATTCGTGAAGGCACACGTTGAGCAATTTTTCGCAGACGCTCGGCATCTTCCATCGTATCATTTATTCCATCAAACAAAATATATTCATATGTTATTTTCATTTTGGTTTGGCGATAGTAGTATTCAACAGCATCCATAAGTGAAGAAAGATCGAAAGATTTGGATATAGGCATAAGCTTGTTTCGAACACCGTTCGTTGTTGCGTGAAGCGATATAGCAAGTTTAGGTGGATACTTAGTTTGAGCAAGCTGACGAATACGTGGGGCAATACCAGATGTTGATAAAGTGATTTTCCTTCGGCTAATCACTTTAGTTTTTTCATCTGTAAGCAATGTGATTGCACGAACGACATTTTCATAGTTAAGGAGTGGCTCGCCCATGCCCATAAGCACAATGTTATCGATTTTTGTATTTAAATCTTTTTCGACCAAAAAAACTTGATCAATTATTTCCGAAGGAGTCAGATTTTTCTTGAAACCGAGAGTGCCTGTTGCACAGAAAGCACATCCTACGGGGCAGCCGCTCATTGTTGAAATACAAAGGGTTGAGCGATCAAGCTCGCCATCGTCGTTCATCCAAGGCATATATACAGCTTCTATTGATTTACCATCATCGAGCGAAAATAGATACTTTATCGAGCCATCCTGCGAGATACGTTTCTCGTCGATACCGATAGATGTAAGTACAAAATTTTCATCTAAGAACTTACGCAATTGTTTTGGGAGTTGAGTGATTTTGCTAAAATTATCAACTCTATTGATAAATATTTCGTGCATAATTTGGTCAGCACGATATTTTTCTTCACCTGATGCAATTAAAAATTCAAGCAATTCATCAAAGCTAAGGTTTTTGATTTGCTTTTTTGTTTGGGGGTGAATCTTTATGTAATTATGAGAAAGTTCGTACATTTTTTCAAATGAAATTTTTGTTAATTAACGATTAATCTATTTAAATATTTGAAATAAAGTTATTTAAAGCTTATAGCTTTGTACTATAAATATATTCAATATTGAAATAGATATGCAATCGTGGATTACGGGATTTAATTAATCATCATTGGTAAGGTAAAGAAAAACGTAGTGCCTTTGCCAACTGTGCTTTCCACCCAAATTTCACCACCGTGACGGTTGATAAACTCTTTGCAGATGATAAGCCCAAGTCCGGTGCTTAGTTCGCCCTCGGTGCCAGGACGTGAAATTTTTTTGTCTAAACTGAATAGTTTTGGAAGATTATCTTCATCAATACCGATGCCCGTATCACGAACGAATAAACATACTTCCGATTTCTTGGAAGAATTAGTTCCAAGCAATACTTCACCACCGCGAGGTGTAAACTTAATTGCATTAGTAACTAAGTTGCGGTAAACTGTACCGAGCATATTTTCATCAGCAAAAACGTTTAATTCGTCAGGGACATCGATTTTAAGTTCAATATTTTTAGCAGTTGCTTGGGGTTGCGAAAGTAACTTGATTTCGAGCAGTAGGCTTTTTAGATTAAATTCGTAAGGTGCAAATTCTATTGTGCCCATTTGAGAACGCGACCAAATAAGCAAATTATCGAGCAGATGATAAGTATTCTTGGAAGCTATTTTCAAGTTGTGAATGGCTTTTTTGCGTTCATCATCACTCATTTTTTCGTAAAATCTATCTAAAAGCTCTGCATTATTAATAAGCGTTACAAAAGGATTACGCAAGTCGTGAGCTATGATGGAGAAGAACATATCCTTTGTCTCGTTAGCGTAGCGCAATTTTTGTTCCGAATCCATAAGTTTTTCGTTCAGTTCAACAAGCTTTTTCGATTCATTCGATAAATTTTCGTTTAAAATTTTAAGCTCAAAGTTCGATTCTTCGAGTTGACGTAGTGCCTCGTTTAGTTCTTTGGTGCGTTCTTTTACAATGTTTTCCAAGTTAGCATTAATTTCTTGCAGTTTTTCTTCGGCAATTTTTCGACTATGAATATCGCGTGCAGTAATTATAAAGCCTATTATTTCACCGTCCTCATCATATAGAAGAGAAATATTAAGAGAAACCCAAATAAGCGAACCATCAGCTTTGTAATGTTCAACTTCAATAAAACGATTTTTTCCATTTTTCTCAGCAAGCAACTCCGAGAACGCCCTTTCAATTTTGCTAAATGAATATTCCGTAAAATGATTTTTCAGCGGTACATCTAAATATTCTTTTATAGTAAAACCAAAAGTTTTAAAAACAGAAGGGCTTGCGTAGCTTATTTTTTTATCTAAACCAACAATAAGAACAACATCGTTTATATTATTTGCAAGTCGGCGGTATTTTTCTTCATTTTCACTTATTAGCTGGTTGATTCTTTGTTGATTTTTCATATTTCGATAAAGAAATATGATTATAAAGATAAAAACCACTGCGATTGGGAGGGCACTGCTACTTGCAACATCGAAATACCAAGTGCTTGTTCCGATATCAACCCCGACGACACAAATCATTTCTCCTGTTTCTTGATCAGTTATAGGAACCAGAGCCGAAACGAAGCTTCCCCATTGATCTTTGTAAGGTCCGATAACAATTGGGGATTTGTTTTGAAAAATTTTGTAGAAACCTTCGGGTGCATTTTTGTATACATCACCAGGGTGAGCTTCTATGAGTCTTAATTTATTCGTACTTCCACAATCAAAATTAAAGACTAGCGAACCTTGCTCATTGATTTTCGCACCATAGATATATCGATATTTATCGTTAACTCTAAGAATTTCATAAGTTTTGGATTTTATATTATGATAATAAACGCTGTTTGTATCTTCAATTGTACCAGAAAGGTACTTTAAGTCCCCATTTTGCAATATTTTTGCAACAAGAATTGCATTTGTTAAATGATTTTTTCTTAATTTTTTATCTTCATAACTTATAAGTTTATATATTGCAAAAATTCCAATTAATGCAACGCAAATAATTGCAACATACCAAATAAAAGCTTCGCGTTTCTTTTTTTTCATAAAACTTAGCAATTGAATATTTAAATTGTAAGCTTTCATAGAAAAAATTATGCCAAATTATTCTCGATTAAAATTTTGATTTTTAGGTAGTGTGAAATAGAATGTGGAGCCTTCATTTACATTGCTTTCCGCCCAAAGCTTACCACCAGATATTTCGATAAATTCTTTGCAAAGAAGCAATCCAAGACCTGTTCCTTGTTCACCGGCTGTACCGCGAGTGGAATGAGCTGTTGATATATCAAATAGCTTTTCTAATCTTCCCTTTTCTATGCCAACACCAGTATCTTGGATAAAAACAATAACATAGTTATCATCGAAGTTATTATCTCCTCCAATGTTAATTATGCCTTCTATGGGTGAAAATTTTATTGCATTATTGATTAAATTACGAAGCACTGTATCGATCAGGTTCGGATCGAAATAAGCATATAAATCCTCTGGCACAAGATTGCTCACTCTGAGGAACTTTTCATTAATTAGCGGCTCAAGCAGCTTAATGTTATTTTGTACGGCATTATAAATTGAATAAACAGCTGGTTTGCATTCAATCTTTTTTGTTTGAGTTTTAGCCCAAGTTAATAAATTTTCAAGCATATTGTATGTACGTTTAGAAGCTTCGAGCATAGCAGAAATCATTCGCTTCATATCTTCTCTGCTTAATTCATCAAAGAACAAATTCATTGTTTCAAGCAAATTTTTACTTGCACCAATTGGATTACGCAAATCATGAGCAATAATAGAAAAGAATTTATCTTTGGTTTGATTACTGCGGCGAAGTTCTTCTTCCGATTTAAGAAGTTTATCATTGAGCTCAGCAAGCCGCATACTCTCGAGCGCAATTTCTTCATTTAGCTGTTTAAGTTCATAATTTGATATTTCTAAATTATTAAGGGCATTTTTTAGTTCTAAGGTTCTTTGTTGTACTTTCTCTTCTAAGGTTCTATTGAGTTCGAGAATTTTTTCTTCAGCAATTTTTCGATCAGTAATATCTTTGCAAATGCCTTCGTGGTAAATAATATTACCTTGTTCATCACGAATATATCGGCTATGATCTTCAACCCAAATTATTTTACCGTCTTTGCGTTTCAAGCGGTAAATTTCAATAACACTAGTAAATTCAGAACTTTTAGAACTTATCTCCTCACGTTCTTCGGGAGTAACATAGATAGTATCGGGGATGTAAATTGATTTTAGTTCTTCCAAACTTTCGTAACCAAGCATATGAATAAATGCTGGATTGGCATCTACAAAATAACCTTGCGGAGTAGAACGGTAATAACCATTTGGCATTGTTTCAAACAGGTTCCTATATTTCGCTTCACTTTCTGCAAGGGCTTGCATCAAAAGCTTTTGCTTTTGATGATTGCGATGTAGTATTAAAATAATTGAAATCAATAGTCCAATAATAATTAAACCAAGCCACACCAGAGTTTTATTAATTTCATAAAAAGACTTCGGTTTATTGATAATAATACTACCCGGAGGCAATTTTGTTATATCAATATTATACTTAAAAAGTAATTTATAATCAAACATATATTGATTAAGTCCAGTGCGAATAATAGGGATTTTCGAAACATCAGCTCCATCAAGAACTTTTAGAGCGATTTCACCTGCCTTTTTGCCTTGATAGTAGCCGCTTGTTAGGCAACCGCCCACAATACCTTTGCCAAGGAAAAAATCCCAAACACCGTAAATTGGCACTGGTGAAGCACCATATATACTTTCAATGCTTTTGTCATAAGAAATTACTTTGCCAGATGCGTCTCGATTAAATGTCATAAGAAAAATTAAATTCCTGAATGGTGATATTTGAGATACTTCGTATAGCAAATTTTCGAATGTTAAGTCCTCCAAGAACACGAATTCAACCTTATCCGCAAATTTCGGAATAACTTTACTTAAAGCTCGCCTGTTGCCTTCTCCAGTTGTAGTACGGTCGTTTATTATATAAATTCGGCGAGTTCCTGGATGTAATTTTAGCATTAATTTAAAAGTATTTTCGATATCAAAAGTTTCAGTTAAACCTGTTGCAAAACTTTTTATGCTTTTCTCCCGTTCAGCATCTAAATGGTTAATTCCACAGAATATCACCGGCGCCCGATTAAAAATGGAGTCGTGATGCTTTGCCACAAAATTAAGCGCATCGTCATCAGTTGTAATAATTAAGGAAAAATTTACATTAGAATAGCGAAATTTTAATGCTCTCTCTTTCAACGCAAAATATTCATCGCTAAAGTATCGCTTCGTATCGAGAAACTCTGTAAAAATTTCAGCGTGCGGGACTTTTTCTAAAATTTCACGAATGCCGCGATCCTCTTCATCTGTCCATTTTAAGCCTTTATGGTAAGAGTGCAGAATAAGTATTTTCTTATTTTGCGAGAATAATTCGTTGTTAATTAAAAACAAGGATACAAATATTACACATAAAAAAGTGCAATTAAAAATTAGTTTTTTATATAGAATTTCAATATTTGCCATACAATTTAATTAACGCTATTTATTTTAAAGTATTGTTAAATAAAGAATTCTAAATATTTTTTAATTTAATATTCATTTGTTAATTTTTAGAATATATTACTATTAATATCGTTTATTAAGAAAAATTTAAATTGAGCTAATATGAAACAACTTAACGCTGAATTTCTCTTGGGTGCAACAAATGATAGCCAATTCCCAAAGTTAAACTTACCAGAGGTTGCCTTCTGTGGACGTTCAAATGTTGGCAAATCATCTTTGCTAAATAGCATTGTGCTTAATAAACATCTTGCAAAAATTAGTTCCACACCCGGCAAAACAAAGGAGATTAATTTTTATTTAGTAGAAGACAAATGGGTTTTTGCAGATTTGCCAGGTTTCGGTTATGCTGCTGTAGGAAAGAATCTACGACTTAAATGGACGGCATTAAATTGGCATTACTTAGAAAAAAGAGAAAACCTTCGGCTTACTTGTGTGCTCGTCGATAGCCGCCACGATCCTATGGAGCAAGATTTAGCAACAATTGAACGGCTCGAATTCGCCGGTAGGAATTATTTGATTATACTTACAAAATGTGATAAAATCAGCCCTAAATCTGTCGATGAGCGAAAAAAACAATTGGAACACCTTGTCTCACAGTGCAAATACGCCGTTGAAGTCTTGCCTTATTCATCTGTGAAATTGCAAGGTAGGGACGAATTGCTTGCAATTTTAAAACGATTTTTAGTTTAATATGGAGAATTGAGATGGACTTTGAAAAAAAACTTTTAGATAGTTTAGAGCAAACAATATTTACAAAACGCAGAACCGTAGAGCTATTCCAAAATGAGATTAAACAAGCCGCCAGTTTGCTTGCAGACACCTTACAAAATGGAGGCAAGATCCTTCTTTGTGGCAACGGCGGCAGTGCTGCTGATAGCCAGCACATAGCCGCTGAACTTGTTGTGCGGCTTCGCAGCCATATAAATCGTGTCGCTTTGCCGGCAATTGCCTTAACTGTTGATACATCTATATTAACTGCTGGTGGAAATGATATAGGTTTCGATAACGTTTTTTCACGTCAGGTTGAAGCATACGGCAACTCCAATGATACCCTTGTTGCTATTTCTACAAGTGGAAATAGCGAAAACGTGCTTCGTGCTGTTTATTCTGCAAAGAAAAAAGGCATGCGAATTATTGGTTTACTTGGCAAAGATGGCGGCAAAATCAAAGACCTATGCGATATATCAGTTGTTGTTCCATCAAGCGAAACTGCTCGCATTCAAGAAACACATATTTTTATTGCTCATCTCTGGTGCGAAGCAATTGAAGAAATCCTTTTCCCTGAATTATTTAATAAATAAAGGTGATTTATGCAGAATATCACAAAATCAGCTGAATGGGAAGCACTGCAAAACCACTATAATGATATTTCGAAGCTCCATATGAGAGAGCTATTTGATGCCGATCACAATCGGTTCGAAAAATATTCTATTCGTCTGAAAGGTATATTATTTGACTACTCAAAAAATATAATTACAGACGAAACAATTGACTTGCTTTTAAAACTTGCCAAAAGAGCAAAGCTGAACGAAAAAATTGAAGCAATGTTCAGTGGAGAAAGGATAAATTTCACTGAGAATCGGGCAGTCCTTCACGTGGCTTTACGTAATTTTTCTGATATGCCTATATACGTCGATGGTCAGGATATTATGCAAGGTGTTAAATCTGTTCTGCATCATATGAAACAGTTCAGCGAGGCAGTGCGTTCGGGCGAGTGGCGCGGAGCCACCGACAAACGCATAACCGATGTTGTCAATATCGGCATTGGTGGTTCGGATTTAGGTCCAGCAATGGTTTGCCAAGCATTGAAGCCTTTCTCGAATGATGTTCTTCGTGTGCATTTCGTCTCGAATATTGATAGCACAGATATTGTTGAAACTTTGAAGAAATTAGACCCTGAAACAACTCTTTTTATAATTGCATCAAAAACATTTACAACACAGGAAACACTAACTAATGCGAATACTGCTAAAAGATGGTTTTTGAAAAGTGTAGGCAATAAGGAAAGCGATATTAAAAAGCACTTCGTTGCACTTTCAACAAACGAGAAAGCTTGCCAAGAATTTGGAATTGATCCGCAAAATATGTTTCACTTCTGGGATTGGGTTGGTGGACGGTATTCGCTATGGTCGGCAATAGGGCTATCCATTGCTTTATACATAGGTTACGATAATTTCGAGCAACTACTACGTGGAGCTTATGAAATAGACTGTCATTTTCGAAATGAACCGTTTGAACGGAATATTCCAGTAATTATGGCTTTGCTTGGTGTCTGGTATAACAACTTTTTCGGTTCTACAAGCTATGCAGTAATACCTTATGATCAATATTTGGTGAGATTTACTGAATTTTTGCAACAACTCGACATGGAAAGCAATGGGAAATACATCGATGCAAACGGCGAAAAGGTTAATTATAGGACAGGTCCTGTGCTTTGGGGAACAATCGGTACAAACGCGCAGCATTCATTTTTCCAGCTGTTGCATCAAGGCACACATCTTGTGCCCGCGGATTTTATCGCAGCTGTGCGAAGCCCAAATGAAGTTGGAGAGCATCGCCCTATTTTACTTGCTAATTTCTTTGCGCAGACCGAAGCTTTGATGAAAGGAAAAAACCGCGATGAGGCTCTCCAAGAATTGCGTCAGCAATTTAAAGATGAAGAAACCATTAGCAAGCTTCTTCCGCACAAAATATTTGAAGGAAATCGCCCGACAAACACCATTTTGCTCGACGAGCTCACACCTAACACCTTAGGCAAACTGATTGCCATTTATGAACATAAAGTATTCACTCAAGGTGTTCTTTGGAACATCAACTCGTTCGATCAATGGGGAGTCGAGCTCGGCAAGCAACTTGCAAAGCGTATTTTGCCAGAACTCGCTGGCGATGATTTTATTTATTCGCACGATTGCTCCACAAATGGTTTAATTAATCATTATAAAAAAATTAGAAAATAAAAATTGCTAAATATAAAGCAATATATTATTGACAAATCGAAAGAGCTTGGTTTCGATTTATGCCGTTTTGCAAAAGCTGAAGCATTGGAAACCGAGTTTGAGCATTATCAAAAGTGGCTATCGCTTGGCTATGCCGCCAATATGCAATATTTGCATAAAAATTCCCATAAAAGAAAAGATCCTCGTGAGATTTTACCATCTGCAAAAACAGTTGTTGTGCTCGGTCATAACTACAAGACACCATTTGATTACAGCAATTGCACAAATAGATCGGGATTTATTTCCCGATACGCTTGGGGAGATGATTACCACGAAGTTCTTAATGCAAAAGCCCACAGGCTGATTGATTTATTGCAGCAGAAAGCAGAATTCGACTATAAAATTTATGTCGATACTGGTTCGATATTGGAGCGAGCTTGGGCTGTTAGAAGTGGCATAGGTTGGCAAGGCAAAAACGGTAATGTGATTAACTTCGAGATAGGTTCTTTCATTTTTCTTTGCACAATTTTAATTTCGTTGGAGATAGAACCAGATGACCCAGTTCGAGATTACTGCGGCACTTGCCAACGGTGTATTATCGCCTGCCCAACTGGCGCAATAGTGCAACCGAAAGTTGTTGATGCTCGGCTGTGCCTTTCGTATTGGAATATCGAAGCAAAACCGAGCGAAGAAATCCCAGAAAATATAAAACAAAACATTGTCTCAAGGCTTTTCGGTTGCGATATTTGCCAAGAAGTTTGCCCTTACAACAAAAAAGAATTATTCACCGAAGAAAAGAGTTTCTATCCACGAGCTGGCGAAACATGCTTAGACATCGATTATATAATAAATATGTCGCAAAACGACTTTTCGCTTCGTTTTAAGCATTCCCCAATAAAACGAAAAAAGTTCGAAGGTTTAAAGCAAATAGCAGCGATAATAAGCGAAAATATAAAATAATTGGCTCTTTAAATCATTGATAATTTTTTCAAGTTTTTTAATGAAATTTCTATTCTTAGATAAGTATTTCATTTACTTTGAATTATTAGTTATTTTTCGAATTCAATAAATATATGATTTAAATATACCTTTGATTAATTTAATTAAAATAATTTCTAATTTTTTAAACACTTTTTTAAACACTCAATGTTTTTTAAATTAAAAAATACGACTGCACAAAATAAGAAAAACATAAAGGTAATATTATGACAAAAGAAGAAAAATTTTACAAAGCATTACAAGATATTTTCATCGGCGCTAAAATCGAAGGACAAGGCGGATTTGTTAATTTGATGCGTATAAAATCGGATTATTACTGAAAAATGAAGTAAATTATTAAGGAAATTTATGGAAGCCAAAACTAAACAATTTCAGTATGAAATTCAAAGCTACCAAGAGGAATGTGTAGCAAATATCGTTAGTATTTTTCAAAAACTTAATCAAAAATGTTGTTTTATTGATATTTTAGAAGAGCATCACAAAAAACACAACTACAAATTTCCTATTCAGGATACAAAAAACATTGATATAATGATGGAAACAGGTACCGGGAAAACTTTTACATATATAAAAACTATTTTTGAACTATGTAAACATTTTGGTTATAAAAAATTTATTATTCTTGTTCCTTCTGTTGCTATTCGTGAGGGGTCAAAAACAAACCTTGAAGATACTAAAGAATATTTTAAGGGTTATTATGCTAATGAGAGAGAAAAAGAAATTGAAACCTTTATTTATGAAGGAGGAAACATTTCAGCCGTTAGACAATTTATTGGAACCTCCCATTTATCTGTTTTGGTAATGACCCCAAGCTCTTTTAGTCACAAAGACAATATTCTTAATCGTCTATTAGATAGAGACATATACGCACCCAATTTGTTCGAAAACAATCAAGAGCCACCCAAAACCTATCTTGAATGTCTGAAACGACTAAATCCAATCGTGATAATGGACGAACCTCACCGTTTTGATGGTGATGCTTTTAAAAAATATTTTGAAGGATTTAATAATTATTATTTGCGGTTTGGTGCAACATTCCCCAATAAAAGAGACAGTATCCCTTTATCAAATGTGGCTTATGTTTTAGATAGTATTTCTTCTTTTCGCCAAAGTTTGGTTAAAAAAATTGTTGTTTATACGCAAGATGTCGTTGAAAATACCGATACCCTTGTTGGTATTGAAGATAATAAAGCCATTGTAAACACTTTAACCAATGGAATTATTGTTAGGCGAGAATTAGGGAATGGTTCTGTATTCAATGGCAAAAACATAAGGAAAATCAATAAAGATAGCATTGTGCTTGCAGATGACACCATTGTAAAAGTCGATTATTCTTTATCAGATGAATCTTTGCGGGCAATGATTAAAGAAACAATTAAAATCCATTTTGAAAAAGAAAAATTTTTGTTTAAGCAAGGTATAAAAGCACTTACACTCTTTTTTATGCAAAATGATATTAGTCTGTATCGTGGTAATAACCCCAAAATAAAAGAATTTTTTGAAGAAGAATATATAAATCAACGTTCAGAAATTATAAAAAATCTTAATCCTGATGATCCTTATTACAACTATCTACGAAACGATTTTGATGATGAAGGCAATTTATTAGTTCACAAAGGGTATTTTTCGGGCGATAAAGGAAATGCAGACGAAAAAATAAAAGCTGGCGTTGACGAAATTTTGAAAGACAAAAAGAAATTACTTTCATTTGATAGTCCAACTCGTTTCATTTTCTCTATTTGGGCTTTGCAAGAAGGTTGGGATAATCCAAATGTTTTTACAATTTGCAAACTTTCTAATCAAGGTAGTGAAATTTCCAAACTCCAACAAATTGGACGTGGTTTAAGAATTTGCGTAGATCAGAATTTACAGCGAAAAACACTTAAACACCTGAATAACGATCAAGAAGCATTTTGGAAAACTAATAACCTTGATGTTGTTGTCTCAAATAAAGAGCATGGTTTTGTAGAGTCAATTCAAAACGAAATTTTAAGCAATTCATTCTTAATATCTGAAACATTTACCGAACAAGAACTTAAAAAATTACTTAAAGAAAAAGGTGGTTTTGATGATCGTACCGTTCACAATATAATTAACACAATGGAAAACAGTGGAATGATTGTTTTTAAAGAAACTGTTGATGGTATAGATGTTTACGAAAAATCCCCCGACTTTACAAAAATTCTTAAAGAACAAAATCTTCCCGAAGAACAAGCAAAAATCCTTGAAAATCTGTTTGTAACTGATGTAAAAACTTATGTTCAAGATGCTAAAAACAAGAAAGAAAAAAAGAAAGTTTTTATAAAATCTACACACTTACAAGAATTTCAAAACCTATGGAATGCTATTAACAAAAATGCTTTTTATGTTTTAGAAACTATAACCGCAGAACAGGAAAACCAACTGATACAAAACATAAAAACACAGATTGAAGCACTCAACATTGATGAAATTTTATTGCAAACTATTCGTGCAGAACTGAACGTGAACAAAATTGGGCAGCAAGGAGCAATCGCAGAAAAGCTGACTGACACTGTTACATACAAAAGCAAAGTAGATTATTTGGAATTAGTTCGCACTTTGTCCAACAACACTAAAACGCCTATCTCTTTTGTTGTTAAGATTTTTAATGCTTTGAGTAATGATTTCAAAACCAAAATGCTTTGCAATAATCCCGAACAAGCACAAAGAGAAATTTCCGAAATAATCAAGCGTAACTTAATTGCTATGCTTAAAGCAAACATTAAGTATAACGGAATTAACGGAACAAGTTTGCCAAATGTATTCAAAACAGAAAATGGTAAAACCTACCTCGATACTGGTAGCACAGGTAAATTTCAGAAGGAAATAGAAAACGAATTTTCTCTGAAAACTAAATGGGTATTTGAAGAAGTGATTGAATATGACAGCGATTTTGAATTAGAAATTGTGGAACAAGACCCCGACATTGATAGTATTGAAATTTTCGGAAAGCTTCCACGATTAAAAATAAAAACTCCATTAGGAGAATATAACCCCGACTTTTGCTATGTTATTAAAGCAAAAGATCATAAAAAAGTTTTTCTTGTTGTCGAAGCTAAAGGTTACCAAACCGAAACAGAAATACCCGCTGATGAAAAAGCAAAAATTGATTTTGCTAAAAAGTATTTTGAAGCCTTAGCAGAATACTACAAAGACAAAAACATAAAAATTTCATTCAAAGAACGAATCAACAAAACTCAATTAGCAGCATTAATAAATGAGGAGTAAAGTTATGACTAAGGAAGATTTCATAAAAGCAGGCTTTACGGTAATTGGCGAAGAAGCCAAAGAAAATAAACTTTTGGCGTTCTTAAAAGAACACTACCCAAGCGTTATCAAAGATAACGAAATAAACTTGCAAGAACTAAAAGCCATTGCAGGTCTGCCCATTGATGAAAAAGTAAACGGGTATGGGTTAAACTTTGTTGGGCGCAATTTCGCAAGAGCGAAGTATGCTCAAAAGACAGATAAAGAATTACGTCTCAATACCGAAATGAGCAAAAACATTGATACCACCCAAAATTTGGTTCTTAAAGGCGATAACTTAGATTGTTTGAAAATATTAAAAAATTATTACAGTGGCAAAATAAAATGTATTTATATAGATCCACCTTATAATACCGACAGCGACGAATTTGTCTATCCTGATAAATTTGATAAAGAAGAACTTAAAGTTTTAGGCTTAGCATATCTTAGCGAAGATGACATTGCTCGTATGGAATTTAGCTTTAAAACCAAAAAAAGCCACAACGGTTGGCTTTCATTTATGTATCCCCGCTTGTTATTAGCAAGAGATTTATTAAGCGATGATGGAGTAATTTTTATTAGTATTGACGACAACGAACAAGCTAATTTGAAACTACTTTGTGATGATGTGTTTGGGGAGGAGAATCATTTAGGGACAATAAGTGTAGTGAATAATTTAAAAGGAAGGTCTGATGATGATTATATAGCCACTGCAAACGAGTTTATGTTAGTATATGCTAAACATAAAGATAATTTTGAAATGTATGGTTTTCCACTTACTGCAGAACAAGTTGAAGAATATGACAAAGAGGATGAATTTGGAAAGTATAAGGAAGTTGGGTTTAGAAAAACAGGAAAAGGATGGAGGAGAGAAGATAGACCAAATATGTTTTATTCTATTTACTACAACGAAGCTAATAACACTATATCATTAAACAGATTGACAAATGAAGATATTGAAATTTTGCCTTTAACAGCAGATGGATCTTGTGGAAGATGGAGATGGGATCAAAAAACATTCTTACAGAGAAAAGACAAAGATATAATAGTAAGAAAAACAAGGAATGGTAAATGGCAAGTTTTTACTAAAATGAGGTTAAACGAAAACGGAGAAGAAAGAACTTTGACACCGAAATCTGTATGGATAGATCCCAAATATGACTCCGGTAAAGGGACAAAGGAAATGAAAGATATTTTCGGATTTGTTCCTTTTGAAAATCCTAAATTAACAGTATTTATGAAAGACATATTAATAATATGTACATCTGATAACGACATCATCCTCGACTTTTTTGCAGGTTCAGGCACCACAGGTCACGCTGTTATGCAACTGAATGCAGAAGATGGAGGCAATCGTAAATTTATTCTTGTTCAAATAGATGAACCAATCAAAGAGGATAAACCTGCTTACAAATTCTGTATAGAAAACAACTTGCCACCTGTAATTTCAAGCATAACCATAGAACGCCTAAGACGTGCTGGAGAAAAAATTAAAAAAGAAATAGAAGAAGAAAACAAAAAAGCAGGAATTTTTGAGGAAAACAAAAAACAAGTTCCTGATATCGGCTTTAAGGTGTTTGATACAGTTGATGCACCAAAGTTAAATGTAGATGAAACAGGACAAATTCAATTCCCCGAACTAAATATTGATCCAATCAGCCGTATTTACAATATGATTTTCACCGTTGGTTTGGACGAACCTACACAAGTTCCCGAAGAAATATTGAAAGATTGTATTTACCAAATTGGCAACCATTATTATATAACTAATAGTGATAAAATAAGCAAAGAAGATTTTGCAAAAGTCATTGATAAAGCCTCAAAAGCAGGTGGTAAAGTATTTATTGATGGTTGGACAGCAAGCTTAAATGCTACTTTGCAACATTATAAAGAAGATGTAAAGATTGTGTTTTAAAAATTAAATGCAAAAAAGAGAATCATTCTATATGAAGTTAAGAAGGACTTCAGTAGCAAAGTAAATTATAAGTTGTTGATCCAAAAGGAACCGAACACACAGATGGATATAGAAAAATAGATGGGTATTCAAGAATGTTTGAGGATATTAAAGATAGGGAAAAAATAAAAAATAAATTCATATACAATGGATTTGAAATAAAAATTTCACTTATGCTTAATGTCTTGGATATTAATACAGTTCCATCAAACTATAAAAGGTATTGTTCAGACGCTAACATTCATAATCTATTTATAAATCTATAACTAAAATGCCCGTCATTTTTGAGATGACGGACATTTTTTCACATTGTATTTTGTACTTTTACTAACTTTTCTTGAACAGGTGCCTTAAGCGTCCGAAAATGGCATTCCCGAAAGCATTGTTCAAATAATCGGCGCTTGGAATAACATATATCGTAAGCAGTGTGGAAACAAGCAACCCACCTATGGAAACAATACCAAGCGGTATACGCAATTCTTTGCCGAAATCACCAATCCCGAGTCCCATCGGAAGCATACCGAGAATAATTGCAAGCGAAGCCATTATCTGCGGTTTTAGTTTTGTTGGTGCGGCTTCAATCAACGCATCTCGGTGTGTCATTCCTTTCTGTCGAACAAGCTGATTTGAGTAGTCAAGTATGAGAATAGCGTTGTTTACCACAATCCCAACAAGCATAATCACAGCCATCATCGATATTGTGTTCATAGTAGCACCAGTGATGAACAATATGCCCAAAACACCAATAAACGAAAGTGGCAGTGTGCTCATTATTATCAATGGTTGCACTAAATCTTCGAGTAATGCCGCCAGCAACATATAGGTAAGCACAATAGCTATAATAAAAGCACGCAGCATTTCTGCAATTGTTTCTTTCATCATCTCAGAGCTACCGCCCCATTTATAGAAATATCCTGACGGCAATTCTATCTTCTCCAAACGACGCTCGATTTCGCCTGTAACATCACCCAACGGGACACCAGCAGCAGGCGAGCCGGTAAATTTTATTGCTTTAAGTTTATCTCGGTGAATTATCTTTGCAAAACCTGTTGTAAAACGTACTTCACCGAGCTGAGCAAGACGATAAGGACCGCTCGGAGTATAAATTGGTATATTGCCAACCTTTTCTGGTGTGTTGTAAGAATCGTCATAAAGCTTAACTTTTATGTCGTATTCTTCCCCTTGTTCACGGTATGTTGTTGCAACAAGCCCCTCCATTGATGCACGCAAAGTCATTGCAACATCCATAACTGTTATGCCAGCTTCTTCGATCTTTTCACGATATGGGAAAATTGTAATTTCAGGTTTACCTGCACGCGATGAATTATCGAAGTTAATAAGTCCTGGCACAGTCGAAATTTCCTTTACAATTTTTGTTTTAATTCTTTCCAATTGTTCGGCATCGCGTCCGAGTATATAGAATTCAACAGGCGAGCCAGGTCCACCTATGTTATTTGCGTAATCAACCTTTATCTTAGCATTTGGAATATCAGCAAGCAAATTTGTAAATTCTGTGATATATTCTTGAAGCAATGTTGTTCTTTTATTTGCATCGAGAAGTTTTACGTCCATCATTGCAAGGTTTGTATTTTTATCGAGTTCGCCTTGGCTACCTAAGCTTGTTATAATTTTTTCAACATCTGGATATTGGCTAATACGACGCTCAATTTCAGCAAGCACAATAGCTGTTTCATCAATATTATAACCATCAGGAAGCTCAACGAATATTCTCACCTGTCCGTCGTCAATGCGTGGAAAGTTCTCGAAACCAATTTTCGGACCTATTACAATGAAACTTATGAGTAGCAAGCCAAATGAACCAAACGCAACAATTGACGCATATAACTTTCTGCTTAGAACCCAAGCAAGTGTTTTTTTATAATATTGTTCGATTTTAGACCATATCCTTTCAATAAATCCTCCAATAGGACCAACCTTTGGTTCCTTTGGTAAAATCAAAGAAGCAAGCATCGGAGTTACCGTAAATGAAACAAGCAACGAGAAAAGCGTTGCATAAGTTACTGTTAGCGCAAATTCACGGAAAAATAAACCTACCATAGAAGTCATCTGAGCAAGAGGTAGGAATACCACAAGATTTGTCAATGTCGAAGCAAGCACAGCAACAACAACTTCGTCAGCTCCTTTTGCCGCTGATTCTTTATTATCTGATTTAAATTCTTGTTTATGACGGAAAATATTTTCAATTACAACAATTGAGTTAGCAACAAGAACTCCAACCGAGACGGATAGCCCCATCAAAGTCATATTGTTTAGAGAAAAGCCAGACACTTTCATCAAAAGAAATGTTGAAACTATAGAAATCGGCATCGAGAGGGCTACAATAAAAGTCGATCTAATATCATGTAAAAATAACAGAAGAATAAGAGCTGTGAGAATTACTCCCATATAAATATTCGAAAGAGCATCGCTTACAGAACTTTTAATAAACTCCGAGCGATCTTGAGCTATATCGAGCTTCATACCTTTTGGCAAAGTTTTCCCGATTTCTGGGAGTGCTTTTTTTACACCATCAGCAACATTTACAATATTACCATCTGGTGATTTTATTATACCTATTCTTATAACATTATCAAGACGCATCTTTTGCTCATTATCGAAAAACACTGCTCTCTGGCGAACATCCTTTCCTTCGTCGAAAACTTCTGCAATTTGACCAAGTTTTTTTAGCCCACCACTTGTAGGAATTTGAATATCTTTGATTTTTTCCGGAGCAGAGTATTGCCCTTGCATACGCACAGTGTATTCTTGCCCTTGCAACTTAAAGTATCCAGCAGGTATATCGATATTATGTGCTCTCAAAATTTGTATTAGTTGTGGTAGTGAAATATTATTTTCATAAACTGTACGATTATCCATCTTTACGTGTATTTCGCGCTCTTGTCCACCAGTTAAAGTAACATTTGCAACACCCTCAATTTGTGAAAAGCGATCGCGTAGCACTCTATCAGCATAGAAATATAAGTCTCGTGGATCTGAATTTTCACCTGATAAAATTACATCAAGCACCGGAAAAGCTTGCAAATCTACTTTCTGTACAATAGGCAATTCAGCATCTGATGGCAGTTGGCTTAAAATTGCATCAATTTTATCTTTAACTTCTTGATTCGCAATATCGATATCCTTGCTCAGTTCAAATTGTATTATAATTATTGAAACACCTTCGAGCGAGTAGGAATCAATGACTTTAATCTTCGATATTGTAGAAACTGCGTCTTCGAGTTTTTTTGTTATTTGCGTTTCAATTTCTTTTGGACCGGCACCAGGATAAACAGTTGAGATTGTAACGTAAGGAATTTCGACTTCTGGGGTTAAATTCAAATTAATTCCAAAGAATGCCAAAGCACCAAACAAAACGAATACGATTATAATCATACTCATCATAATAGGGCGATTGACAGATGTTTGTGCTATTTTCATAGTTTCACCTTTAATTTACAATTTTAACTTTACTACCATCACGCAGCAGAAATATACCATCTGTAATTAATCTATCCCCTGGTTCAAGTCCTTCCAAGATTTCTATATCTATTGAGCTTTCCACACCTGTTTTAATTTCACGTTTGAATGCCTTCCCATCCTTTTCGACATAAACAAATTTATCGTCCCCGTCGCGAACAATATATTTTCGTGAAATAACAATTGTCTGGTTTTTACGGTATGCATTAATGCGTATTTCAGCTGTTACACCGCTACGAATTTTACCTTGCGGATTATCGAAATGTATCTCTACACCGTAAGCATTATGTTTTGGATCAATTGATAAATCAACAATCGCAACTTTGCCAACAAATTCATCACCGTTCACACGCATTGTAGCTGACATACCAGGTTTTATGTACTGCACCTCAATAGGAGAAGCCCAAATTTTTGCCTTTACTTTCTGCAATTGGGCAACAGTAAACAGATTATCACCAGCTTTAACTTTATCGCCTTCTTTGACCAACATTTGAGTTATAGTTCCACTTATTGGGGACTCTATATAAATAAGCTTGTAAATCGATTCCCAATTGCGTTTAGCAACAAGATATTGAGTTTCTGCGTTATCAAAATTTTGTTGAGACGTTTCACCAGCGGCAAGTAGCTGCTTCATACGTTCATATAACTTTTTAGAATTTTCGTAAGCGAATTTAGCTTGTTCGTATTGAATTTTTGGATTATCTTTAGGGAACTCAACGATTATCTGTCCTTCACGGACACGAGAACCAACTTGAGCATTAATTTTAACTATTTTATCTTCTAGTGCTGCTTGCTGCATTGTTTCCTTTATACCAGTAACTTTTGCAAAAAAACTTAGGTCTTTTTCAAAACCTCGCTCGCCAATTGTCATCACTCGGACTGGAACGCCCGACTCAGCTCGAATTTGCTCAATGCTTTTGCCTGGTTTTACTTTCTTCTGGCAAGCACTGATTGATAATGAAAAAATTAGCGCAAAAATCAATGATTTTCTAAGATTAAATTGTTTCATTTATAAGACTCCTAAATTGATTAATTTTCGTCTATATAATTTGAATAGATACTGAAATATTTGCTGTTAATGTTTCCAATCAATGCATCAAGTTCACATTTTGCTACTGTCCAATCATAGTACGATTGCAAAAGATTTGTCCGCGCTTGACGCAAAGCCAAATCAGCATTCTGTATTTCAAGCTGACTACCAGTACCTTCGCGGTAACGAACAGTCGCAATATCATAACCACGCTCAGCACGGCTTACATTCTTTTGCTGAGCTTCTATACTGGTTTTAATTCTTTGCAGATCATTAATTTTAGATTTTATTTGCAATGAAATCGCTTGCTGTAATTGTAATATTTGATAATCCGTTTTCGCAACATCAATCATACTCTGCTGCACTTTATTTGTCGTTCGCATACCGTTGAATAAATTAATACTAAAGCTCAAACCAACAATAGCACTACGGTAATTATTAAAATTGAAGTTATCTGATGAGCCATTGAATGAATAGCTACCAAAAGCAACAAGCGAAGGCCAATACTCCGATCGCGAAACATTAACTAAAGCATTATCTACACGGCGCTTGTTTTGAAGTGTCAGAAGGTCGTAATTTTGCTTCAAAGCATTTGTGATAGCCTCTTGCTCAGTAGGGAGTGTGTAGTTATCGAAAGATAGCTCACCTTCAACGTCTATTTCCTGAGATTGTGGTAAAGCCATTGATATTTTTAATGCCTCCTTCGCTACTTTCAAAGTGTTTTCCATTTGCAAAACAAGAGGTCGAATGTTTTCGACTTGCACCTCAGCTGTCAACGCATCATACTCCGAAACAAGCCCTTGATCCCGCAAAGCGCGAACATTTGCCAAATTTCTTTGTGCATTTTCAAAACTTGCGCGTGTAATTTCTACAAGACGCTTCGCAAGTAATACAGAATTAAAATTCTTCTTTATTTCAGTAATTTTCGAAACAATGTTTGCTTTAAGCGCAATTTTGGATGTTTCAAGGTAAGTCCCCGAAGCACCAATACCCTCAAGAACCGTCGAATTGAACAAAATTTGCGAAACCTGAACCTTAGTTTCGTAGGAATTAGATTGAGCAAAAGATTGTAGTTTCGTTTTCATTGGTAAAAATTTAGAATTGTCGCGTGGAAGCACACCTTCGTCGAAAAGGATACCATAAGTTGCATTTGTTAGCAGAGATTGAAAATCAGGAAAAGCCATTTTAGGTTTTTCCACAAAATGATTAAATCCAGCAGAGAGATCTACTGAAGGGAGAGCATATCCATACGCTTCACGAACTGCGGAACGAGCTTTTTCAATCTCTAAAACAGCTCGCTTTATTTCATAGTTGTTCTCTAAGCCTGTTCGGATAGCATCTTCCAAAGTGTAGATCTTTGTCTGTGCAAATGAAGCCAGACTTGCTGTTAGTAGTAAAATTAATGCTAAAATTTTTCTCATTGATTATCTTGTATGTTAATTGGACAAAATTTCTTGCAAAAATCTTCATATTTCTGGCGAGCATTATCTGTAAGCACGCCCCGAAACATAACAGTAAGAATTGTTTCCATTATTTCCTTTGGTGATGCTTGCAGTCTGATGAGCATATCTGGAGTAACTAAATTTTGCACCAAGGTCAGATGCATTATAAATAGTATATCTACATTTATATCGCTGCGAAAAAGCCCTTGCTGCACACCAATGTTATATATACGAGAAAAGTTTTTCTCAATGACCTTCTGCCTAAAATTGTAAATTTTCTGCCAAAGGTGTGGAGTATATTTTTGCATATCATCAAAAAAATCACGAGTAAACTTGATCGCCGAATCTGCATTCAGCTGCCACATTTTGTTAATCTCTTCGATTAAATTTGCATCGGGATTGCTCTCGATATGTTGGATTATGCCTTCCACATATTCTTGAGTTCGTGCAAGTTCTCGGTCGATTACTTCTTCAAAAAGTGCCTCCTTGGATGGAAAATGTTCATATAGCGTTCTTTTGCTAATACCAATTTTTTGAGACAATTCGTCTGTACGAACATTACGATAACCCAAGCGAGCAAACTCTTGACGAGCAATATTTAAAATTTTTTCTTTTACATCCACCTTAAAACTCTAAAAACTAATTAAACAAAACGAGTTTTATAACGAACAAATTTAACAATTATTTTCGAAAAACTTAATACGTTTTTTTAGTTTTCAATGTTTCAAATTTTTTTATTTTTAAAGATTTACTGTTCTTGTTAGATATAAAAAAAGAGTGCCTCACTTAAAAAGTGTGGCACTTGTTGTTGGAAAATTTACTAATTGTTCAATGTATGTTTTTTATTTACCGTAAATCATTTTACCTTCCAACTTAGCTCCATCTTCCATAGTAACGATATAATAATACGAACCTGTTTTCATATTTTTAACGGAGCTTGCGGAAAATGGAATTTCGTTTTTGCCTTCGTCTAGCTTTCCGTTGAAAATTTCTGCAATGAATTCGCCATTAATATCAAACAAATTGATACGAGCTTTTTGAGCTTTGTTTGAGTTAATAACAATAGTTGTCTTATCAGTGAATGGATTTGGATTATTTACAACTTGCCCGAATGCTGATGGACGCCACATTGGATTATTTTTTTCGAAAAAATTGCTGCCATCCCATAGCATAAATCTTTCAATATCCATACCCCTGTGCAAACGCATACGATCTGGTGCTCCATTGAACATATCTGGACGCTCTGGGCGTGGGGCATCAGGTGGTTCAGGCATAATCTTATCCAATTTAGGTTCGATATCTTGCAAGATCCATTTATTTTTTTCAATTAATTTATCGACTTCTTCAAATATAGCTTGCATCTTTTGACGGTGTTGCTCCATTTCTTTGCGGAATTTTTGACGTTCTTCATAGCTGGGGCGTTTATCGAAATTACGAGGGTGTTTTTCGGAGCGATATTTCATAGCTTGTTGGCGAAGTTCGGCTGCATTTTTTCTGAGCTCATTTAATTTCTCTAAATCAGTTTTGTTTAATTTGCCATCAAGCTCTTTTTTGAGTTCTTCTAATTTTGGAAGCATTTCAGTTTGGCAGTAGTTTCTAAATTGAGTACGATCTTCAAAACGTGGACAATCAGGACGAGGACCTCCATTTTTCATTTTTCCTCTTTGAGCGATTGCATCAACACTCGGGATTGCAGAAATTAGCATTGCAGCGAATGCTATTAACATAACTTTTGTTTTCATAAGTACACCTTAAAAATATATGAACAAAATATTGATAAAAATTACAATCTTTTGACTAAAATTACTTTAAAAGGTTTAATCGAAAGCAGGAAATTAGTTTTTCCTAATAAATCTTTATTTTGCAATAACTTAAAATAAGATTATTTTTGTTTTTAAATATTTTGTAAAAGAAATTTTTTTGGGAATGTATGGAATTTGGTTTAAAAAACTTAATTTTTGCAATTATTTTCTTTGCTGCATTCGGATTTCTCACAAAAAATGTTCTTCGATTAATTAGCTATCTAAAATTAGGACAGCCGGATAATCGAACAGATAAAATTGGGCAAAGAATCTGGCAAACACTGAAGGTTGCAATATTTCAAACAAAAATTTTGCGTGAAGCAAGCGGAGGAACAATTCATGCTTGGATTTTCTGGGGCTTTTTGATATTACTTTTTGCAGCATCAAATTCTGTTTTTACAGGATTTGGAATTCACCATTTTTATAATTTTTTGGGTCCAATTTATTCAGCAATAACATTTTTTATCGATTTATTCTGCGTATTAATTATAATAGCTGTCATTTGGGCTTTGATGCGTCGATACGTGTTCAAAATTAAGCGTCTTCAAGTGGAAGGTGAAAAATTTGAAGCAGGATTTATTTTATTTATGATTTTTGTGATTATCAGTTCGCTACTGGTAGAAAATGCTACTGCAATTGTTCTTCAAAATGATGCAAGCAATGCATTTCGACCAATTTCAGCAGCAATTGCACCTTTGTTTAGCTTGCAAAATTCATCTTCAATCCACGAAATTGCTTTTTGGGTTCATATTCTATTTATTTTTGCATTTATGAATTATCTCCCCTATTCAAAGCATTTACACGTTTTAACATCAGTGCCAAATGTATTTTTGGGATCATTAGAACCTGTCAATAAGCTTAAACCGATAAATTTTGAAGCCGAAGGCGTAGAAAAATTTGGGGTTGTTGATTTCGAAGATTTAACCTGGAAACAGTTGCTCGATGGTTATACTTGCACTCATTGCGGACGTTGCACAAGTGTTTGCCCTGCTAATACAACAGGTAAGGTGCTCGATCCGCGTGAAATTATTATGCAAATTCGCCACCGCACATTCGACAAAGCTCCTATTGATTTGAAATTAGCAAAAAATGAAGAAATTTTACCTGACGAACTTGTTATCTTAGATAAAAAATTCATCGGCGATTACCAGTCTATTGATGCTCTTTGGCAATGCACAACTTGCGGTGCTTGTATGCAAGAATGCCCTGTTATGATAGAGCATGTTCCTGCAATTATCGATATGCGTCGCTCGCTTGTAATGATGGAGGCAAATTTCCCAAGCTTATTGCAAAATGCATTTGGTAATTTAGAGACAAATGCCACACCTTGGGCATTCTCGCAAGCAGATCGCGCCCGTTGGGCAGAGGATCTCGGTATAAAACAAGCTGCTGAATCGCCTGATTTTGAAATTCTCTTCTGGGTTGGATGTGCTGGAAGCTACGACGATAGAGCAATTAAAATATCTCGTGCTTTTGCTACTCTTATGCAAAAGGCTGGTATTAATTTCGCAATCTTAGGCACCGAAGAGCAATGCACCGGCGATGTCGCTCGTCGTGCAGGCAATGAATATTTGGCTGATATGCTCGTTAAAGCTAATGTCGAAACGCTTAACCGATATAATGTAAAAAAAATTGTTACAATTTGCCCGCACTGCTTTAATACGTTGAAAAATGAATACCCTGATTTTGGTGGGAAATACGAAGTTGTGCATCACACAGAATTTTTGCTGAATTTAATTAATAACGGTAAACTCAAACTTAAATCGTCTATTAAAAAGTCTGAAATTGCTTACCATGATTCTTGCTATTTGGGACGTTACAATGAAATTTACGATAAACCACGTACTTTGCTTGAAAAAGCCGGATTTGAAATTAAAGAAGTATCCCGCTCAGGGGATCGTGGTTTCTGTTGCGGTGCCGGTGGAGCACAAATGTTTATGGAGGAAACCGAAGGCAAGCGCGTGAATATCGAACGTACAGAAGAACTGCTTTCAACAGGATGCTCGCAAATTGCTGTAAATTGTCCATTTTGCTTGACAATGATAACCGACGGGACAAAAGCAAAAGAAGCAGAAAACGTTGCAGTTCGTGATATTGCAGAGATATTACTTGATATGGTTGAATAAAAATTTTTACTTAAACAAGAAATGAAAAGAGGCTGCCAAATATTAAAATGGCAGCCTCTTTAAGTTTTGACTTAAATTTTAATTAGAATGTATATCTAATACCGAATTGCATTTGCCAGCGAGACCAGAAATCGCTTGTTTCAAATATGTCATCGCCTTTATAACCACGAGTGTTTGGGAAGTAGCTTGCACGAATTTTACCAGATTTATCATAACCTTCGAAACGGAACAAGCTATATTCGCCGTTACTTACATATTTAACGTGTCCCCAATCTTTATTGAGCAGGTTGAGAACATTTAAGATATCAAGCGTTAGTTCAATTCTTTGACGTCCAACTGTTGGTATTTCTTGGCTTATACGTAAATCAAGCTGATGACGCCAAGGTTGATGCAATCCAAAACGATCCATAATTTTACCACGCTTTAAATCGTCCCAATCACTTAGGAATTTTTCCAAAGCTTCAACGTATTTCATCTTTGTACCATCCGGTGCAGTGTATTCCTGATCTCCGTTTACAAGAATCATTTTATCGTCTTGCCAAGCACCATTTACAAATTTAAGTTCGTTTGGAATGTAGCAAAGATCATTCCCCCAAACGTTGTCGTTGTTTGCATCGCGAACACGTGTATCAATGAGTACATCTTTATCCCAAGTTATGTTGCTTTGTGTGTAATATAGGAAAGACATAGGCGATCCTGAACGACCTTCGTAGAATAGACCAATTGTTAATTCCGAATTTTTATCATAAACCCAACGATAAGAAACATTTGCTAAAATTCTGTGCGGAATTGAGAAAAGCGAAGTTGTTAGTTTCGGATTGTTCGGATCTACTGCATGGTTATACATCCAATTGGATATTGCACGACTTGAAGTTGTGCTATTCACATCACGAACAACTGAATATGTATAAGCGAAATTAGCACTGAAGTTAGGCAAAAATCCTTGTCCAAATGGTTTTTGCAATTGTGCGGATATATTCAATTGATCGCCTTTGTCTGTATTAGTCATATATATAACGTTAGTGTATTTGTTGCTAACAAGTTTTGCACCGCTATTATATCTCAAATACATTGGACGACCGTCTATTGATGTAACTCGATTGCCTGAGGCGTCAGTTGAATCAACAAGCAATTTGTTTTGGAACAAGACATCGTTAATTGATTTGCCATAAATAAACTCAAGTGTTCCGATCAATCCATCGGTCAATTGTTGATCCACAGCGACGTTAAAACGTAAAACTTGTGGCATCTTAAAGTCTTTATCTGTAATGTTCACTTCGGATGTTTGCACGGGTTGTAAAGTTGAACCGGGATCGCCTGGTTTTGGTTGCTTTTTAGGATCTGGAACAAATGCAGGTACATTGCTTGTTACATCAACTCGACCATAGTCAACACCTGTGTTAGAATATTGGTTACTTATCCAAACACCAGGTGTGCGTCCAGCAAACAGTCCTATACCACCGCGCAATTGTGTGTTCTTATCGTTGAAAACATCATAATTGAAACCAAATCTTGGTGAGAAAGCAAACGGACTCGGCATTTCAGATGTCTTCATTTTAAATACTGAGTCAAAATGTTTATTATACGATGGTTCATCAGGGAATGCGAAGAAATCACCACGTAATCCAATAGTCAATTTAAGATTTGGTAGTACTTTCCATTCATCCTGAGCATATACGCCAAATTGCCAATATCCAAATTCTGCTCTTGGTTTACCACCAGGAAGCAAGTAACTGTAATAATATCTGCTTGGTTTGTTATCAAGGAAGTTTTGTAAACCTGAGAATGTGTATGTTCCAAATGCATCCTGAACAAACAAATTGCTAAATTTTATGTATTGATTAGTTGTTCCAATTGTAAAGACATGATCTCCCAAGAAATAGTTGAAGTTATCAGTAATTTCGAGAATATTTTGATCAAGAGCATTTGCTTGGGAGAAACGCTCAACACCGAAACTTACAGAACTACGTTTGTCGTCTCCAAGAGACGAAATTGTAACACTTGGGAATGGAACGGATTGGAAATCACGCTTGTCGTTAATTTGTGTATATGCAATACGAAGCTCGTTTGCCATATCTTTTGCTACAACACTGTTGAGCTGCAAAACTGTCTGATTCTGTGTGCTTCTGAAAATATACTCTTGCCCCGAATATGAGAAAAATGTTCTTGAGCGGCTAACAGCATTGTCTTGTGATGCATCAACAAAGTTGTGTCGCAAAGTAAGGCGGTGTTGGTTAGAAATATTATAATCAAGACGCAAGAACAATTTAATATTATCAACATTTCTTGTGTAATTGTCGTAGCTACCTGGGTCGTATCCATATTTTGAAATCACTGTATCGCGTATAGCTTTGAGTTCATCGCGAGAAAGCCCGAAAACATTAGCACCTGTTTCACCTTTATAAGCAAGCGTTTGAGGTTCTGCACGCTGACGAATTTCGCCATTTACGAAAAAGAAGAGCTTATCTTGCAGAATAGGACCACCAAGACGACCACCAAGCTGATAGTCTGTGTATTCTGGATATGGGCTGCGCGAACCATCAGGATTTTTTAGCACAGCATTGCCAACCATTTTCTCGTTGCGTCCATAAAAATATGCAGAACCACGATAATAATTTGATCCACTACGAGTAATTGCGTTAATTAAACCACCAGTAAAACCACCTAAACGCACATCAAATGGTGCAACCGCAACTTGAAATTCTTGAATAGCATCAAGAGAAATCGGTTCTGTGCCAGCTTGACCACCAGGAGTTCCAGCAGATGAAAGCCCAAACGGATCGCTCATTATAGCACCGTCAACTTGAATGTTGTTATATTTACTATTGCGACCACCAACGTTTGAACCTTCTGATGTCGATGAAATAATGTGAGGCGAAAGTCTTGAATAATCGTGAATAGAACGTGCAATTGTTGGTAGGCTTTTGATTTCGCTCTCTGTGATTGCTTGGGATGCGCCCGTACGGTTCGAAGAAATTATTTCATTTCGATCAGCAACAACGTTTACAATTCCAGTTTGAACACCTTTTTCATTCAAGCGGATATCCATATTTAAGTTCTGATTGATACCTAAGGTTATATCTTCTTTTACTTGTGTTTCATAACCAACCATTGAAATTGTTACTGTGTAAGGACCACCTACGCGTAAGCCAACTATGTTGAAGCGTCCAGCTGCATTGGTAACAGCACCAGCTGTAGTTCCAGTTGGAAGGTGCACAACCTTAATGGTTGTTCCTGTAAGCGGTTTTCCGTTCGCATCTGTTACTTTACCGCTTATAGATGCGGTTGTAACACCTTGAGAATACGATAAATTTAAGATTGCCAAAAAAGCAACTAAAATTAAGGAAAATTTTTTTAGCATATAATGCCCTTCTAATGTGGATAAAAAATCAAAACTTATAAACGCAAAATATAAATTTATTCTTAATTAAATCATAAAGCACTGTTAATTTTTCGTAAATTCTTTTCTGATAAGTCTGTTCAAAAAAATTAACATAATTGAACTAATTTATTAAAACTTACAAAAAAGTCAACAAATTCAAAATTAAATTTTTCCACAATTAATAATTCGCTGAAAAAGCTAATTCTCTTGCAAGGAGTGTTGTAAGATAACGGCGTTCGTAATTTAAGCTGTTTTCAACATTTGCTTTAGGCAAAGTGCCAGTTTCCCATTGTGTGTAAAACAAATCAATAGCTTCAAGTATTTGTTTTATATCTTTCGGCTCGGTTGCAATAGCTGCATCGGTTTCCAAAGCAAGCTGACGTATATTTCCTTCGGGGACGCAAACAAGCATTGGTTTCCGAGCTCCAATGTATTCATAGAAACGTGAAGGAGTAACAATGTTGTTGGGCGACATCATCCATAAAACATCTGACTGCATTATTTCTTTTATGCATTCTTTATGCGGGAGGTAGCCTTTAAGTTCGACATTTTCTCCTAAATTATATTTTCTAATATATTTTTGGTGTGATTTTCGGATTAGACCCACAAAAACTGCTCTTATTTTTCCTTTTGCCTTCGGATTCTTTTTCAAATATAGGGAGAGAGCTTTCAAAAAATACTTTGGTGTTAGATCATCTGGGAAAAGTCCAGAATGAGTTATGGTAAACTTGTTTTCATTCGGTTTTAAGTGCCTGAACGGTGAAAAGTCCTCTTCATCGTAGCCGTGAGGTATTATCGTTATGTCTTGATGAGATAGGAACTTGTATCTTTGTAAAAGTTTTTCTTTCATAAACCTATTTATAACAATTATGCGTTTTGAACGCATAAGCACATCAGTTTCCATATTAATTGCTTTAAGTTTATGAAATGGTGTAATGTAGTAGTAATAAGCATTATCTACCCATAAATCGCGATAATCAATGACGTATGGCAAATCGTATTTCTCTGAAAGCGTTTTGGCAATTAGGAAATCTGTAAAAGGAGGTGCCGTTGCAAATATCGTATGGAAATTTGCATTTTCTAAGATTTGGCTTGCAAGTTTTAATGCAGGCTTGCGCCAAATAATTCGGCTATCAGGCTGAAGAAAGGCTTGCAGAGCAATCCTTTTTAATTTTTGCGAAAAAAGCGAAGGATATTCGATAATGTTGCTATCTTTTTTCTTTGCAAGACGAGTAGCATCGGGAGGAGTTCGGAAAATTTTAATATTTGGTTTTTTAAGTTCATCGAGTAAGGTTTCGTCGAAGGCGTAATATGCTTCAGGCGTGGTGGTTAAAACAGAAACATCCCACCCATTTTCAGGCAAGTATTTTGCAAATTTTACACTACGTTGGACACCGCTAAGCCCCATTGGCGGGAAATAATAAGCAATAAATAATGTATGTAAATTGCTCGAACTATTTCCCGCAAAATATTCGTCTGTCTCGATATCCATAATTTAGATTGCAATTAATTCAGCAGGTGCATAAGTTAAATATGTAATTTCATTTCGTGTTACAAAAATAACGTCTTCTATCCTAATACCAAATTTATCTGGGAAATAAACACCGGGTTCAATAGCAAGAACGACATCTTCTGGAATAATTTGGTCATCACGACGGAAAGTAATTATTGGTCCTTCGTGAGCAACAATACCAATGCCGTGTCCTAAGGAATGCTGAAAATTCAAACCATAACCGGCGCTATCGATCATCTTGCGGGCGACAGCATCGAGCAGCTTACCATTCATTCCTGGGCGAGCAGCATCACAAGCAGCTTTCTTGGCTTTATATACAAGGTCGTAAATTGCTTTTTGCTCTTTTGTTGCTTTACCTACACAAAAAGTGCGAGTAATATCTGAACCAAACCCATTAACTTTTGCCCCAAAATCGAGCAATATTATGTCATTTTTCTTAATTTTTCTATCGGATGGCTTCCCGTGAACAAGTGCTGTGCGTGGACCAGAGACAGCTATAATATCGAATGGATCGCCTTCGCTACCGTGCTTGCGAGTGCGATAAGCAATTTCAACAGCTATATCGCGTTCGCTCATTCCAGGCTGAATGAAACCGAGCATTTCTTCGTAAACTTTCTCTGCTATCTGGCAAGCTTTTTTGATATATTCAAGTTCTTCAGGAGCTTTTGGTTGGTTGAAACGCTCAACTAAGTTAGTGATAGGTTTGAACTTCAAGGGACGAATACGATTACGTATTTCGACAGCATCAGCATAAGGAATATGATCAGCTTCGAAACCCAAATTTTCGACTTTATGCAAGAATTTACTTTTTGCAAGGTATCCCCAGACATCTCTTGTAATATGAACTTGCATATTTGGCAAATCGTAAAGTTCCGTCTTTATCTGTTCTTCGTAGCGATCATCAGTAACAAAATGCACTTCGTCATCAGTTACAAAAAGATAAGCCGATGAGCCAGAAAAATTTGTTAAATAACGAATATTAGCGAGATTAGAAACAACAACAGCCTCGCATTTGTTTTCTTCCATATTGAAACGCAATTGATGAAAGCGTTTATCTACAATTTTTGGATATGGAGAAATAAAATTTGGTTGAGTATAGGTCATAACTTGATTTCAGAATTTATTATACATAGTAATTTGGGGATTCCTTAGTAATGCGTACGTCATGGGGATGCGACTCGCGAAGCCCGGCGGTGGTAATTCTGTTGAAACGAGCTTTTTCTTGCAACTCGCTTATAGTTTTACAACCACAGTAGCCCATAGAAGCACGCAAACCACCAACAATCTGATAAATTGTATCACTTACGTTTCCTTTAAAAGGCACACGTCCTTCAATACCTTCGGGCACAAATTTAGAAATCTCTTCTTCAACATCTTGAAAATACCTATCAGCCGAACCTTGACTCATAGCACCGAGAGAACCCATTCCGCGATAAATTTTATAAACACGCCCCTCGTAGATAACTTTTTCGCCGGGGCTTTCCTCATGACCTGCAAGCAAATTGCCAATCATAACACTATCGGCACCGCCAGCAATTGCCTTTGCAATGTCGCCTGTCTGTTTTATACCACCATCAGCTATAATAGGTATGTCGTATTTTTTGGCAACTTTTGCTACATTCATCACTGCGCTAAGCTGTGGCACCCCAACTCCTGCAACAATTCTGGTTGTGCAAATTGAACCAGGACCGATACCCACTTTAAGCCCATCGGCACCCGCACGGACAAGCGATTCGGCAGCTTCTTCGGTAGCAATATTCCCAGCAATTACCTGCAATTCAGGGAATTTGCTTTTTATAAGTTTCACCATTTCAACCACACCACGGCTGTGCCCGTGCGCTGTATCTACAAAAACAGCATCCACACCAACTTCAATTAGTGCAGAAACTCGGTCGAGTGTGTCCGAAGTTACACCAACAGCAGCACCAACACGTAGGCGACCGTGCTCGTCTTTGCAAGCACGTGGGAATTGCTTTTTCTTTTGTATGTCTTTAAATGTTATAAGTCCGCATAAAGTAAAATTTTCGTCCACAACTGGAAGTTTCTCAATCCTGTATTTTTGCAATAAAATTTCGGCTTCCTCTAATGTTGTACCTTCGGGGACAGTTTTCAGGTTATCTTTTGTCATTATATTTGCAATTTTTTCTTTGCGATCAGGATTGAAACGAAGATCTCTATTTGTGATAATTCCGATAAGTTTTTTATTTTCATCAACAATTGGAATACCTGAAATCTTGTATTTTGCCATCATTTCGAGTGCATCGGCAACTGTTCGGTCGGCTGTCAGAGTGATAGGCTTTTTGATCATACCGCTTTCTGAGCGTTTCACACGATCTACTTGGTCGGCTTGTTGCTCAATTGATAAATTTTTATGAATAACACCCATCCCTCCTTCGCGAGCAATTGCTTGAGCCATTTCTGCTTCTGTTACGGTATCCATTGCTGCGCTTAGTATTGGTATATTTAGCTTGATTGCTTTTGTAAGGCGCGAGCTTACATCAGTTTCACGTGGCAAGACCTCGCTATAACCAGGAATCAACAAAACATCATCGTATGTAATTCCTTCATACAAAATTTTATCTTCCATAAAAACGCCTCTTTGTCAATTCAAATATTCAATCTTTTAATAATCATCAGAAATAACAGCTAAACAAGCCTTTGCAAATTCCAATTCAGTTTTAATTTTTTGTTTATCTTCTTCAGTTTTAGCAGTTGAAAGTTTATTTTTTAATTCATCGAGCATTGAATTTGCTTTTTCGAGTGTCAAATCATTTTTTGTCATTGCTTTTTCAATTATAACAGAAACTTTATTGTTTTTGAGCTCGACGAACCCGCCAGTAATAGCCAATTTATTCAGCTTGCTTTCTTCGTCTAAGTATTTAATTAGACCTGCTTCGAGAGACGAAACTATTGGTGCATGGTTCGGGAGCACTTGAAAAGGCGAAAGCGAGCCCGGGAACCATACAGAAAGGGCATACCCCGAAAAAAGTTTCTTCTCCGGGGTTACCAATTCTATATATAATTTTTTATTTTCCAATTTCAGAGTCCTTCAATTGTTAATTTTCTGAGCCCTTTTTGTAGCGGTCGAAAACTTCGTCGATAGTGCCAGCATAGCTGAAAAGCGTTTCGGGAATTTCGTCGCATTCACCATCGAGAATTGCTTTGAAGCTTGCAACTGTATCATTAATTGTTACATAGCGCCCCTTATATCCAGTAAATTGTTCAGCAACATGGAACGGCTGCGAGAAGAATTTTTGGATCTTGCGAGCACGATAAACTGTAAGCTTATCTTCGTCGGAAAGCTCTTCCATACCGAGGATATTTATAATATCTTGTAAGTTTTTATATGTTTGCAAAACATTCACGCAAGCACGAGCAACATTGTAGTGTTCATCGCCAATAATTAGCGGATCCATAATACGCGAGCTTGAATCGAGAGGATCGACAGCAGGATAAATACCGAGCTCCGCAATCTGACGCGATAGCACTGTTTTTGCGTCAAGATGTGTAAATGTGTTTGCAGGAGCAGGATCAGTCAAGTCGTCAGCAGGCACGTAAACAGCTTGCACAGAAGTAATCGAACCGCGATCGGTCGAAGCTATTCGCTCCTCCAAAGCACCGAGTTCGGTTGCAAGCGTAGGTTGGTAACCCACAGCTGATGGCATTCTACCAAGCAAAGCTGATACCTCAGAGCCAGCCTGAATAAAACGGAAAATATTGTCAATAAAGAGCAACACATCGCGTCCTTCAACATCGCGAAAGTATTCAGCAATTGTAAGAGCAGTAAGTGCAACACGTGAACGAGCGCCAGGTGGTTCGTTCATTTGACCAAAAATCAGGGCAGTTTTATCAATCACACCGGATTCGGTCATTTCCAAATAAAGGTCGTTACCTTCGCGAGTTCTTTCACCTACTCCTGCAAAGCAAGAATAACCACCGTGCTGTTTTGCAATGTTATGAATAAGTTCTTGAATAATAACCGTTTTACCAACACCTGCACCGCCAAATAGGCCTACTTTGCCGCCCTTAGTAAACGGTTGAATTAAATCTATAACTTTTATGCCTGTTTCGAACATTTCTTTCTTAGTTGAAAGATCTGTAAATTTCGGTGGAGCTTTATGAATTGGATGACGCTCTTTAGCTTTTATTTCGCCTTTGCCATCGATTGGTTCCCCGATGATATTAACCAATCGCCCCAAAACCTCGGGTCCAACAGGTGTTGTAATTGGACCGCCTGTGTCGATCACTGGCATACCACGAACGAGACCATCTGTGGAGTCCATTGCTACAGATCGCACTCTATCTTCGCCTAAATGCTGTTGTACTTCACACACTAATTTTTTTTCTGTGCCATCTTCTGGGTTTTTCATTATTATTTCTAATGCATTTAATACTGCTGGGAGCTCACCATTTGAGAATTCGACATCCACAACGGGACCGATAACTTGAACAATATAACCTTGGTTCATAAAGAATACCTTTATTGTTGTTAACTACTTTATTTCAATTTTGCTTTGGGAAAAGCACAACAGCGTTGTGCAAAATTACGCAATAGTCTATTTATTGACAAAAAATTACTAAAAATATTTTACTAATTTTATTTTTTAAAAATCTAATTTTTTCACGTTTTTACTTCATAAATTTAAAATTTGACTTTTGCATAATCGTCAAAAAAACAATAATCTTTTTTAATTCATAATTGGAGTAATTTATGGCACAACCTATTCATTTAACAGATGATACTTACGATGAAGTTGTTTTAAAATCAAATGTTCCTGTACTTATCGACTTTTGGGCTACTTGGTGCGGTCCTTGCAGAATGATAGCACCAATTATCGAAGAATTAGCTATTGAATACGAGGGTAAACTCAAAGTTTGCAAATTAGATGTCGATAATAATCAAAAAGTTGCAATGATGTATGGAATTCGCTCAATCCCAACTGTTGTCATAGTAAAGAACGGTGAAGAAGTTGACCGCATACTTGGTGCTGTGCCTAAACAACATTTTGTAGAAAGAATTAAAAATCTCATATAATGAAAATTCCCACATTAGCCACTGAAAAAGAGTTAGAGGATTTTTTAGAAGAGAATCCTCTATGGATTAAACAAGAAAACACTATTGTGCGTGAAATTGTTGCAGCAAATTTTATTGCTGCGGTTGGAATTATTAACTCTATTGCTATTTTGGCTGAAAAGCACGATCATCATCCAGACATTTTACTTTACGGGTGGAATAAAGTTCGAATAACGCTCACAACACATGCACAAAATGGTATCACACAGAATGATTTTAAATTAGCAAAAGAAATTGATGAATTTTTAAATTAATAAAAGGTTGAAAAATGAGTTCTTACATTGTTGATGTTTATGGACGTGAAGTATTAGATTCACGTGGCAATCCAACAGTTGAATGCGAGGTAATACTTGCAGATGGCTCTTATGGACATGCAATAGTCCCAAGCGGAGCAAGCACGGGCGAGAAAGAAGCATGCGAATTACGCGACGGCGACAAAAGCCGTTATCTTGGTAAAGGCGTTACAAAAGCAGTTGAAAATTTAAATAATGCAATTGCTGACGCTCTCGAGGGTATCGATGCAACTGAGCAAAAACAAGTCGATAATATTCTTATTGAACTTGACGGCACCGAAAATAAAACAAACTTAGGTGCTAATGCAATGTTGGCGGCATCTCTTGCAGTTGCTAAAGCGGCAGCAGAATATCACGGTTTACCTCTTTACAAATATATCGGTGGAATTAATGCCGAATTGCTTCCCACTCCGATGATGAACATTCTCAACGGTGGTAAGCATGCCGATAATACTGTTGATATTCAAGAGTTTATGATCGTGCCTGTTGGTGCAGACACTTTTAAAGAAGCTTTGCGTATTGGAGTTGAGGTTTTTCATAACTTGAAATCTGTACTTAAATCAAAAGGATATAACACATCGGTTGGTGATGAAGGTGGTCTTGCTCCATCTCTTAAATCAAACGAAGAAGCTTTTGATGTCATATTAGAAGCGATTGAAAAAGCCGGATATCGCCCAAACGACGACGTTCTTCTCGCTATCGACACCGCTGCAAGCGAAATGTGGGAAAACGGCAAATACAAAATGTTCAAATCTACTGGTGAATATAAAACATCTGAGGAAATGATTGAATGGTATGTAAATTTATGTAATAAATATCCTATTATCTCCATTGAAGACGGTCTTGGAGAACACGATTGGGACGGATGGAAAAAGCTAACAGAAGCACTTGGACGCAGAGTACAGCTTGTTGGCGATGACATTTTTGTAACAAACCCAAAAATCATAGCAGAAGGTATAAAAGAAAATATTGCGAATTCGGTATTAATTAAAGTTAATCAAATCGGTACGCTTTCAGAGACCTTAGAAGCTATTTCCCTTGCTAAGCGATTCGGATATAACAATGTTATTTCTCATCGTTCTGGTGAAACCGAAGACACAACCATCGCAGATATCGCTGTTGCTACAAACGCTGGTCAGATCAAAACTGGTGCACCAAGTAGAACAGATAGAGTTGCAAAATATAATCAATTGCTACGTATTGAAGATATGCTTGGCGATGACGCTATTTATGCTGGCAGAAGTGTTTATAGCTATTCTTTATAGTATTGTTTAACTTATTTTAAAAGCACTATGACAATAGTTTTTGGTACTGATGGTTGGCGTGGCGTAATAGCACGAGATTTTACTTTTGATAATGTACGCCTTGTTGCTTACGCTACTGCAAAATATATAAAAAACAACTTCAGCAACATCGAATATCCAAGCGCTGTGGTTGGATACGATACACGTTTTTTATCTCGTGATTTCGCTGAAGAGACAGCCGTAATACTTGCAAGCCAAGGGATAACGGTTCATCTGACAGATAACTTCTCATCCACACCACAGGTATCGTTTCACACAAAACAAAAGGGCGCTCAGATTGGCGTTGTTATAACTGCATCGCATAATCCACCAAAATACAATGGATATAAGCTTAAAGGTAATTTCGGTGGTCCAGCTACACCTGAGCAAATTGCAGCAGTCGAAGAAGAACTAAAAAAAATAATAAATAAACCTCCTCAATTTGACTTAAAACCCTTAGATGATTTTATCGAACAAAAAAAGATTCGTCTTTTCAATGCTAAAGAATCTTACATCCGCCAGATTAAAAAGAAAGTCGATGTGCAGGCTATAAATGATGCAAATTTCAAAATACTCTATGATCCAATGTACGGCGCTGGAATTGACACAATTCACTTGCTTTTGCCAAATGCCGAGGTAATTCATAACGAATTTAATCCATCATTCGGCGATCTACACCATCCTGAACCTATCGCCGAAAATTTACAAATCTTAGCTGAAAAAGTTAAAACTGGAAAATATGACATCGGAATTGCCACCGACGGAGATGCTGATCGCGTTGGACTTATTGATAATGATGGAAATTTTGTTGATTCCCACCGTGTCTTTATGATATTGCTAAAATATCTCTACGAGCACAAGAAAAAACGCGGCACGGTCGTAAAAACAGTCTCGCTAACTTCTATGGTAGATAAATATTGCAAAGCCAAAAATATTCAACTTATTGAAACACCTGTTGGCTTTAAACACACAGCCAAAATTATGAACGAGACAAAGGTACTAATCGGTGGCGAAGAATCAGGCGGTCTGGGGACAATTTTGCACATTCCTGAACGCGATGGCTTGTTCAATGCTATGCTTATTTTAGAAGTTATGGCTGTGCGTGGTAAAACACTTAAAGAATTATGTCAAGAGCTTGAAGAAGAATTAGGTCCACATAAATACCATAGACGTGATATAAAAGTAACACCCGAAAGAAAGAAATCAATACTCTCTGCTGCTCAAAAGATGCCTGATAAAATTGGTCCTTTTAAAGTAGAAAGTATAAACACAATGGACGGTTTTAAGTTTATTATTGATGGTGGTTGGTTGTTAATTAGAGCATCAGGAACTGAACCACTTATACGTTTTTATGCAGAAGCTGATTCTATGAGCAAAGTGAATGAATTACTTGATGCAGGTATGAAATTGAAATAATATTTCTCTTGACTGTATTGAAAATTAGGGCTGTCCCAAGCTGACAGCCCTTATGTTTTTCACAATGCCCCGTCTTAGAAAAAGTTGGCACAAAACTAGGAGAAACAAGAAATAGAGCAATCAGACAAACGAGTAAAGAAGTCTCAAAAAGATTACAGTTTGGCCTTTAAATTGCAGGTAGTAGAAGAACTAGAAAAGAGCTACTTAACCTACTTGCGGTCGGACGAAGGGAATTGCTATTTTAACTTGATAACAGATGCATATTCAAGGAAAATCGTCGGATATAATATAAGTGATAATCTTATGGCTGAAAACACTATAAAAGCATTAGAAATGGCAATTAAAGGACGTAATTATACCAATAGATCATTAATCCATCACTCCGATAGGGGACTGCAATATTGTAGCAAAGAATATGTAGAAACAGCAAAGAAGGCTAATATAACATTGAGTATGACAGAGACATCGAGCCCATATGATAATGCATTAGCAGAAAGAATGAACAGGACATTAAAAGAGGAATTTAATTTGTATAAAACATTAAAAACAAAATCACAAATTGAAAATGTTGTCAGAGAAGCAGTTGAGTTATATAATTGCTATAGACCACATTCGTAATTAAATTTTGCAACGCCAAATGAAGTACATAAAAATCCCCAACTACTCGGAGCAATTGGGGAATATTTGTTTTATTAAATATGTCAACTTATTTTAGGACGTTTCACACATTCGCCGAATGTGTTGTGGATTTTTTTGAACGCAAAATTTAAATTAAATTTATATTTACCTAAATCTCAAATTTTAAACCAACTACTAAGGATTGTTCTAATTGTCGCTTACTCCCCAATTCCTTATCATATACTAATCGATTACTGTATTCAATACTAAAAAAGTAAATTTCTAAGCTTGCAAGAAAAAGTGAACTAAATCTTGAATTACTTGTATTTTTAAGAAAATCTTTTTTTGCAAGTAATAACGAGTTAAATGAAGAATTAAAACTAACTTTCTCACTAATACTCTTGGAAAAACTAAAATTTAAAACTGCAGTTGGTCCATCGGCAAATTCTGCATTATTACTTGGAGTTGTTTCACTCGTTAATTGAATATGTTTTTTTATAATAGCTTGAAATGAATAACCAATTCCATAAGTAACATTAAATTGTTGCGTTTCTGTTTGTTCAATTAATTTTGATTTTTCACCTAAAAATAATGTGTTTGTCAAAAACATTGGGTCTGCAAAATTTGTCTCTTGTTCGTTGAAATAACCTTTTCGCAATTGTGTTTCAGCTTTTGCCTGCCAAAATAATCTCATACTCGGGTTTTCAATAATTCTAAATGATGGAATTAATGTGAGTATAAAATTATCTTGAGATTTTTGTGGAGAAAAATTTTTTCTAACTATTTGTCCATACTGAATATAAAGTTCTGAATC
>Ga0209809_1000122_pt1 | contig 75573 bp, 66 predicted proteins | sample YNPMSTMetaG_FD_186172 | JGI IMG/M metagenome (GOLD analysis project Ga0209809, IMG submission 186172) | Anoxygenic and chlorotrophic microbial mat microbial communities from Yellowstone National Park, USA - YNP MS-T MetaG (SPAdes) (version 2) ...
CTGCCCACGTCAACAACGAAAGCGTGAGCACTGCCGCGCCACCCGCTGCCAGCACAAGGTGTCCCGCCTGCGACAGACGCACGCGCTCCAGCAGCCCCCCACCAGATTCGAAAAACATCGCCCGAGACAGGGCAAGCACGGCAGCCACTGCCGACACCCCAGTCCATGCCCAGCTGGATAGAGCGTGCCTCCAACAAACCCACAAAGCCGCTACCATCACTATCCAGTAGAATGGACTGGTGAGTATCAGGCGCAGGCACATCCCCGATAGCCGAAGCAGTATCCTCACTCCAGCCCTCCACGTCGCACCAGAGCCTGCAGCACGTCTTCCATCGTGGGACTGGGATGGATGGTCAGACGCACCTCCCCATCCGGACAGAGCGTGGCTTGCACTGCGGACCTGGACGAATCCTGCACGGGTTCCAGATACACAGCCTGCAGTTCCGCTTGCGCACGCAGATGCTCGGGCGTGTCCATCGCCAGCACCCGCCCCTCGTGAAGCATCAGCACGTGGTCTGCCAGCTCCGCCTCGCGGGCAGAGTGCGTCGCGTATATCAGCGCAAGCTCGCGCCGGGCGCACCGTGCATCCATCTCCTCCCAGAACCGCCTTCGGGTGCGTTCGTCCAGCTGCTCCAGCAGACCGTCCACCACCAGCAGGCGCGACGCCACCGCTGTCGCGCAACACAGCTCCAGCCGCAACCGTTCTCCGATGGAGAGACGGTGCACCAGCCTGTGCCGGTGCGCCTGCAGACCCCACCATTCCAGTAAGTCGTGGATTCGGCTGCCGTGTACCGACAGCGAGGCTCCGTGCAATGCGCTGCACCATAGTATCTGCTGCAGGACGTTCGCGCGGGGAATAAGGCGCGGACACTGCGCGGCGTAACCCGCGCTGGCTCGCGGGATATGCCACACCACCGAACCGCGATGGGCGAGCAGTCCGAAAAGAGCGCGCAGCAGGGTGGTCTTTCCAGCCCCGCTGTGTCCGTACACGCACAGCCGCTCACCTTCGCGCAGGCTGAAGGACACCTCTCCCCGCAGTCGGGGGGGCACGCTCAGGTTGCGCACTTCCAGAATAATGGGCGTCGCCATGTTTTCTCACCGCGTCCCGCGCACCAGACGGGTTTGCATCAGCACCCACGGCTCGAAGGCCGAAACCCACCCCTTTTCGCCCGTTAGCGCGATGCGGACGCCCACCAGTGCGTTCGCCTGCCAGCGACCCGTTGTGCGCGGAATACCTACTCGATACAGGTTGCGCCCATCGGGCAGCTGCCTGACCTCCAGCGAAGGAGCAGGAGTTTCCACCCAACCGCTCACCGCCCCATCCCACACCCGCGCGGTCACTTGCGGTTCCCCCACGCCCCGTGCGCGCACACGCACGTTCACGTTATCGTTCCCCGTGAACCAGCCGTTATTGTCGGCGTCGATGTCTATCTCCACATCGCAGGCTTCGCGACAGGCAATGCCGAACTGCAATTCCCGCTCGTTCCACGCGGCAAAGATGTCGGCGGACAGGAAACGATTCTGTGCCCGTGCGTAGCGGAACCACCTGTCCGGCGTTGCCTGCAGGCTTCCATAGGGGATAAGCAGCACCGCTTCGCGGGGCAGTCGCCACGTAGCATCCTCTGCACGGTAACCGATGCCATCTGGCAAGCCGTTGTCCAGCCGGTAGCCGAAGAAGATGCCTGCCATTGCCTGACGCAGGTCGTCGGGGCGGGCGTTGCCACGTCGGGCGGTTCTGCCCAGCCGCCGTTCATCCAGCGGCAGGCGCGGGTCGTTATCGGGAATGCCGTTGCCGTTGACGTCATCGACCTGCCACACCGCGCCAAAGCGCATCTGGAACCAGTCTTCGGGGTTCCACTTACGGCAGATAAAGGCGTTCACGTCCCAGTGCTGCCCGTATCTGCCAGGATGGATGGTAGGGTCGGGGTGATTCAGCCAGAACTTCTGCACACCGCTGCGGTCAAAGAAGAGGTCTAGCTGGTGGCTGTACTCGTGGCACAGAAGCCACGCCAGCTTACCACTGATGGCGAAGGTGGAGTATCCGAAGGTGGTTAGCCCTCCTCCCCCCACGTCTCCCAGCTGATCGGGCTGTGCGGAATCGTAGCCGGGCGAGGGCCATATCGCGATAATGCTGTCGTAATCCTCCAGACGCTTGCCCTGCGCTTCCAGGATCGGGCGCACATGTTCACGCACGGTTTCGGGGGCAATCCAGCCGCGCCGCACGCGGGCAGTCGGCTCCTCCAGGTACAGGTAGTCCTGCAGGTTCAGGTTCAGGCGGAAGTGGGTATTGCGGAAGTACCACTCGCGACACTTCGCGAACTCCGCTGGCAGTTTGTCACCCACCTGCTCGCGGGTAAGGGTATGCACCGTGCCGTCCACATCTGCCTTGAGATAAACCACCGTCAGCAGGTTTAGCGTCAGCACATGCATTTTTGCGGCAGGCGGCGCGCTCAGGAACGAGTAGACCTTTGACACGTTGCCCTCGCCCTTGCCGATAGCTGGCAGTGCAGGAGAAAAACGGTAGAAGATGCGCGTGGAAACAGGTAACCCTCGCAAGCGCACCAGCATTTCACGTCGCGCTCCCTGCCAGCGCACTACCTGCTTGCGCCAGGAACCGGGGTTGCTTTCATCCGTGCCATACCAGACAGTGGCTTCTGTCACAGGGGAAGGGCAGCGCCAGCGGATGGTCGCCTCACCAGACCGCAGGGTGACCACCGGGTCCGGCTCACTCAGGTCGGGGGGCAGGATAACGATGCGGTCGTTTGCCTCATCCGCCAGCACCACCCTGTCGTCAGGCAGAAGGGCAATCGCGCCTGCCCTGCTCATCCCTCCTAGCGAGAACAGCCCTGTGTGCGCCACGCGGTCACCCCGTTCCGTGATGATGCGTATCGCGCCCCCGTCTTCGTAATAGCCCAGTGCGCCCAAAGTCACCAGATGCCCGCGCGAGTTGACACACACCTGAATGGGGTCCAGCCATGCAGGTACGTCCTTCAGCAACTCTGCGGTGCCACGTAAGGCAGAGTAACGGAAAATCTTCACGCGATGCCGGTTGGTGCGCCGGTCGGTATCGGTAATCAGGATGCGCCCTCGTCGGTCGACGGTGATACTGGTGGGGTTGACCAGTTGATGCGGCGCCTCCCCCGCACCCGCAAAGGCGGTGACCTGCCGCGCTTCCGGAGTCAGCACCCTGACGAGATTGTCCGGTCGGGTCAGCAGGAACAGCCGTCCGTTGGCGTCGCAGGCAAGGTCTACAGCTTCCTGCGTCTCTTCCACAGGCAGGGATAGGGTGCGCAGGTAGCGATAGGGTGGGCGTGCCCCATAGACTTGAACGCGCCTGGCGGGGGCGTCCAGTATCCAGACCTCGTCCCCTACCAGCAGAACACGTTGTGGAAACTGCACTTCCTGCTCGCCCGTACCGCGCGGTGCAGTCTGCGCCAGTATCTGTCCGGACGGAGAGAGTATCTTCAACGTGGTCTCGTCTATCGTTGCCACGAAGAGTTTTCCATCAGGGGCAACGGCGATACTGTGGGGTTGGCGAAGGGGTTGTGCCGAAGCAATAGCGGCACAGTAAAGCAACAGCATCCACAAAGCCGTTCGTTTCACCCCGCTCATTGGCACCTCCTGACCAGCGATATACTACGCCAGCGCTGGCGAGTTGTCAAGGGGAGTGAAAGATTGCCCGCTGTTTGAACGTGTGCTATAATGGTCGACGATAGTATCAGAGAGGTACAGATACCATGCCCAAAATGCGAGTACGTGGGATTGTGCTTGGGTCAAATATCATTCGTCTGGACTGCCCGGTACCTCTGTCCGAAGGGGCAGCGGTAGAAGTGGTGGTCGACGTGCATTCGTCTGACAACACCAACAATCCGCCACGCACCGGTGTCACTGGAGCAAGTTCACGCACAATTGAGGGCTACGGGACACGAACCGCCGTCAGCCGAAGAGGTGCGTCGCCGCATCGAGGTGGAGCGGCGGTCATGGGAGGACAATCCTCAATGCCTATGAGCAGTTCTTCAGGGTATGCTATCGTATACCCAGCCGTGTGCGGGTGTTTCGCGTCGCAGCTCATTTGAGAGCGACGACAAATCGGCGCACGCCAGACGCCCTTCACCTTGCGTACGCGTATGTAGGAAAGTGCCACGTCTTCCTTACTGGCGACAAAAAACTTGCAAATCTATGGAACTCGCAGCGAGCGTATCCATACCCACACGAGGCGATTGCGCTATAATTAAGAGTTGCGCCGTGGCGATGAACGCCGCGCGGGACATGCTTTTTCAGCTGCGTGCGCTCAACCCACCCACATGACCAACGCCACACAGCAAAAATCACCCGCACCACCTCAAAATCTATTGACTTTTTCGGTAGAGGGGGTTATAATGGAGATGTAGTTGAACGTCAAACCAGCAAAAACCAGTTTGAAGTTGAACGTTGGACTTCAGCGATGCCCAAACAGACACCAACCATTAAAGATGTTGCGGCATACGCGGGGGTGTCGGTCACGACCGTCACCAACGTGTTGCATGGGCGGGGACACCGCTTCTCGGAGGAGACGCGCCAGAAGGTGCTGCGTGCCGTAGAAGCGCTGGGCTACCGCCCCAATCAGGTGGCTCGAAGTCTGGTACGACGGCGCAGCTATACGCTTGGCGTGGTGGTGGAACACTTCCGCGGCGCGCTGTTGGGCAACCCCTACTTCTCCACGCTTCTGGACGGTGTGCTCGCCGAGGCGGTGCAGGCGGGCTATCAGCTCAAAATCATCGCCCTGACCAGCTCGGATATCGAACACGTGCGCCAGCGCACGGAAGATGGCTCCATTGACGGCGCAATCCTGGCAGCCCCCCTGCATCAGAGCCCGTTGCTGCAATGGGCGCAAGAGTGCCCCCTGCCCTGCGTGGTGGCGGGAAGCAGCCCCCGCGACCTGCACGCTGCCTGCGTGGACGTAGACGACGAGAACGCCGTCTACCAGGGGGTCAAGTGGCTCATCGCGCAGGGACACCGACGCATCGCCTTCATTGCCGGACCGGTGAACTACTGGAGCGCGCACCAGCGCGAACAGGGATATCTGCGCGCGCTTTCGGAGGCGGGGATTTTTATCACCTCGCACTGGATCCGTCGAGGCAACTACAGCACCGAATCGGGGCGATGGGCAATGGAGAAACTGCTGCAGGTGCGTCCGCCCTTTAGCGCAGTGGTCTGCTGCAATGACTGGATGGCACTGGGCGCGCTGGAAGCGTTGCGTCGGAGGGGCATCTGTGTGCCGGAAGAGATTTCCGTCATGGGCTTTGACGATGTGGAGGCGGCAGCAGTGGCGTCCCCACCACTCACCACCATCCGGCAACCCGTTCGTGAGATCGGGATGCGGGCAGCAAAGCTACTTATTCAGCAAATCGAAAGCGGCACGCGCACGCCGGAACGGGTGATATTTCCGGGCGAGCTGGTGCAGCGGGACAGCACCACCGCATTCGCTCCCGAAACCGCTGACACAAGCAAACATCCTGCGGCGGTACGACGTGTCCGGCGCAGGCGAACTTACTGACATCTGGAGGTGCAGGCAAGCATGAAAAAAGAGGTTTCTCCAGCGGTGGCTATCGCAGTGATTGTCGTCGCGCTACTCATCGCTGGCTTCGTGCTCTATCGGGCGTTCGTCGGCACCCGCCCCAGCGCTGCCCCCTCACAGACAGGGCTGAAAATCAACGAACTGGTCAACCGCACCGGCGGCGATGCCAGATTGCTCTCGCCGGAAGAGCGCGCCATGGTGAAAGATGCTATCGAAAAGCGAATCATCCCACCCGGCATCTTTAGAAACCTGGAGTAACCAGGTGCGTACTACACATCATACAAAAGGAGGGTACCAACATGTCTCGCTACAGAGCGTTCACGCTCATTGAGTTGCTCGTCGTCATCGCGATTATCGCGATACTGGCGGCGATCCTGTTCCCCGTGTTCTCGCGCGCACGGGAGATGGCACGCAAGACCTCGTGCCTTTCCAACATGAAGCAGCTGTCTCTCGCCATTCTGCAGTATTCCCAGGATTACGATGAGACACTGCCTTACCCCGGCTGGTCACCGATTGAGACCCCGAACGGGCTGGCTTGCCACGGATGGCGCTATGCGGTACAGCCCTACATCAAAAACACCGGCATCTATCTTTGTCCCAGCTTCGAGATGCCCGGAGAGCCCATCTGGAACTGGTCGTGCTACCATGGCACCGAAGGCGTCTACCCGTCCAGCCTGATGAGCCGCCTAGGGGAGACGGGCAGTACCATGGAGCAGATTATCGGCATCCGACGCTCGTACGGTGGAGCCGCCAACTGGGCGCAGAAAAACGAGGTCGGCCAGCGGTTGGGCTGGATTGTCAACCCGCTCCTGCCCAACCCCGTGCGGCTGGCGTCCATTCCACGCCCCGCTTCGGTGTTCCAGCTGCTTGAGTCGCGCGAGTACTGGAACGACCATGGTCCCTGGGTGCTGAACGGCGACTGGTTCCGCGTGTGGTTCGACTCGAATAAGGGCGTGGTCACCTCTCACAACGGGGTGAGCAACTGGAGCTTCCACGACGGGCATGTGAAAGCCATCAAGCTCTGCGCCACCATGGGTGGGCTACAGTGGACCAACGCACAGGGACCCACCGACGACTATCTGTGGGACTGGCAGCCAGCGCAGCAAGTCGAGTGGCTGCGTGACTGGCGCGACCGCTGCCAGACCATCCCCGAATATCGCTAGTCCTTCAGCCGGTCGCTCCCCCATAGGGGGAGCGACCTTGCTACTTCTCCTGCCCGATTACCTTCACCAGCTCGCCGAGATACGCTTTCGCGTCGCCAAACAGCATCAGCGTCTTGTCCATGTAGTACAGCTCGTTCTCGATACCCGCGAAACCGGGGTTCATACTGCGCTTAATCACCATCACGGTGCGCGCTTTGTCTGCCTCAATGATGGGCATTCCGTAGATGGGGCTGTTTTTGTCGTGCTTCGCGGCAGGGTTCACCACGTCGTTCGCCCCGATGACCAGCGCCACGTCCGCGTGTGCCAGCTCCGAGTTGATGTCCTCCATCTCGAAGAGCCGGTCGTAGGGGATGTCCGCCTCCGCCAGCAACACGTTCATGTGCCCAGGCATCCGCCCCGCTACCGGATGGATGCCGAACTTGACATCGATACCGCGCCGGGTGAGCTGGTCAAACAGCTCGCGCACCTTGTGCTGCGCCTGCGCCACTGCCATGCCATAGCCCGGAATAATCACCACTGACGAAGCCGCCAGCAAAATGTCCGCTGCCTCTTCGGGAGTCGCACTGCGCACTGTGCGCTCCTCCGCTTTCAATGCCTGCGGCGACACCTGTCCGAACGCGCCGAACAACACGTTCGTAAACGAACGGTTCATCGCCTTGCACATAATCACCGACAGGATGAAACCCGACGAGCCATCCAGCGCGCCCGCCACCACCAGCAGCTTGTTCTCCAGCACAAAGCCCATCGCCGACGCCGAGATGCCAGCGTAGGAGTTCAGCAAGGCAATGACCGTCGGCATATCTGCTCCACCGATGGGCAGAATCAGCATCACACCGAACGCCAGCGCGAGAGCGATGTAGATTGGGAACAACCCCATCTGCGTCGGGTTGATGACGAGATACACACCGATGGCGAGCGCTATCGCCAGCACGGAAAGGTTCACAAAGTTCTGACCGCGGTACACAATCGGGCGGGTGGGAATTATCTCCTGCAGCTTGCCGAACGCCATCAGGCTACCCGTGAAGGTGAGGAAGCCCAGCAGTACCTCGAAGCACAGCACCGCCGTGATGAAGGTGGTGAGGCGTTCGGGCTCATGGGTATTCCACAGGTAATACTTGGCGGTTCCGACCAGTCCCACTGCCAGACCGCCGAAGGAGTGCGAGAGGGCTGTTCGCTGAGGAACATGTGTCATCGGCATCAGGTAGGCAATGGGTATGCCGATGGCTGCGCCAATCAGCAGGGTCAGGATAATCCACCGGTAGCTCACGATTTCGGGCAACATCAGCGTCGCCACAATGGCGATAATCATTCCCACTTCGCCCGCCACCACCCCGCGACGGGCGGTGGGAACCGCACTGAGCCACTTCAGCGACAGGATGAACAGCGCCGCGGCGATGATGTAACTGGATTGCGCGATAATCTCCTGCGTGCTCATGACGACCTCCCCCGATCTTCAGGCTCGCGTCGCTTGAACATCTTCAACATGCGGTCGGTGATGAGAAAGCCGCTCACCACGTTGATTGCCGCAGCGGTGACCGCCACGCCCGCGAGCACCATCGACAGCGTGTCATGCTCCGCCCCCAGCACCAGCAACGCGCCCACCAGACTGATAGCGGAAATGGCGTTGGTGAGCGACATCAACGGGGTATGCAACAGTGGCGACACGCGGCGTATCACCTCAAAGCCGATGAAGGTCGCCAGAACAAACACGAACAGGTAGCTCAGAATATCCTCAATGCCCATCTTGTTGCCTCCTTACCCGCTCAAACCCAGCTTTTCGCGAATGCGCGGATGAACGACCTGCCCGTCTCGCGTTAACAGCGTATCGTGGATAATCTGGTCCTCCACGTCCAGCCTCAGCTCACCCTCTTTGAGCAAGTTCAGCGTGAAGCTGCTGACGTTCTTGGCGTAGAGCTGACTGGCATGATAGGGCATGGTGGCAGGCAGATTGGCGGGACCGATGATAGTGACCCCGTGATGCACCACCGTTTGCCCGGGGTGAGTGGGCTCGCAGTTGCCTCCGCGCTCGGCGGCAAGGTCCACAATCACCGAGCCGGGGCGCATTCGCTCTACCATCTCACGGGTGATAAGCACAGGGGCACGTTGACCGGGTACCGCCGCCGTGGTAATCACCACATCGTTTTCGGGTAGCACGCCTTTCATCATCTCCGCCTGCCGACGGTAGAAATCCTCGCCCAGTGCTTTGGCGTACCCGCCCGCATCCTGCGCGTCCTGCACCTCCAGCGGCAGCTCTACAAATCGCGCGCCCAGGCTCTCCACCTGTTCCCGCACGGCGGGACGCACATCGTATGCGCTCACCACCGCGCCCAGCCGCCGCGCAGTGGCTATCGCCTGCAACCCTGCCACCCCGGCTCCAATGACAAACACGCGAGCGGGGGTAATCGTTCCTGCCGCCGTCATCATCATGGGGAAGATTTTGGGTAGGGCTGTGGCAGCCAGCAACACCGCCTTGTAGCCAGCCAGATTGGATTGCGAGGAGAGCACGTCCATCGGCTGGGCACGTGTGATGCGCGGAACCAGCTCCAACGCAAAGGCGATGATGCCCTTCTGAGCGGCTTCGGCGACCGGTTCAGGCGCCCAGAGAGGGTCCATCATGGCAATCCACACCTGTCCCTCCCGCGCCAGAGCCAGGTCTGCCTTCCAGCCGTCGGGGTTTGCACCCAGCGCGCGCACCTGCAGCACGATGTCCGCGCCAGCAATCACCTCCTCACGCGTGGGCAGTATGGTTGCCCCAGCCTCGGCATAGTCCATGTCGGAAAATCCCGCCCCTTTGCCCGCCCCCGCCTGCACCAGCACCTCTGCCTTTGCCTTCTTCAGCGCAGCCACGGAGGCAGGCACCAGCGCCACTCGCGTTTCGCCCGAAAAGGTCTCCTGTGTTACCCCGATGCGCATCTTGCCGTAACCTGTGTTTATAGAATAGATATCCTCTATATCTTTACTCAAAAGGAAAGCCTTATACCTGCCTGCACCATACCGACACCGTGAATTTCTTACAGAAAACGCTTCCCACCCTTGTTTTTTCTCGTAAAACATGGTATATTACATACGATAAATAAAATAAGTTCGTTCAGTTCTCTCGCTGAAGGGCGCGAGTAGAAACCGAGGCAACCCAACATGAGACTGATAGACAAGGCGCGAATGAAATCCCCGTGGGTGCTGCACTACAACTCGGGCAGCTGCAACGGGTGCGACATAGAAATCCTGTCCTGCTTGACCCCAATGTATGACCTCGAGCGATTCGGCATCGTGAACGTTGGGAACCCCAAACATGCGGATGTGCTACTAGTCACCGGTCCGGTAACCCATCGGGGAGCTAGAGTCCTGCGCAACCTGTACGAGCAGATGCCCTCACCGAAGGCGGTCGTGGCTGTGGGCACGTGCGCCTGTTCCGGCGGCGTGTTCCGCGACTGCTACAACTGCCTTGGTGGGGTGGACAAGGTGATACCTGTCGATGTTTATGTTCCTGGGTGTGCTGCCAAGCCCGAAGCGATTATCGAAGGCGTGCTGATGGCGGTGGAGCGCATGTCCGAGCACACGCCGCTGAAACGTGGAAAGTGAGGAGAGCGATGGGCGAGGCGCATGTACAACATCGGGAGCTGCCCGATATCGAGAACGTAGAGGTGGTGGAGAAGCAGCATCTCCTGCCGCGCGTGCAACAACTGGCCGCGCGGGGCATGCGTTTCATCACCACTACCTGCATCGATAACGGCGAGCAATTCGAAGTGTACTACCACTTCGACCACCATCTGGAGTTGACCCACCTGCTGGTTACCATCGACAAGAACGAGGCGTTGCCCAGCATCACGCCAGTCTACTTTAGTGCCTTCGTCGCGGAAAACGAGATGAAGGACCTGTTCGGGTTGCGCGTGGACGGGCTCAACGTGGACTATCAGGGCAGGATGCTGGTGTCCGAAGAGGTGCCTGCGCCTCCCATGCGCAAGAAAGAAGCATCTGAGAGGAGGAACGGCGATGGCAGTTAAAACCGTTTTGCCCTTCGGTCCCCAGCACCCCGTCCTGCCCGAGGCGATACAGCTGCGCATCACGCTGGAGGATGAGAACATCGGGCAGGTACTGCCTGCACTGGGATATATCCACCGAGGTATCGAGAAGGCAGGCGAGAAAAACGACTACCCGCTGAACGTGTATCTGGTCGAGCGCATCTGCGGTATCTGCAGCGCCACACACGGGCTGGCTTACTGCATGGCGGTGGAGAAACTGCTGGGCATTGAACCGCCGCCGCGTGCCAACTACCTGCGCGTGGTGTGGACGGAACTGCACCGTCTGCACAGCCACCTGCTGTGGCTGGGTTTGCTGGCGGATGCCTTCGGTTTCGAGAGCCTGTTCATGCAAATCTGGCGCATCCGCGAGATGGTCATGGACGTACTGGAAAAGACCGCAGGCAACCGTGTGATTATCTCTGTCAACACCCTGGGCGGCGTGCGCCGGGATATGACCGATGAGCAGATAGAGGAAACACTGAACACCCTCGCCGAATGCGAGAGGCAGCTCAACGCCATCCTGCCCGTGATACTGGAGGACTATACCGTCAAGAAGCGCACCGTCGGCAAAGGCGTGTTGACTGCCGAGCAGGCTCTGCGGCTTGGCGCCGTCGGTCCCACCCTGCGAGCCAGCGGTGTGGCGCAGGATGTGCGTATGACAGGCTATGCCGCCTATGGCGAACTGAACTTCCAGCCTGTGGTGGAACAAGCGGGCGACAGCTATGCACGCGCGGTGGTAAGGGCGCGAGAGTGTTTCCAGACTATCGACCTGATCCGCCAGGCACTGCAACGCCTGCCGGAGGGCGACATCCAGAACAAGCCACGCGGCAACCCCAACGGGAAAGCCATTGCGCGGGTGGAGGCACCGCGCGGCGAGCTGATGTACTTCGTGGTGGGCAACGGTACCAAAAACCTTGAGCGAATGCGCGTGCGCACACCCACACTCGCCAATGTGCCGACTCTGCTGGAAATGTTGCCCGGCGCGGAGTTTGCCGACGTGCCGGTGATTACTCTGTCCATCGACCCGTGCATCAGCTGCACGGAGCGTTGAGAGGAGAACAGCCATGCCGAAGATGCTACCAACTGTGGTGGGTAACCTGGTTTCCAAACCGGCGACCCGACCGCATCCTTATAAGCGACGCGAAGCCTTTGTGCGGGCGCGTGGAAGAATCATTTTCGACATCAGCCGATGTATCTTCTGCGGAGCCTGCGCTCTGCGCTGCCCTGCCGACGCTATCCGGGTGAACCGCGCCGAGCGTGAACTGGTTTTTGAACCCTTCCGGTGCATCGTCTGTGGAGCGTGTGTGGACGGTTGTCGGCGCGGTTGTGCGCAGATGATTGCGCAGTACCACTCACCCGCCTACACGAAGCCCGAGGAGTATTATCGCGCTCCAGTGGAAGTGAAAGAGGAAGACCAGCTGTAAAATGCGCCCCCGCAGGCGGTCGCCTGCGGGGAACTGTTCTCTACCACGCATACGCCTCCGGTGCAGGTCCGCCCGGACCGGGAAAGATTTCATCCAGTCTCTTCAGCACTTCCTCGCTGAGTTTGATTTCCAGACAACGCATGGTCTCGTCCAGCTGCTGGATGGTGCGCGGACCGATAATCGGCGCGGTAACGGCAGGCTGATGCAACAGCCACGCCAGAGCCACATTGGCTGGCGATTCGCCCAGCTCCCGGCAGAGGTCCTCCCAAGCCTCCAGTTTGTCGCGCATCTGCTCTACCCGCTTCTGGATGTAATCTGAAGCACGTCGCCCTTCAGCAACCCCTTGCAGCACGCCACCAAGTAATCCGCCTGCCAGGGGGCTCCAAGGGATGATGCCGATGCCGTACGCCTGGCACGCGGGGATGACCTCCAGCTCGATCATACGCGCAGTCAGGTTATACAGGCTCTGCTCCGAGACCAGCCCCATAAAGTGGCGTTGTTTAGCTATCTCCTGCGCCTGCGCGATGTGCCACCCCCCAAAGTTGCTGCTGCCCACGTAGAGGATTTTACCCTCGCGATACAGCTGCTCCATCGCCTGCCAGACCTCCTCCCACGGGCAGTCGCGGTCAATGTGGTGCATCTGATACAGATCGATGTAATCGGTCTGCATACGACGCAGGCTATCCTCGCAGGCACGCTTGATATGCAGGATGGACAGGCGCGCTTCGTTGGGCCAGTTGCCCATCGGGTTATACACTTTGGTGGCGATGACCACCTTCTCCCGACGCCCGCCGCCTTTGGCAAGCCACCGACCGATAATCTTCTCGGTAACTCCCTCCCCCAGCTTCCAGCCGTATACGTTGGCGGTGTCGAAGAAGTTGATGCCCAGATCCAGCGCCCGGTCCATAATCAGGTGGCTATGTTCCTCATCGGTGTCCACCCCAAAGTTCATCGTACCGAGACACAGACGACTCACTCGTAAACCAGAACGACCCAAGCGCACATACTCCATCTCGCTTGCCTTCCTCCTGTCCGAAGAATATGGGGGTACTTCGATGGTACTCTGTCTTTTGGTTTCGTGGTGAGCCGATATTTTCCTGCAAAAGCCACAGGGCAGCAAGACGTCCTGCGCTACAAGTTCGCTGCCGTTGCGTAATGGTAACTGGCGACGCCAGTGCGCACCGAACCCCGCTCCTCCCAACCGATTTACTCTGCAAGGTTGACGTGAACGTACTGCCGAGCTGCTAGAAGAACGCTCAGCCACGATACGCCTGCGTTGACCGTCACCATCGCTGTCGCATGCGCCCACAAAGGCAAGCCGAACAACACGCAAACGCCCAGCGTAACCAGCGCAGGTAACAATGCCAGCAACATTGCCGGGAACAGCAAAACGCCGAGCAACATCCTTTGGGTGTAGTCGCTCTGGTCGGGAAACCACAGGTACACCGTGAGCATCACCGAAAACAGCAACGGAACGAACGACATGCCGATGAGCATGTGTAACCCAAGCGCGAGCAGATACATCGGCAAAATAGAGCCGAACACCGCCCACAACAGTATCTGCAACAGCCACACCATCAGCGTGGGGGGTAGCACCTCCGTCCACAATACGACCCGCGCGGCAAACGGCAACGATTTGTTCATCTCTGCACGCCGTATGACGCTCACCAACCAGCTCTGTGTGGTCAGCACCAGAAGTACGGTGGACATATACTGGATAGCCACCATGAAGCCCATTTGTTCGGAAGGCGTGAGACTTCGCGCTTGCAGCATGAAAACCGTTGCCATCACCACCGAGCCGATGAACACGGTTAAGGGTATCTGCAGTATGTTTGACAGGCGCAGCATCAGCAGGCTGTGACACCACAGTAGCGCCCACGCCCCCTGCGGCACCCAGCGTTCGAACAGTCGCCAGCGCGCAGTCCGTTTGCGCTTCTGCGCCGCGGCCACAGAGGCTTCATAGGCGGCGTGAGCGGGGCTTTGCCGTCGCAAGGCAAAAGAGCTCGAAAGAGTGGCTATCTGCGCCGCCACATCGTAAAGAAGGTATTCGTAGCGGAGCAACAGGTAGACTGCTGCCGCTACTGCCCCTCCCCACAGCGCAAAACCGAGGCTCACCGCAGGCGTCCAGCCTGCGGTGAAAGCAAGTGCCGCCTCTGCCAGCGCGCGCACCGGAAACAGTGGCACCACCAGTATCGGGTTGTGCAATAGATGCCACACCACTTCGTGCAGCGGGTCAGCACCGCCCTGCCAGGCGCGGTAGCCGTGCCAGCCCAGAACCGCCGCTAACGCCCCCATCAGTCCCCAGAACATCCACTTCAAACGGCGGCGAAACCCCTGCCGATGTTCTTCCCGAAGCGCGATGAGAACGCCGGTAATCAGCAGCGTCACAAAAGCCAGCAGATACATGGCGGGGTATACCCACGTCAGGCGGGCGTGAGGAGGAACATTGCCGGTAAACAGGCTTACCAGCAGGTCGTGTCCTATCGCTACCGCCATGATGAGCAGAATCAACAGCACGAGCAGGCTGTTCACAAGCCCACGTGTCAACAGCAAAAAAAGGAACACCGGTAGACGCCGTTGTGGAGAGGGGAACAGAAAGTTGACGTCTGCCTGCGTGAACAGCGGCACCGTGCGAAATCCCACGGGAAATAGCGGTTGCCACAGCATCACCAGATGTATCCCCATGAGCAGCGCGATGAGGTACTCCGTGTGGAACTGGCGCAAATCCGCAGGCAAGGGGGTAACCGTGGGGCTTGCCTGTTGTAAGGAGAAAAACAGGTTGCTCCACATGGTAAACGTGAACCAGAGCACCACGAGCACAGCGAGGGTCGCGCGCAGAGGGTTGGTGAACGTGCGGCGTATGCTATTGACCAGAAGGCGCCATGTTAGAAACCACAGTGCCTGCATCTTCTGCCTCCTCGGTCAGGCGCAGGAATACCTGTTCGAGCGTGCTGTCCGCCATTTTCGCCTGCGCCCGCAGTTCCTCCAGAGTGCCTTCTGCCAGTTTGCGCCCTGCCTGCATGATAATCACGCGGTCGCACAACCTTTCCGCTGTGTCCAGCTGGTGCGTGCTGACCAGAATCGCGCATCCTTCATCGCGCAGGCGTTGCAGCTCGCTCTTCAGTTCATGTTGCCCTTTGGGGTCAATGCCAATCAGCGGCTCGTCACACAGAAACACCTTCGCGTCATGCACGAACGCGCAGGCGACCGCCAGCTTCTGCTTCATGCCTTTGGAGAGGGTGGCAACCAGCGCATGTTCCTTCACCTTCAGGTCAAAGCGGTGCAGGAGTTCCTCAATGCGCTGGCGGAAGGTGTCCATCGTGCCGTAACACATCGCCACAAACTGGATATGCTCGCGCACGGTCAGCAATTCGTAGGGATTGGGCACTTCGGGGATAAAGGCAAGCAGCTGCTTTGCCTCTCGTTCCTGTCGCGCGAGGTCGTAGCCGCCAATCACGATTTGTCCAGCATCGGGCTGCAGGATGCCGCAGATACAGCGCAGGGTGGTGGTCTTGCCTGCGCCGTTGGGTCCCAGCAAGCCGACAATCTCGCCCACCTGCACGTGCAGGCTCAATCCGTTCACCGCCCGCACGCTCCGAAAGGATTTGTACAGATTGGTAACCTCAAGCATCGTGTTCTGGCAACCCTGGTGGCTGTCAAGATTCACTACCTTTTAATCGTTCGCTCATCCCTGTCGTAACTTTAACCGTTCGGAACCCGTCTTCCTTTTTGAAGTTAGCGGAGGGTAAGCATTTTGCTATAGTTCAGTATGTGCTCTTGCTTTATAGTGCTTGCAGGGTGTGCTGCGGTTCGCGGACAGAAAGGAGGCATCTATGTCCCGCACCCTGCTGGATTGCGTGCGCGAACGTATCGTTCGCGTGCAGCGTCAATACGGCATGAGCTGTGAGGAAGCGACCGATGTCGTGTGCGAATCGCTTACCGCATGCCTTTGCTGTTTGCGTGCCCATCACCCCGACAAGCCTGCCGACGGTTTGCTAAGTCACCTGATGCCCGGCTTTCTGGATACGGTAATCCGAAAACGGGTTGCCGACCATTATCGGCGTCAGAGACTCGAACAGCGCGCCATAGCGGAATGCACGCGAGCACTGGTAGCCCGCACCCCTGAACAGCAGGCTTTGACGCTCCTCCTCGCCGATGAGATCTGGGATGCTTTACCCGAAAACTGCCGGCAGGTGGTATATCTTCGCATTTACGAACAATGTTCATGGGACGAGATTGCTCAGGTGACGGGCTTGGGGGTGAGCACGACAAAGATGCGCTTTCAAAGAGGTATCGAACAGGCGCGGAAAAAATTGGGCGTAACCTGTGACGAATCTTCCCCATCGAACGATTTCTTTATTGGAAGCACCCTAGCGGGCGAGACCGCACTATCACCTGACGGAGGAGAGAACAGCAATGCCACGACGGATTTACCTCTTGAGCACCGCCCTCATACTGGCGCTGGCGAACCTAATAATGTTGCCTATCACCGCAAACAGCGTCGTACCCGTCGCGGGAGGGAGGACAGGTACAAGCGGTAAAGGTTGCAGGTGTGGAGAAGACGTGGATAAGCAGATAGCGATGCACCACAAGGACGGTTTGCGCTTGACACCAGCATCCGTGGACTGCAGAGGGTGCCGCAAGACTTACAACGACCCCAATAACACACGGAGCCACCATGTGACAATACGGGCGAGATCCTGTGTGAGACAGTAACTCCGGGTAGTTGTCCATAGTGGTCTGCCAAACTCGCCCCGTTACAAGGCCTGCGCAATGGCGCGGCAGGGGCATCCCAGCGCAGAATCCCAGAAGGAGGACACTGAAATGGCTCGCATGAAACGAACCGCCTTCAGCGTACTGGAGCTGCTCATCGTCATCGCGATTATCGCGTTGATCGCGGCTCTGCTGTTCCCACTGTTCGCGAGCGCGCGCAAGAAGGCGCGTGAAACGCAGTGCATGAACAATCTCCACCAGGTATACGTCGCGTGGAGCTTGTATACCAGTGACTACCAAGACACCGCACCGATAGCACTTGACTTTATCCTGCCGTACGTCAAGGATCGGGCGGTGCTGGTGTGCCCGCTGGATCAGTATGGTGGTTTGAACACCGATGCGACTGCGCATGCACAAACCCCCATCAGCTACGACTACAAGGGGTTGATGTTTGGCAATGACCCTCTGCCCAAGCCGCTCCAGAGCATCCGTGCTATCCGCGAGAAGGATCCCAACTTTGGGTTCCTGTTTTGCTATCTACATGGACGCTTAATCTATCCCGGCTTGCCCCATCCGACAGAACATGCCTTCTGTGGAAAGGTACTGCGGGTGAGGCGAGACGGTTCCATTCAGGCGAAAGACGTGCCGATACGTAAGACCAGTACAGGCGCGGGTTCAGGTAAAGAGGGGCGCTGTGCATGGGAATTGCTAACCGATTTACCTATGCCAGATGACCATGGGAGGGACGGCGGTCCTGAAGAGATATGCCATGGTACTATCGTGTGTACCCGGTAAGAGAGGATGAGAACAACCGATGCGAAGTGTGCATTGGCTCGCTGCAGTGCTAGCAGGCGTCGTCACATTCCTGCTGCGCAAGCATGCTCAACTCGTTCTAGATGGCGCATTGTATCTGGTGTGGACGCCTCCTTTGCCTTCCGGCGTGCACATTGTGATGTTTACCACCACGCAGGAGATGTGGAACGCTGTATTACGTTGGTGGCAGCAAACCACGTGGGTTGGGTGGTTGTGGTTTATCGCCTGCGGCGCCGCCGCGGGGTGGTTGTTACGCGCACGTTTGGAGGCTAAGGATGGAAGCATTCTGGGAAGCGCGTGGCTGATTCCGGGTTTGGCAATCGCCGCCTTAATCGTTGCGGATTACCACCCAGCTACACTCTGGAGCCTGATACACGTGCCGGGGGTTAGGTTGTGGGCATTATTGCTGTTGATCGGGCTCGTGTTCGCTGTGAATCTCGTTTGGGCGGCGCTGCTGGAGAGACTTATCTTATTCCTCGACAAGAAGATACCGGAATGGCTTGGGTAAAACGGAGGCGTTCACCGTGCAGGAGCTGCTCATTGTCATCGCAGACATCGCGGTGAGCAGGGACGGTGTCTCTGTGGGAGCTGTTGACCGACCTGCCTGTGCCACCCGACTACGGAAAGGGCAGAGGGGTTGAGCAAATTTGCCAGGGAACCATCGACCCTTGACGTCTCGCCACCGTACGCGATACACTCAAAGTATGAGACACCGCAAGATACATGTGGGCATCGGCGGCGCATCGGGCTATGCAGGCGTGGAGCTGGTGCGCCTGCTGTTGCAGCATCCCGACGTGCAGATTACCTACCTCAGCTCGCACACCTACGCAGGCAAGCCCATGAGCGCAGCGTTCCCGGGACTCGCAGCGCATCACCTGCCGCCGCTGGAGGAGTTCGATATCCAGCGCGCTGCACAGAAGACCGACTTTCTCTTTCTGGCGGGCGAAACGGGCTTCGCCATGCAGGTGGCAAAACCGTTGCTGGAGGCAGGCGTGCGCCTCATCGACCTCTCCGCCGACTTCCGCCTGCGCGACCCCGCCGTGTATGCACATTGGTACAGGCGTGAGCACTCGGCAATAGACCTTCTGGACGAGGCGGTATACGGCTTGCCCGAGCTGGTGCCGCACAGCCAGTTGCGCGAGGCGAGGCTGTTAGCGAACCCCGGCTGTTACCCCACTGCCGCCGTGCTGGCGCTGGCGCCGGTACTGGCGCAGGGGTGGGTGGATACCGAGTCGCTGGTGATAGACGCCAAATCGGGTGTGTCGGGCGCGGGCAGGTCGAAGTTCGGGCTGGATTACCACTTCGCCGAGCTGAACGAAAGCATGCGCGCCTACGGCGTGCCCAGCCACCGTCATACGCCGGAGATCGAGCAGATGCTGTCGGAGGTGGCTGGCAGAGCAATCACGGTGACCTTCACACCCCACCTGATACCTGTAACGCGCGGCATCCTGTGTACCGCCTACGCGAAGCTGGTGCGCCCCTTCTCCGCGCACGAGCTCACCCTGCACTATCGGCGGTTCTACCAGGATAAGACCTTCGTGGTGGTGCGCGACCCGGGCGATTTCCCCGCTACCAAACACGCGTCAGGCACAAACTATTGCCATATCAGCCTGACGGTCGATGAACGGAGGGGACAGCTGGTGGTGACCAGTGTGATAGACAACCTCGTGAAGGGCGCGGCAGGGCAGGCTGTCCAGAACATGAACTTGATGTTCGGTCTGGCGGAAGCGCGCGGGCTGGAGCTGCCGCCAGTGTTTCCATGAGAATCAATGGCTCACGGAGGGCGGCTCGCCGAAGGTTCGCCCTCCCGTAACGCAGGCTAAAGCCCACGGCTACACGAACCTCCCGCCGAGCCGAATGCCCCCTGTCCGCGACTCGCCCGGCTACCACACCACCCAGAGCGCTATTCGTATGTCGTAGCGATGCGAACCAGTTCCGCTTCGTTGAGCAGTATCATCCGCCGCCCGAAGAAATCGATGTAACCATCCCGGCGGAAACGGTTCAGGATAAGCGTCGCGGTTTCGCGCGTGGTGCCCGACAGGCTGGCCAGCTCATGGTGAGTCAGGCGAATGTTCAGCGCGATTTTGCCCGTAATGATGTCGGTGCGGTACCGTTCGAAGAGCCACAGGATGGTCTTCGCCATGCGCTGGGGCACTTCCAGAGCCACAAGGTCTGCCGCCTTCTGCTCCATAGCGCGTCGCCGGTCCGCCATGATGTAAAGTATCAGCGCTTTGATTTCGTTATCTTCCTGCATCCAGCGCTGGAAGGTCTCAGCGGGCACTACATACAGTTCGGTATCCTCATGAGCCTCCGCCGTGTTGACCCGTTGCGACGGGAAGAACAGCGCCATCTCTCCGAAAATCTCACCGGGGTCAAACAGCGCCAGCGAAATCTCTTTGCCAGCCGGCGACTGACGATAAATCCGCACCCGCCCCTCTTTCACGACATACACTTCGTTCTCGGGGTCGCCGGGCTTGAAAACGGTTTCACGGCGAGGCACAAAACGTTCCTGTGCCTCTTGCTCCAGCCTGCGGGCGATGCGTCCGTCTAAGGCTGAAAGCAAGTCGACCCGTTGAATGAAGTCTTTGACCAGGTCTTGTACCATCCGTTCGCTCCTTGCGGAATGTATTGTAATCTACATTAATTATACCGTATTAACACGCTAAATTGTATCGAGTTTACACAATTTTGCCTGCTTTTGCTGGGGTGTCCGGAGTGACCAATATTTAAAGTGAAGTTAATGAACAGTGTGTCTGTGTTTGTTGACCTCCTGTGGCGAACCCTGTATACTCTACTGGGTCAAGAATGTCTTTCATGAAACTCAAGGAAAGGGGAGAAAGAGATGAAATCGCGGATGCGCTTGACTCTGTTCGCTTTGGCATGGATGGTACTGGTATCCGCGGCACTGGCAGATTTGCTGGTGTGCAGCGTCAACGGCGACCGCATCCTGCGCTTCGATGAAAGCACCGGCGCCTATCTGGGGGACTTTGTACCACCAGGTACCGGCGGGTTGAATGAACCCCAGGGAATGGAGTACGGTCCCGACGGCAATCTGTACGTGTGCAGCAACGATCAGAACGCGATACTGCGCTTCGACGGGGTGACCGGCGCGCTTATCGACGCCTTCGTGCCTCCAGGCACCGGCGGATTGAACTCACCGGCTGACCTCGAGTTCGGACCCGACGGCAACCTGTACGTCACCAGCTACGGCTCCGATGCGGTGTTGCGTTACGATGGGCGAACAGGTGCCTTCATCGACGCGTTCGTACCATCGGGCAGCGGCGGGCTGGATATGCCGGCGAGTCTCACTTTCGGTCCCGACGGCAACCTGTATGTGACCACCTGGGAGCGAGCTCAGGTACTCCGCTTCAACGGGCAAACCGGCGCGTTTATCGATGTATTCGTCAACGACCCGGTGAACCTCTATCCAGCGATTGGCGTTCGGTTCGGCGCCGACGGGCACCTGTACGTCTCTGGCGGATTGTTCCACCGTGTGATGAAGTACCATGGCACAACGGGTGCGCCTCTGGGAGCCTTTATCCCTGCAGGCAGTGGAGGGCTATACGGGGCGTACGGTTATGAGTGGGGTCCCGACGGACGGTTTTACGTGGCTAGTTACGGTGGGAACTCCATCCTGCGCTATGACGGCACCACCGGGGCGTTTATCGGCACCTTCGTCGCGCCCGGAGCGGGTGGACTGACACAGCCCGGCATAATCCTGTTCACCCCGCGTCCGGTGAAGGGTAAAGTCACCCTGAGCGAGTATGACCCCACGAAAGTGGCGCAGGTACCGGTAAGGCTCAAGGTGTACCAGACGGGGCAGCTGGTGCGCACCGCCATGCTCACGCTGGATGGCGATGGCAACTACACCCTGCCCAACGTGGTGGCGGGCACCTACGACATCGCCTTTAAAGCCAGTCACTGGCTGCAGGTGGTCGTGCGCAACGTGGTGGTGCCGAAGTCAGGTCTGGTCGGGCTGTACGTTACCCTCCCCAACGGCGACATCGACGGCGACAACGAGGTGACGCTGTTCGATTTCGGCGAGCTGGTAGCAGCTTTTGGTTCCTTGCCAGGTGACAGCAACTGGAACCCCAACGCCGACCTGGACGGGGATGAAGAGGTCACGTTGCTTGACTTTGGAATCCTGGTGAAGAACTTCGGAGCCACGGGGGATGAGTAGTCTGCACATCAAGAGGCAGGCATGACCTGCTCCCTTTGTTCGCTGTATGGTATGCAGCCTTTCGTAAGGGAGTAATCCAGCCAATGAAAAGCCCCTGGTCTGCCAGCGCAGGGAAGGGGCAGTCAAAAGCGACCACCTGATGGACGTCGATGTTCACCATGAACTGCAATTCGGAATAGCCCTAAGGCATTCTGATTCGCATGAATCTGTCCGCCTGCTTCCATAATGATTTCAGCAACAAACGATGGCTCTGCCTCAGCTCACGATAATCTCCACGCGATGCGCTGTGCCGGGTTCAAACACCGGCAGTGTCTGCTCATGGCACGGCTGACCGTCCACCAGGCAGTGGGGCGACTCGCCGGGTTCAGCCCGACGTACGGTGATGTCGTATACTGCTCCCCGAAAGCGTCTTTGCACACGAAACGTTTTCCACTCCTCGGGCAGGTCTGCCCGCACCCGAAGCCCCTCCAGGGTCGCCCCGATGCCAAGCACGCCCTCCACCAGCGTGCGCAGGTACCATGCTGCGGAACCGGTGTACCACGTCCAGCCTCCCCTGCCCTCGTGCGGCGAATCCCTGCCGTCCACGTTTCCAGGCATCACATAAGGCTCAGCGGCGTAGCGTTCCGGCTCCATGGCGCGCACCGGAGGACAGAAGCTGCGCCATAGCTGGTAGGCGGCTTGCACGCCGTGCAGCTTGCTTTCCGCCAGCACCGCCCAGCACGCCGCATGGCAGTAAACACCCCCGTTCTCCCGCGTGCCCGGCGCGTAACGAGAGAGATAGCCAATATCGGGGTCAGGGACGCTGTACGCGGGAGCCAGCAACAACGCACCGTAGCTGGTGTAAAGATGCTCGCGGGCGGACTGCAAAGCCTGCTCGGCACGGTCGGGGGGCGCGGTGTCGGCGATAATCGCCCATGTCTGCGCGTTGAGAAAGATGCGTCCCTGTGTGTTCTTTGCCGAACCAATCAGCCTTCCCGAATCGGTGCTTGCTCGCCAGTACCACCTGCCATCCCAGCCGTGCTTGTTCACTGCCTCGCGCAGAGAACGGGATTCCTCGCGAAAACGGGTTGCGGTCTGGCTGTCCAGCACGGGCAGGTCCGCCCAGTGTGTTAATAAGTAGTGCAGGAAGTGTGCCATCCACACGCTTTCGCCTTTACCGCCAATGCCCACGGCGTTCATGCCATCGTTCCAGTCCGCCTGCAGAATCAGCGGCAGGCCGCGCTCACTGCGCTGGCTCAAAGCCTTCTCGAAAGCGCGCAGGCAATGCCCCAACAGTGTGTCAGAACCGCCGTCCAGAAACGGAATCAGCTCTTGCAAGCAGGCAAAGTCCGCCGTTTCCTTCAGATAGTGCAGGGTGACGAAGGGTAACCACAGCAAGTCGTCGCTGTAGCGGGAGGGTAAGCCTTCCTCGGCAATGGGATGCCACCAGTGCATCACCGTGCCGTCCTGGTACTGATGCGCCGCGTGCAGGCGAATCTGCTCCAGTGTGCGTCGCGGTTGCCCCAGCAGCAGCCATACCAGGCTATCCTGCAGCTGGTCACGATAGCCGTAGGCGCCACCCGTTTGATAGTAGGCGGTGCGCCCCCACAGCCGACACGAAATCGCCTGATACGCCAGCCAACCGTTTGCCATCACGTTCACTGCATCGTCTGGCGTCTGCACGGATAGCCCGCTCACCAAGTCTTTCCAGAACCGTTGCGTCTCCTGCAGTGCCTGGTGCACAACGGGTATCTGGCGGTATTTTTCCGCTAATGTGATCGCGTGCGCCTCGTTATCCCCTGCTCCCACTGCAAAAGCCACTTCTACGGTTTCGCCCGGCGGAACGTCTACCACAGCCTGCAGGCTGGCAATGGCATCACCCCACCGCCCTTGCGTGTTGTCTGACCGCCCTTCCACGACTGCGCGAGGGGCATCCAGGTTGCGATACAACCCCAGAAAAGCCCGCTTGTCGCCGTCGAATCCGCTGGGCATCACTGAGGCACTGTGAAACGCCACATACTCCCAGTTGCTGTTCCAGTGCGTGTTGCCTCTGCCCGGAATGTCCCACATGACGCTGGTCGCCAGCAGCACGCCATGCGCCGGGACGTAACGGGTTTCGATGAACAGCCTTCGAAACTCGCGATGCCAGTCAGGGGCAGTTCCCAGAAGCCACTCGAGGTAGGAGAATATCTGCAGTCGGCGTGGGGCAGCGCCTTTGTGGTGCAGGCGCAACAGCCAAACCTCGCAGGGGTCACCTACTGGCACAAACTGGGTGAGCTCGCTCGCTATATTTTCGTATTCTCCCTCAAACACTGAGTAGCCCCACCCGTGTCTGACGCGGTACGCGGTGAGCTTATTCGGGCAGGGCTGCCACGTTGGGCTCCAGAACTCACCCGTCTCCGCATCGCGCAGATACAGATACTTCCCCCAGTGGTCACGTATCAGGTCCTGTTCCCATCGCGTGATTCGGTTCATGCTGGCGTGTGTGCGCCAGCTGTAACCGCTGCCCAGCTGGGAGACCACCATGCCGTAGTCGCCGTTGGAAATCACATTGACCCACGGCATGGGAGTGTCGTGTCGGGTGATGATATACTCATCGCCTGAATCGGCGAAGTAACCGTATTCGGTCGCGAACAGGCTCATGGCGCGGGACACCCCTCAGGTAGTTTCTGTAATATTAACCGGTTCACCACGCTCAGGCAAGAAACAGATTACCCCTGAGCAGCGGAGTTTCCTGCAGAACCGTGCGTGCAGTGTAGCCAGGTGGTGTTTCGTGACAGCGACTTCCGGGGGGAAGGGCAACAAAGCGAAGCCCACGCCGACGTGCCTGCGCCGCACTCAGCTCTGTCGGTGCACCACATAGTCGCACAATGCGATCAGGCTATCGCGGATGGCTCCAGCAGGCAGTAACGACAATGCCTCCGCTGCCTGACGCGCATGGTGAACCGCCACAGACCGCGCGTGTGCAAAACCGTCGTAGTGGCTAATGACCTCGATAACCTGCTGGATTTCCCCGTCTTTAGGTGGGTTCTCGATCAGTTGCAGCAGTCTCTGGCGGTCTGCCGGTTCCGCTTCGCGCAAAGCGATAATTAAAGGCAGTGTGAACTTGCCTTCGCGCAGGTCGCTTCCAGCAGGTTTGCCCATGCGGGCGGGGTTACCTGTATAATCCAGCAAGTCGTCCACAATCTGGAACGCCATGCCGATATGATAGCCATACTGAGCCAGGGCATTCACCAAGGGTTTAGGTGCTCCGGCGACCATCGCTCCCGTCTGGCAGCACCCCTGAATGAACAACGCCGTTTTCTTGCGGATGATGTCAAAGTAGACGTCTTCAGAGATGGAGACATCGTTGGCATGAACCATCTGAAGCACCTCTCCCTCGCTCATCTGTATCGCAACCTGAAGCACGACGCGGATGATAGAGAGGTCCCCGCTTCTCACCAGCAAATCCATCGCCTTTGCCAGCATGTAGTCGCCCGTTAGCACCGTGACCCCATTGCCAAACAACGCACTGGCAGTTGGGCGACCGCGCCTGGTGGTGGTGTTATCCACTACATCGTCGTGAACAAGGGTTGCCATGTGCATCAGCTCCGCCGCTGCCGCCAGCGGGATGAGCTTTGTTCTGTCCACAGGCAATCCGGTAGCGTATGCGCTCAGGCAGACCAGCGCGGGGCGTATCCGCTTCCCTCCCGACGATAACACGTGTTCTCCCAGCGAACTGATCGTGCGCACCGGAGAGGCTATCTCCTCGCGGATGCATTCATCGACCAGTTGCAAGTCTGGCTTGATGACCTCCAGCAGGTTCGCGATGTGCAAATCGGCAGGATAAGTTGTAGTCGACGGATACATGCTCATCTTTTGACCCCGGAGTGAATACAGACGATGCCAAAGGTCAGCTCCTGCCAAGTTACCTCGGCGAAGCCTGCCTCGCGCATGATTTGCGCCAGCACCTCACGCTCGGGAAAACGGCGTACCGATGCTGGGAGATAGCTGTAGGCGTCTCGATGGCTCAGCAGTCCGCCCATCCACGGGACGAGGCAATAGAAATAGAAGCTGTAGAGCTCGCGGAAAATGCGGTTTCGAGGCAAGGAGAACTCTAAGCACACCGCCCGCCCCCCTGGCTTCAACACGCGCCACATCTCGGCGAAAGCTTGGCGGATATCCACCACATTGCGGATGCCGAAAGCCACTGTCACCGCTTCAAATGAGTTTGGCGCAAAGGGCAATTGCAGGGCGTCGGCAAGCACCAGCGTGACCCGCTGTCCGTTCGCCTGTTTGCTCACCTTACGTTGTCCCAGGCGCAACATGGGCTCGCAGAAATCCGCACCAACTACTTTTCCACCATCTCCTACATCTCTTGCTAGGCGGATGGCGAGGTCGGCAGTGCCCGTACATACGTCCAGCGCGGTGTCTCCAGGTTGCAAACGCGCAACCCTTGCTGCCTTCTCGCGCCAATAGTAATGAACGCCCAGGCTCAACAGAGAGTTCAAAAGGTCGTAGCGCGGAGCCACACGCGCAAACAGGTCCAGTATATACGTTCGCTTCTGATGGTTGGCGATCTTCAGCTCGTCCCGAGTAGCGTCCACCGCTTTTCCCCAGTTCGTACCTTTTCTTCACAAACTATTGTAACCAGTATACCCTATCGGCTTCGCCGTGTTCAAACGCAAGGAGGCATCCTTCGCGCCCGCGAGGCAGACAGCATGCGGTGCGCACATCTCCAACCCCAAACCATCAGCGCGAGGTCTATGGCGTTCTGCCCGACCTGCGGCAGGTAGTAGTAGTGCTCAAAGGGGTGCAGCAAGCTCATGGGCAGGTAAGTCATTCCCTGCCACAGCAACCACCAGCCGAACCACCCTCGCGAGTTCCAGAATGCCGCCACCACTCCGAGAGAGGCAAGGTCGACGATGAGTGTGTCCCAGGCGTTTCTGAAGAAGAACAGATAGGGGTCTGGTCCCACGATCGCCCAGTAACGCATGTGCGCCAGCACGGGCAGAAGCATTTGCAGCCAGTGGAGTATCCCCAGAGCGGGAGCGGAGCGCAGCTGCTGTTGTTGATAGCCACTCAGCGAGGCAGGCAGAAGCACGAAGCGAAGGGCAAGGTACCCAGCCGCTATCGCCGCCACAGCAGCAAAGGCTGTCCAGGAACGCCATTTCCAGCTTCCGCGCATCGCCACCGCAAGTGCCGCCACCACCGCAACCAGTGTGAGCGGTTGCTCGTACGCGCCGAGACTACCGGCATAGAGTAGACAGGCCGCCAGCAGAAACCTCCCGCGCCCCGTATCGCCCCAGCGTAACAGCGACCAGACGCTCCAAACCGACAGGCAGGTGCTGAGCAACGCTGTACGTGCGGGAACCCATACAATGAGCCGCTCGAAGTCACCGTGAACGAGCCGATCCCAACCCCAGAAGAAGGCTCCCGCCGCCAGCCACAGCCGCCAACCGTGCTCGCGCAGGAAGGGTTTCCACGTGTCGCCCTGCCAGACGTGTGAGAATGAACCGGCAATCAGCATCCATAACGCGATGAGCCACCACGCGGAGACCGACCGAAGCGTGTGCAATGCATCTGTCTGCTGAAGGCTGAAAGCAACCGCTCCAGCCAGAGCAACAACCCCTGCCTGCCACTCTTCGGTCAGCAGGTTCGATAACCATTGGCGGGCAAACCAGCGCAATAGCGCGTACACGCCCACTGCTGTCAGCACCGCTAACAGCCAGTTCGTCAGCCGATAGCCCCAGCCGGTTTCACCGTACAGGGTGTAGTCGATTAACAGGGAAAGGCAGGTCGTCGGGCGGTAGAAACCGTTGTGCAGGAACCAGTCGCCGGTGAACCATTTCCACCAGCCCGCGATGCCTTCCGTATCCCGCATGGCGTTGAGCATGGCGGCGGTATCGGTGTCTGCTCGAAGCGGAGCGTCTGCGACTACCTGCTGGAGCCCAGGCAGGTTGGCAACCAGTATCAGGCAGAGGGCAGGAAAAGGGGTTTGCAAACGGCGCGAGAGTGTGCTCATACCAGACAAGGACCTATCCTCGCTTAAACCGCCTCTCCAGTTCCTCGATGCTGAGTACCAGCACCACGGGGCGGCCGTGCGGGCACAGGTAGGGGTTCTCGGTCTCTGCCAGCTCCTGCAGCAGGTGGGTCATCTCCGCGTGGGACAGGGCATCTCCCGCTTTCACCGCCATCTTACACGCAGTGGTGGCGACCAGCGTCTCGTCGGTCAGCGGCAGTCGGCGTTGGACGCCCAGTTCGGAGATTTCGTCCAGCAGGTCGCGCACCAGAGCCTCCACATTGCGCTGACCCAGCCACGCGGGCACACCCCGCAGCACCACACTGTCGCTGCCGAAAGGTTCCAGCAGAAAGCCCATGTTTTGAATCTCCTGCAGATGCTCCCCCAGCAGGGCAGCAGTGCGCCGGTCCAGGTGAAACACCAGAGGGGTCAGCAGGTGCTGGACGGGTACGGGTTGCCTTTGGCGCAGCACGGTGAGCTTCTCGTACAACACGCGCTCGTGGGCTACGTGCTGGTCGATAATCAACAAACCACGCAGCGAAGAGGCAATGATGTAGGTGCGATTGATTTGTCCCAGCACCTGAAAGCCTTCGAGCATCTCCGCGTAGGGTCGAGCAGCGGGTTGCACCTCCGTAGAGGCAGCCTGTGCGAGTTCGATGCCCGCCCGGCGCAACAGCTCGGCGTGAATCACCTCCTGTGGCGGCATCGGCGAGGGCTGCCAAATGGGTTGTCCTGTGGATGGTCGCTCAGCAGGCTGGGGGACGTCCAGCCCGCTTTGTAACCCGGGCAGTGCAGAGGGTATCATCCCCTGCTGAAGCAACGCCTGGCGTACCGCATTTAACACCGCGTGGTACACCTCGCCCTCGTGTGAGAACTTCACCTCTGCCTTGGCGGGGTGCACGTTCACATCCACACTGTACGGGGGTACCTGCAGGAAGATAGCGGCGACGGGATGCCGCCCTTCCGGGGTCAGCGTGCGGTAGGCGTCGTCCAGCGCTTTGGAAAGCACACGGTGGCGCACCAGCCGGCGGTTCACGAAGAAGCTCTGCATGGCGCGGGTGGGACGCGTCAGGTGAGGCGGAGAAACATAGCCGGTGATGCGCAGGGACCCCTGGGTATAGTCTATGCTGCGCAGTTCCCGCGCGACATCGCGTCCGAACACCGCCAGCAGGGCATGTCGTGGGTCGGTGCTTCCCTGCGAGACGAAAATCTCCTGCCCGTTGTGTAGCAGGCGGAAGGAGATTTCCGGAAACGCCAGTGCAAAGCGCGTCATCAGCTCGGTAATATGCGAGAGCTCGGTGGCAACGCTTTTCAGGAACTTAAGGCGGGCAGGCGTGTTGTAGAACAGGTCGCGGACGGTCACGGTGGTACCGTTGCGGGCAGCGCATTCCTCAGCCTCCACCACCTGCCCGTTTTCCACCAGCAGTCGCATGCCGGTATCGAGGTCGGCGCGTTTGGTAAGCAGTTCAAACCGACTGACGGCGGCAATACTGGGCAGTGCCTCGCCTCGAAAGCCCAGCGTCACGATAGACTGCAGGTCTTCCGCATTACGGATTTTCGAGGTGGCATGGCGCTGGATACTCAACAGGGCATCCGCTGGACTCATACCCTCGCCGTCATCGGTCACCCGAATCAGCCGCTTACCGCCCTGTTCCACCTCCACCATGATGGTGCGCGCCCCCGCGTCGATACTGTTTTCCACCAGCTCCTTCACGACCGACGCGGGGCGCTCCACCACTTCGCCTGCGGCGATTCGGTTGACCGTGTGCTCTTCCAGCAGGTGTATGCGGGTGACAGGCGTTTGTTCCGTTTCAGGTTGACTCACTTTGGCGCAGTTGCCTGCTTGGGTGTCGGCAGTTTTGCCGCTGTCGCCTTTAGCATCTGCTGGTAACGATCAATGCGCTCTTTGTACATCTTCACCTGCGGGTCGGTGTCGGGCTTGCCCTCTTTCTTCAGCTTCGCCAGTTGCTCTTTGGCTATCTCAATCTGCTTGGCGAGAACCTGAGGCGACATGCCCGGCGGCATCCCCGGTGGCATCCCTGGCGGAGTCTGGAACGCCTCGGGATTCTCTTTGCGCCACCGCTCCATGGCCGCCTTCTGCCACGCCTTGTAAACCTCCGCACGCTTGGTGATGACCGCGTCCATCTCCTTCAGCAGCGCCATTTTCTGCTGGTCTAGCCGCTTGCGCTCCGCAGGGTCTTGGGTGCTGAGCCGCTTCTTATCCAACTCGGCTGACTTCTTGATCAGGGTGTCACGCTGCTTCTCCAACTGCGCCAGCTGCGCCATAAGTGCCTTCTCTTTCGCACTGGGCTGAGGTGTCTTGGTAGGCACCTTCGCCTTGGGCGGCAAGTTCATCATTGCCGGAACAGGTGGCTTGGGAACAGGTTTGGGTGGCTCCTCTTGCGCTCGTGCCGCAGTTGTCCACAAAAGCGCGCCTGCCAGCACAACGACTACGCCGAAAGATTTCACCATCGGTTCGACCTCCTGTAGTGAACAGTGACTACCTTCATTATATACGAAAACAAGGCGCGGAGAAGTTATCCATGCTCTCGCAAAAACACCGGATGTGTGGGAGATATCTTCTGCAACAAAAGCCGGGCACACGAGACCGGATAAACGTTTGGCACCTGTGTTGGACACCTTCACGTGTTTCCCGCATCAGGGTACCCAGATCGCTGTGTTCCAGTTCAGCCGAACACGCCTCCACGCAGCGGCATCCCAACCGGGCACCTGAACCATCCCAAAGCTCCAGCGGTCTCCAGCGGGTACACCCTGCGCCTTCCGAGGGGGTTCCCATGCCCACCAGCGCAGTACAGGATATCCCCTTTCGGCTTCCACCGCGAGGGTCAAACTCGGGAAGGAATCGGCTACCAGCGGTTCCAGTCCCTTGCGAAAGGGAACACGCTTCTGCAGAGGCATGATCCGCTGGACGGAGGGCTGCGATGCCGCGTATAGCACTGAGAGACAAAAGGCAGTTCCATCTGCGGCTCTGCCCAGCTGCCAGCGGTCGAGGGGAGATAGCTCTGCCAGCTGCTCGATAGGCTCTCGCAGCAACAGCGAACGCAACCGCACCTGCGAGGGCGCGATGTGCGCCGTATCTTCGTGCAAACGGTACGGCGTCTTGTCCTCGCGCGCCAGCTGGCGCAACCAGTCCAGCTCCGCGCGCACCTCGTCCAGCAGCACGTCGCGATAGAACCGCGCCACATCCTCGCTGCCGAACCGCACCCAGCGGTTTTCGAACTGTCGCTCGCCTGTCTGGCGCGGGTAGGTGGGACCATCGATCTGCCAGCCAGCGATGTCGCCCCAAAGATTGGTCAAATACACGTTTTCAGGCATTGTCTCCATCGAGTGCCAGGGCTGGCGCTGCACGAAATAGTGATGTCCGACCTGCTTCACGTAGTGATGCACCAGCTCACGCACGAAGATGTAGCACGCAAAACGGTACGTCTCATGGTCGCCGACCTGATACGCCATACGCGCCATGTAGAGGGGCGGGGCAGCTTCGTCACCCAGCTCGGCAATCGCGTAGCGCCCAAACGATTTCCAGTCGCATTCCAGCGGGGTGATGAAAAACTTCTGGATGGTTTTCCAGTGCTGGCGAATCGTCTCCCAGTCCTGCGTATAGTGCGCGTAACACCACAGCGTCTCCAGCAGGTTGGACGAAAACTTGCCCGCGTCGTCGTAGCCGCCCCAGGTGCCGATGCCCGGTCCCACCAGAAGCAACATGCCCCGAAAAGGCTGGTAATGCTCTTCGCGCAGCACGTGCTGGCGCATGTAGCCCTGCAGCGAGGCTTTCACGCGCTGTTGCACTGGCTCAGGCAGATAGGGCAATGCCTTCGCATACCATCGGTCGCCCATCACCTGCCAGCAGTAGTTCTCGGCACCGCCATGGTCCCAGACCTGCTGCCAGTCTTCGGTGGCGAACTTCTGAGACAATCGCTCACGCACCCAATCCAGCGCACGTTGCGGCACAGGATGCAGTTGCCCGGAAGGCAGCGGATACTGCTCGTGGGTATGCACGTAGCGCAGCAGCGGGAAGCGGATGGTAAACGTGTCGGCATCTCGCACGCCCAGCCACGGCCCGTAGGGGGTCATGATGTCCGGGTCCTCGATGGTTCCCTCCACCTGCATGGGGAAGGGCTTCTTCGCCCAGCCCTGTTGACCCGCCAGCCACGCCAGCGCAAGCACCGGCGGCAGGGGCGCCAGCTTCACCGCAGGAGTATTCCAGTCATCGCGCACCACGTGATAGGTGTAGCGAGTCTGCAAAATCAGGTCATCGCCTTCGATGGTGAACCGCTCGTCCGCGTAGATAGGGAAGGCGCGCAGGATACGGCAAAGGCGGCTACACCTGCCCTGCACCTCCTTCGGCAAGCCGTTCTGCCATTGCCATGTCTTGACCGCCTCCAGACGGGTTTTGACAGGAAAGGAGACGTCTTTCTGCAGGGGTTTCTCATACCCGTAAAGCAACGCCACCACGATGTCTCCGCCTTTGCGGGCGAATTGCAGGTGCAAGCCGTCTTCATCCAGACGGATGCTCTGGGGACGATGCTGTAATACCACCAATACAGGCGCATCGAAGTATCGCCAGCCGGTTGCCCCCGCAAAGGAGACCAGTAACCACGCCTGCGCCGGTACTGCGCGGGAAGTTTCCCCTGTTCGCAGCGATTGTGCTCCCCCAGAAACAGGGACGAAGCAGGCAGCAGGTGCGCCCAAACCCCAGGCGCGCAGGTTGCCAAACAGAGTGATGGAGGCGGATTCCGTGCGAATGAGTATCGCGGGACACAGCTCGGTGCTCAGCACGAACGCACGGTGCTGTTCGAGAACAAAGGTTTGCATGGTTACGCTCCTGTCAGCGTCGTTTCGCCAGCCACTGCTGCTGCAGGCGGTTCAGCACAGCGGTAATCAGCAGTATCGTACCCACCACGGTGCCTTCCCAGTTGGACGCGCCCTGCTGAATCACGAAGCTGATACCGCTCAGGATGACGTTCAGCAGTGCCGCCCCGATGACTGCCCCAATGACCGTTCCCTGCCCCCCGCTGAGGCTGCAGCCACTCACCACCGCTGCCGCGATGGCTTTCAGCTCGTACGATAGCCCGCTGCCTGGGATGCCCTGTCGCTGGTAGGAGGCATACAGGATGCCCGCCAGTCCCGCCAGCAGGCTGCACAGCCCGTAGGCAATCATCTGCGTGCGCAACACGCTGATGCCCGACAGGCGCGTGGCTTCCTCGTTGTTGCCCAGCGCGTAGATGTGCCTCCCGATGACGGTGAAATGCATGGTGATGGAGACCACAAGAAGCACTCCCAGCATCACATATACCGGTACGGGTACGTTCCATATCTTGCCGTTGCCCAGAAACTGGAACGCCTCCGAGTAAGGCGAATCCTGCGGCGAGACGGGGATGGGCACGTTATTGGTCATCAGCTGCCCCGCGCTCAGGAAGATGAACAGCGACCCCAGCGTGACGATGAAGGGCAGGAGGCGGAAGCGGTTAATCAGCAATGCGTGAATCACTCCTACCGCCGCCGAGAACAGCAGCACCGCGAGAACGCTCGCCCCCAGCGACCAGCCCGCCCGCGCCAGCAGCCACGCGCACAATACGCCCGTAAAGCCAATAAGCGTGCCCACCGACAGGTCAATCCCACCGGCGATAATCACCACCGCCTGACCGATGGCGAACACGCCCAGCAGCGCAATCTGGCGCGACAGGTTCTGCAGGCTGATGGGACCCAGAAAGGCGTCGCCCTTTTCGGTGGAGCTGATGAACAGCACCAGCAATATCAGCACCACCACCACGCCGAATTCGCGCGTGCGCAGTATGCGCCCAGCCCAGCTAAAAAGCATGCGTCCCTAACCTTCCGCTGCGCCGCCAATGTAGCATTGCTTTTTTACGGGCACGCTATTCTGCATCAGCAGCCTCAGCCATCGCCTGTTCCCGCTGCTTCTTCAACAGGTTCTGGTATGCCTCTTCCCAGAAGCGACCTCGCTCTTCCGGGGTGAGTGTCTCCAAATACTGAAGCAGTTTTTGCGCCGTTTCTCGCTTCATCTGTACGCAATCAAAGGTCTTCGTTTTCATCTTCAATCACCTCGGCGGGCGACTGGAAATGAACGATATGCCGAAAGTTCCAACTGACAATCATCGAACACCCAGAAACTGTGGCTAATGCCACGTGCAGTGCGTCCATCTTGGCAGATGGAGGAACAATGCCAGCGTCAACGTATGCCTGTTGTAAGTCCTCTGCCTCACTGGTAACCGGACGTATCACGGTCGATGTACGGGCGAGACGGGCACTACAGCCTCAAAACCTATTGGCAGAGTGCCCGCGTATCTCACGATGACTTAATCCCCAGCTCCTCCAGTCTCTTCAAATACTCCTCGATGTTCTGCGGAGTGATAATCTCCACGCCCGTGTCGATGACATTGCCGGGGGCGACCTTGTAACCCGATTCCTGTTCAAACTCTTTCAGTGCCCTGTCCACATCGCCCAGCGTGATAATCTTGTAAAGCAGCTGCACCGAGCGATAGCCGAATTCATACGGCTTCTGCACCACGGTGGCGTCGATCTCGCCGCGCTTCAGATGGTTAATGGTTTCGGGTTCGGCATCGAAGCAGAGGATTTTGATTCGGTCGCGCACACCTGCCTCTTTCACCGCCGCGGCAATCTGCGGACCGTTATAGGAGAACAGCCCCAGCAGCATCTTCACGTCTTTATGCGCCTGCAGCACATTCTCCACATTGGCGCGCGCTTTGGCGGGGTCTTTATTGTCGTCAAAAACGTCGACCAGAACAATGTTGGTACCCTTCACTGCATCCTTGAACCCAGCAATACGCTCGCGGGCGTTGGGGGCATTCTGATTGCCCACGAAGCCGAACACCTTGCCCCCCTCTGGCAACAGTATCTTTGCCGCTTCGCCCGCCGCCTTACCCGCTTCGTAGTTGTTCGTGCCGATGTAGGCGATGCGCTTGGAGTTCGCCGCGTCCGAATCGAAGGTGATGACCTTAATGCCGCTGTTCATCAGGTCGTCGATCACGGGACCGATAGTATCGGACTCGATGACCGAGATGCCGATGCCGTCCACCTTCTGCGCCTGATACTCCTCGATAATCTGGCGTTGCAGAGCGGGAGAATCGGTCGTGGGACGGCGCGAAATCACCTCGCAACCCAGCTCCTCTGCCGCCTTTTTCGCACCGACCTCCATCGGGTCCCAGAAAGGAGAAGTGCCGTTGGTCACCAGCACAATACGCACCTTCTTCTGCTCGCCGCCGGTAGCGGGGGCTTGCGTGCTTTGTTCCCTCTTCCCGCAGCCCGCCGCGAGCAAAGCAACCACTGCCAGCACGAGAATAGTTGCACCCCAGTTCTTCATGACCGCTTCCTCCTGCCTCAAGAATCCGCTTTGATATTCTTCTCAATCCGCAGCCCATCATCCTGCCTGTGGTGATTGACCACCCCTGTTCACCTCCTTGACGACAGTTGCGGCTTCGAGCTAAGATGATTGGTAAAGCTAAGCATACAGGAGGGACGCCATGACGAACCAATTCATCAGCGACGAACAGTGGTGCGAGTACTTCAAGAAGGGCTACCTGCGGCTGGGTAAGGTGATGGGTAACGAGGAACTAGAGCAAATGCGCCAGCGCATCGACGACATCATGCTGGGCAGGGCGAACATCGATTACGACCGCCTGCTGATGCAGCTGGACAGCGAGACTGGTCGCTACGAAGACGCGCCCGAGCAGACGTTGGGCTTCAAGGGGGCGACGCTGAACTATCGAAAAATCCAGAATCTGGAGTACGACCCCGTGTTCCTGCGCTACATGCAAAAGCCCATTTTCCGCGAGATTTGCGCAACTGTGTATGGCGCGCATGTGCCCATCGCCTGCTATCGTGCCATGTTCATGAACAAGCCTGCCCAGAAGGGCACGATACTCCCGTGGCATCAGGACGCGGGTTTGCAGTGGGGGCTGGACCGCGACCCGGTGGTGACTATCTGGACGGCGATAGACCCGGCGACCAAAGAGAACGGGTGCGTCAGGGTGGTGCCGGGCACGCATCGGCTGGGGCTGCTGAGTGAGTGGGGACACACCATCACCCCGGAGCAGGAAGCGATGTACTGCCCCGAAGACAAGGTGGTGTATCTGGAAGCGGAAGCAGGCGAAGCCATTCTGCTGCACAACTGGCTGCTGCACGGCTCCGGGGTGAACACCATAGACATCCCCCGACGCGCTTTCAGCGTCTGTTACATGGACGGGCGCACGCGACGCCTCAGCGATGGCTCGACCTTCCCCATCATCTTCGGCAAGGGTGCGCTGGTGCCGGAGCAACTGGAAGCAGGCACTCCAGTGTAACATTTGCGCGTATATGGATAGTGGAGTAAATCACTATCCTGTAAAGGGGGGAGTCGCCATGCACAAGAACATGGGCGTCGCCGACCGGGTCATTCGCCTTATCATCGCGGTGATATTCGCTGTGCTGATTGCGCTGGGCACGGTGAAGGGCGCGCTGGCGTGGGTGCTGGGCATCCTCGCGCTCATGCTGTTGGGTAGCAGCGCGGTGGGCTATTGCGGGTTGTATAAGGTGCTGGGTGTCTGCACGTTGAAGCAGGAAGGTGGCTCCACCGGCAAGAAACCCGCGACGACGTAACAGAACAATACACAAGATGTGGGAGGGCGAACCGCCTGGGGAGTCCCTCCCCTACCCGCATCTCGCCTCTGTTAGAGAGGTGTGGACGACTCAGCGGGAACCGCGTCCTCCCTCAGGCGCGTGTCTCGGCGAGGGCTTCTACCCTGACAGACATACGCCGTGCAGAGTGCCGCGCGCGTCTGTCGTGATGCACCGCCGCGTGCTGAAGAAAATCCGAAACAAGCAACTGCCCCCGCCGGAAATCGCCCAATGCCTCGGGCAGCTGACGGACGGAAATTCGTCTGCGTAAGGGCTGGGGATGAAACGGCTGAAGGGGATTGACCTGCCGGTGTTCGAGGCGCGGGTCAATCGCGACATTTGGCTCGTCTTCACCACGCAGCCAGCGACCGTGTATCAGGAAAAGGGCGGTAGAGACCAGCCGCGCATGACCCTCGTGGTGTGGGACGTCGACCACCACGACGATGCCCTGAACCGCGCCCGCCGCATCGATTACGACGCCGTGCAGAAGCTCGACCACCTGTCGCTAACGGCTCTCCTCCATGCAGATGCCGTGGAGGAAGAGGTGCATCTCTCCAAACTGCCGGAATACCCCATCACTGTAGTCTGGCTGCTGTGCATCTGGTTCGCACATCGGGCGGGCTGTATGCGATGGAACAGCATGGAAGCGCAGAAGAGACTCTATCTCGTCCGCTTCGCGATATGGGCGACAGGGGCTTTCTTGCTGACGCAGCTCATTTATCTCAATCACCTGGCTCGTAGGCGAATACCGCCTTTGTAGCGGGAAGGGCATTACCTGCGCACCACGTATCGGTGCTTCAGCACAAGGGTCTCCCCCGGCGCAAGCGTCTTCGCAGGGGAGAACAGCTCTAGGTTGGTGAACTCCCGCCAGGTATACAGGTAGCACTGCCGCACCTGCGAGGGGTCGAATTCGTTCACGATGGTGATGCCTTTGTGCCCCACTGCAATGCCCCACGCGCCCGCAGGCAGGTCTGCCCCGCGCAGGTAGGTCTCGGAGCGCAACGGCATCTCGTGCCAGGTGCCATCCGCTTTGCGCACCATCAGGCGGGCAGACGGGTCTTCGGAGGACACGCGGAACTGCGGATGGGTGCGCAACACCACGCTGGCAACGGGTTGGTCGCTGCGGTTGGTCAGGCGCGACTCGATATCGATCGCAGCCTCGTCCGCGGCAACGGTGATGGTGCGCGTCAGCTGCAAGCCGTTGGGCAGGTCGCGCGTGAGGGTGATGCTGCGCCGGTCGGGCGAGACGCTGTAATCATACTGCTCCGACCAGCCAGGCGAGCCAAACTGCTCTCCTGCGTACTCCTCATAGCCCCCGAAGTTCACATATCGGCGGGGGTCGGTTCCTTTTTGCAACGCTAGCCAGTCAATCGCCCCTCGCCAGAAGAGGTCTTGCCCTGACGGTTTGTGGTAGAGCCGCCAAATCCGTCCTCCGGGTGCGGGAGTGATGTCCGCGATCAGATAAGGGCTTTCCAGCCGAACGAGATAGCGCGCTATCTGCTCCTCGCTCATTGCGGCCCGGTCTTCGCGATAGGCTCCGTCGGGGTCTTCCATCAGCCGGCGCACGCGGGGACACTCCCACCACGGTGTACGGCTCGGCTCGAAGCCGAGAATGCCCGACAGGGTGTCCTGCGGAGCGACCGTCCAGCTGCGTTTGGTAGCTCGAGTGAGTTGCAGCAGCTCCGCCATCCGCCGGTAGTCCTGCAAGGACGGCATGCGCCCAGCGCGTCCTTCCAAACTATCGTCGGGCATCAGGTCTCTTCCGCGCTGAACGTTCACAAAAAGGTCGGTGTACAACACCCCCCATTTCTCCCGCCAGATGCGCCGTTTGATAAGCTCGCTCTCTGCCAGCGATTCCGCCTTCGCGAAAAGCGGGTAAATCTGCTTGTCCAGCCAATCGCGTGTGAACAGCTCGCGGAAGAACCGTTGCCCCGGTCCGGCGTGGCAGTCCATTACCCCTTCGCTTCTAGAGTCAAACGCGCTCTGGTGCAGGCGGTGCACATAGTCGCGCATCGGCTGCCATGCCTTGCCGTACCACGCTTTGCAGAACTCATCTATCAGCCTGCGCAGGCTGGCATCGGGGTTCCACATCAGGCGGGGCATCACGTACGAGTAGAGATGCACCAGATGTCCATCGGTCAATCCGCAGATATACACCCCGCGAATGCCCAGCCGCCGGTAGTACTTCAGATTCTCGGCGAAGGCGTAAAGGGCGGGGTAAGGATAACCCACGTAGTAGTAGGTGGTGGGATACTCGAAGGTGATAATCCCCTGCGCACCCAGCGGATGCATGGCAATCCACCGCTCCAAATCCGCAATCACGTTGCGTTGCACGTTGACCGGGTGCGACCAGGGACGCGCCTGACACTCTACAATCGCGCAGAAGATAATCAGGTGGTTGGGTTCAGGACGTTCCTTGACAGGCGGCTTGCGCGTGGACCAGTATGCCAGCGTGGTCACGAACTTGCCTGGAAACCGCTTTGCCACTTCGCGTGCTATCTGGTTGTTGAACCATATCACCGCATCGGTGAGGCTGCCGTGCTCTTCGTACCACGCCTTGCATCGCTCGCACTGGCAGAACTGCCCGGTGTCGCCGTAGTGTACGGGGTAGTACACGGGGTCTGGGTTACTTTCGATCCAGCGCAACACGGCTTCCAACATGGCTTGTTGGAGTCCGGGGTTGGAGAGGCAGTATTGCTGCAGGTGCGGTTCGGTGACGCGCCGCTCGCCGCCAATCTCCGCCAGGTATTCTTCTGGCACGCTGTCGGCGGGCAGCAGGAAGCCCATGGTGTGGTGCCAGAAGCCGCGCGGCGGGATGCCCATCATCTTGGGCACATCCAGGTCGCCCACCTTTGCCTCCCACTCGCCGGGCGACAGTCCCGCGGTCATCGGGTAAATCCTGCCCCACATCGCGCGCCACTCGAAGGCAGGTTTGTCGGTGAGGTTCACCGGGGCGCGGATGTCCAGTGTGGGCCTGGACGGAACGATTTCCAGCTCGGTGGAGTAGAAGCGGCAGCCCAGTCGCTCCAGTAGTCGGTAAATAGCGTAGGTCGTGCCGCGATAGCCGCCGCCTGCCACCAGCAGGTTGCCCCCTTTCAGGCGGAGGATAAAGCCATCGGAGCCAAGCGGTTCATACTCCGCATCATTGTATAGAGTGCGTGCTTTTGCAGGGTCGCTCCTGCCCACGTATATCACGCCCTGCGAAGGCAAACCGTTGCTCTCGCCTTCCGTCACCGGTATCTCTTTGCCGGTCATCTCGCGCAGGTAACGCTGCAGCTCACGCGCCGCGGCTTTTTCAATCGGATGAGCCTGCGGATGCACGAAAATGTGCTGAACCTCCATACGCCTGCCTCCTTCCACCAGCGAGAACCTACCCGCTTTGCCGGTCTGCCCGGCAGGTTGCGTGACGGCACTTGCCTGCAACCTCACGCCGCAGGTGGTCTCCCCGCTCGTGGCCGCCCACTGGTAGAGCAGCCAGTATACTCGCTCTGGCTGGGGAAAATCACGCGAACGCATGTCGAAAAAGCTGGGGGCTACCTCGCCCAGATTTTCTACTGCCAGAGCCACTCTCCGGCCATAAAGCGTGATACCGCGCACACTGGACGCTATCAGCTGCGTGCCTGCAGCAGAGGTCTTCGGCTTTTCCAGAGGTAGGGGCTGAGGACGCGCCTGCCCATAGAGGCTATCCACACGGTAGCTGCCCCCTGCGAACTCCTCCGGCGGAAACATCAACAGCGCGAGCTCCACCGGACTGGACTCCATTGGGCGGCCCAATTGCAGGGTGAACAAGACCTCCACGCCGTCCTTATCCACCACTGTGCGGTGAGTAAACTGGGCATCTATCTCGGTGATGCGCCCGGTGACAGTGATACGGTCGTCTTTTACCTGAGTGGTCAAACCCGTGAAATCCGCCTGCGAGAAGTATGCGCCCGCGTAGCCGGGCTTGAACAGGGTGAACCGGCTTCCCGAGACCACAGGCACGCCCCTATAGCGTACCTCCAATCCGTTCGCGCCCAGCCGCGCCTCGTAATCGCCGCGGCGCACCTCCACATCGCCCATCGCTACACTCAGCGGATAGACCAGTATCCACAGGGCACACAGCCACCGATGCATTTGTACCCTCCCTCTGTGCGTTGTCAGGCGCATGATTCGGCACCAGGAGACGCGCTACCTGCTCCGCCAACTGAGCCCGATGCGCTTGTCCTAAGGTCGTTCGACGCGCAGGTTTACAGGTCTCCGTTTCGGGAAACTGTCTGGACTACCCTCACGTCATCGGGCGCAAAACCCCTCTACTTCGCCCTCGGCTACATCGCCTCAAACTGCTTGTTCTTGGTCTAACCTGCTGCAGGCTTGTAGTAAACCCCGAAGTGACAAGCCTCCCATCCGTCCACAGCACGCTCCAGAGGGTGATGTCCCGCACCACCCGTTGGTGTTTGTACTTCCAGTTTTGTGTTATCCCTGCATGGTGGATAGGGTTTCACGAACACCTGCGAAACTCCTCACATCTATTTTCAGGCGCAGGGGCAGGGGGTCTCCCCAGAACTTCTGGAAGGCAAAGCCCGCAATGACCCACAGCTCGCCCGGTCGGCGCTCGAACAGATAAGGATAGCTCAACTGACCGCCGCGCTGCTTGGCGACAGTGATGGGTTTCGTCCACGTCTTGCCGTCGTCCTCCGAAAAGGCGATGGAGAGCTCCTCCCGATGCCACGACGAAGGGAATTCGGTATGTTGTCTCCAGTCGCTTTTCTGCCACTCACTCCCTTCGGGATGCAGGCGGTTCCAGACCAGCACGAGGCGTCCGCTCTGCAGGCGCAGCAGGTAGCCGGGCGAATTGCTGGCGTCGATACCGCTGGGCTGGATGATGCGCCAGTACCTGCCGCCGTCGGTGGAAATCGCCTGCCAGAACTGGTCGAGGCTGGTGCGCATGAGCATCAGCAGGCGTCCGTCGCTCAGCTCCGCCAACGTGGGTTCAAAAGCACCATCGTGATGTCCGTGCCCACCCAAGTCAATCCAGTTGCTGCGCCGCCACGTCTTGCCCTCATCATCCGAGTAGACCGAGCAGGTAATCAGCCGCCCCGGATTGCTGGTGAGATGCTGCAGCGGCGCAACAATCCTGCCCGAACGGGTCTGGATTAGCGCGAAAAAGTTGGGGTTGTAGCCGTCTAACACACGTTGATTGTCAATCCACGTTTTGCCGCCGTCCACACTGCGAATCGCCCACACCTCCAGCCGACAGTCTTCTTTCGGCTCCTTGCGTTGCTCGTCCCACTCGAAATGCCTGCCGACGAAGTTCAGGTACACCATCACCAGAGTACCGTTGCGGGTGCGAAGCAGGTAATGCGAGGCGGGTTCCTCGTCGCTGACGCCTTCGCACACGGGAGTGGGATCCGACCACGTTTTGCCGTCATCTTTGCTGACGCGAAAGCCCTTGCTGTCTACAGTCGCCAGACTGCCATCCTGCAGAACCACAAAGGGTCCATCGCAGGAGATGTCGAGCGGTTGACACAACGGATGCACCCAGCGGGCATCGGAGAAGGAGACGCCCGCTAAAACTGGAAGGAGAAAACACATGGTTGCCACCTCACTGTATAATCCCCCACGCTTTCAGCACTTCTATTTCGGGCGGCGGGTTCCACAGCCACTCTATCCGCAACCACAAGCCTGATAGCACCACGCTGCGATACTCGCCCCTCTCTCCCTGCGCTGCCAGCATGTATTTGCCTGCGTCGTCCAGCACGTAGAACTCCGCCTGACGCTTCTGCGGGTCTATCAGCCAGTACTCCTGCACCCCGCCCCGCTCATATTCCGAGAACTTCTGCACGCGGTCGCGCTCCTCGCTCTCTGGGCTGACGATTTCCACCACGAGGTCGGCGGGTCCGTCCAGAAAGGTGTCTTTCAGGCGATGCTGGTTCTCGCGGCGGACAAATAGGATGTCGGGGGAGCGACCCGGCAAATCTGCCCCTGTCTTCATCTGAAACGGCTCCGAGTGGACCGTGCCCACTCCCTGCGCGGACACAAAGACGCGAAGAATGGCGAGCAGGAAACCATGCACGGCATCGTGCGCTAATGAAACCGGACTCATGAGCATAATCTCCCCATCCACCCATTCTGCCCAGGTATCTTCATCCAGCCACTGCAGAAACTGCTCGTAACTGATTTTGCCTTTGGGCAGGGGGCGCGTCGGCGGCGTCAGCACCCGTTGGGACATCGGACATCACCTCGCTCACACAATCCCCCATGCTTTGACCACTTCCACCTCTGGTGGTGGATTCCACAGCCACTCTATCCGCAACCACAAGCCTGATAGCACCACGCTGCGATACTCGCCCCTCTCTCCCTGCGCTGCCAGCATGTATTTGCCTGCGTCGTCCAGCACGTAGAACTCCGCCTGACGCTTCTGCGGGTCTATCAGCCAGTACTCCTGCACCCCGCCCCGCTCATATTCCGAGAACTTCTGCACGCGGTCGCGCTCCTCGCTCTCTGGGCTGACGATTTCCACCACGAGGTCGGCGGGTCCGTCCAGAAAGGTGTCTTTCAGGCGATGCTGGTTCTCGCGGCGGACAAATAGGATGTCGGGGGAGCGACCCGGCAAATCTGCCCCTGTCTTCATCTGAAACGGCTCGTAATGCAGTACGCCCAGACCGTGTTGTTTGATGTAAAACTGCAAAATGGCGATGAGAAACGTTCCCACTGTTTGATGTTGCGTGGAAATTGGGCTCATCAGTTCAACCTCTCCATCCACCCATTCTGCCCAAGTGTCTTCATCCAGCCACTCCAGGAACTGCTGGTAGCTAATTTTGCCTTTGGGCAGAGGGCGCGTTGGCGGCGTTAAGACCTGTCGCGACATCGGGCATCACCTCGTCCTGTACACACTAAGAATCGGTTTCAAGCTCCGCGCTAAAGGCTGCCGCTTAAAATACTCGCTGGAGTCGTACGTCCGATCTCCGTTCTATCAAAGTCGGAATCAAAGCTAACTATTTGCGCTGCTTCGCGTTGTGCCACTACACACTGGTAAGCGTCATCAAAGTCCAGCCGGTATCGCAGGGAAACATCGGCAACCTGTCTCATATCTTCTGCCGAGAGCGCAACGAGCCGCACTCCACCCTCTATGATGATATCTTGCACCATGCATACAAAAGCATCGGGTATTCCCCTACGAAAGGCGTGAATACCTATGGAATATAGCGAGAAATCACTAACCAGCAGCTGCTCCCGCGGAGCTTGCTGCAAAAATCGCTGCGTTTCCTCAGCACGTTCTTGCCCCAATAGGATTTCTAAAAACAGGTTTGTATCCAGAAGGTACATCAGTCCCCCCAAATGTCCAGTGTTTCATGCTGCATTTGCACAGAGGTGTAGTCCTTCTTCAGATGGCTCAAAGCCCCTGCCCAGTCGAAGCGAAAAGGCGAGTTACTCCTGCGGACATACTTCGCGTGCAACGCCTGCACCAATTCGCGCAGCTCCTTTTGCGCTTCGGGAGGCAGTTCGCGGATTAGCAGTTCCAAACTACGCATGGTGATTACCTCCGTTGAGTGCGTCCCGATTACGATTTTACCAGTTTCATCATTCAAACGCTAATCTCCCGCCTTGGCTGCAGGTATTCCTCGCGTGTGCCGCACTGCTCCAGAAACCGCAGGAACTTTGCGTGCAGGTTTCGGGCGACATCTGGATACCGCTGGGCAACGTTGTGCGCCTGTGCGGGGTCAGTTGCGGTGTGGTACAGCTCCACCTCATCGCCAGCCACGCTATAAAGCAGTGTCCACTCTCGCTCGTGTATCGTAGAAGGACGTGGCGATAGCACCACGCGCTCTGTTCCGTCCACGGCGCGGCTCAAGGTCTCACCCGGCTGGTGCACAATCGCCCAAGAAGTAACGAAGAAGTCGCGCCATGCGACGGGCTCACCCTGCATCAGCGGAAGCAGTGAACGTCCCTGCACCTCCGACGGTATCTCCACGCCCGCCAGTTCCAGTATGGTGGGCATCAGGTCGATAAAGCCAGTGAACGCCTCATGATACGCGGGTTTTGCGTGGGGCACGTAGATAAGCAGGGGGATTCGCGCCACCTCATCGTAAATGGGCGAACGGTGGAAGATGTGCTTGCCGTCGCGCTCCTCGAACAGCGCTTTGCCGATAATGCCATGCTCGCCAAAGTAGAACCCATGGTCGGCGGTAAAGATGACCACGGTGTCCTCGAGCAGGTTCAGGCTCTCCAGCCGCGCTATCAGCCTGCCGAACCAGTAATCCACCATCGTCACCTCGCCGCGGTAGAGCGCGCGGCAGTGATTCAGTTCGGCTTCGGTCATGAACTCCCGCCAGTACCAGTAGTGCGGGTAGATGACCTCTTCGCCCTCGTAGTTGGGGTCATACAGGTCGGTGTAGTGGCGCGGCGGGTCCCACGGCTCGTGCGGGTCAAAGGTGTCGATATACAGGAAGAAAGGCTTCTGGGTGGCATTGCGCTCCAGCCAGCGCATGGCGGCGTTCACCGTGCGGGCGGGGAAGTAGTCCTCTTCGCTGCGACGGTCTGCCACGTTGCGCAGGTACTGGCGCAGGGTACGCTCCCCCAGACGACACTTGCGGATGTCGAAGGAGTATTCCACCTCTATGGGGTCGGTGCGCCAGCGGTCGTTTTCCTGACCGCGTATCCACTCGAAGGCAGTGAACCCCCTGTCGAAGTGATACCCGTAGTTCAGCAGGTGGGGCGTGTCCACAATCATCATGGTGGTATACCCCGCGTGCGACAGCAGCTCTGCCAGAACCGTCTCCTCGCGCGGCAGGCGTGACCAGTCGCGGTGCGGAAAGGTCCACTTGCCGGTGAACAGGTCGGTGCGGGCAGGGACGGTGGGGAACGAGCCACAGTAAGCCCGTTCAAACACCTGTGCCATCTGCGCGAAGCGGTCCAGGTAGGGAGTGTGTATCTCCGTGCCGCCGTGCACCGTCAGGTTATCGCGGCGGAAGGTGTCTGAGACGAACAGTACCACGTTGAGCGGTTTTGCCGACATCAGGGAACCTCCTCCATTGCTCGCACCAGCAGGTCGGTGGGACGAACCCGGCAGCCTGTCTGTTCCGATTCGTTGGCGGCGATGGCAACTGCCTGCGTGCGCACCGCTTCCTCGCCATTGGTCAGCGGCTGTTTGCCCTCGCGGATGCACTCCACGAAGTGGCGCAGCTCGGCAGCAAAGGGGTCTACCGGCTCCACCTCCAGTGTTACGAACCCCTCGCTCCATTCCGGCTTTTTGCGCGAGAAGATGTGCAAGCCGTTCCAGTTGTGGATACAGCCTTCGGTGCCCTCCAGCCACAGCTTGCGGTAGAAGGCGCGGTAGGGCGACATCCAGTTGATGCTGAGATTCGCGATTGCGCCGCAGGTAAACTGCATGTTGACCACGCCCGCGATTTCGCCCTCCATGCGGTCGGGATTGTAGAAGGTCTCGGCAGAGACCCACTCCACCTCGCCGATGAACCAGCGCAGCAGGTCGATGCGATGGCATCCCGCGCTGGCAATCGCGCCGCCGCCCAGTCGATTGCGCTCGCGTGCCCAGTGCCCCGGCGGGATAAACACGTTCTGCAGATGGTCCACCTGCGCCAGAACCGGCGTGCCAAGCCAGCCTTCGTCCAGCAGTTGCTTCGTGCGCCAGTTTTCCGCCTCGAATCGCTCCACGAAGGCTGTCATCAGCACCACATTGGCATCCCGCGCGGCGCGTACCATCGCCCATCCGTCTTCCAGCGTGGTGGCAATCGGTTTCTCCACGAAGATGTGCTTGCCTTGCTGCGCCGCGGCGATGGCGACCTCCGCGTGCAGGTCATGCGGCAGGCAGATGTCTACCGCGTCAACGTCCTTGCGCTCGACCACCGCACGCCAGTCGGTGAGGGCAACCTCAGCCCCTGCGTCTCGGGCGCGTTCTTCCGCCAGCGACTGTTCCACGTCGCAGGTCGCAACGACCCGAATCTCCTCCGCTCCCAGGCTCAACATCCCGCGCACGTGTGCGCGGGAGATACCCCCACAGCCGATGAGACCGATGCGAACAGGCTGGCTCATGGTTTCCCTCCTTCATGCGGCGTCCACCAGATGGCGAACGTGCTGAAATCGCGGTTGGTGTGGTTGCGCACCGTGTGGTACGCATTCGCGGGGATGAAGACCACATCTCCCTCACGGATGACCTGTTCTTCGTCCTCGATCTGCAGCGTGGCTTCGCCCTGACGCGCGTAGTAGAGTTTGGCGACGGGAACGCGCTCTGGCTTTTGCGCCATACCTGGCTTCAAGACGCCAAAGGCGCATCCGAACGGCGCACCTATCTCTTCGGGTGCGAACACGCCTTGCGCCAGGATGGTGCCCTCATGCGCCGGGAAAAGCGCATCTGGATGAAAAGAGCGGATGAACATCACACATTCTCCCCCCTAGAGCCGTTACAGCGCCCTGGTTGCGCTTTTATTCTCGGTCAAAGGGGAGGTTCTCCTGCGCGCGCTCGCCGAAGAACTGCCGGGCTACCTGCAAAAACCGTTTGCGCCCCTCGTCGGGGGTCACCAGAGGCGATGGGTAGTCTGGGCACAGACGATGCAGGTTTTCGAGGTCGCCCAGCTGTTCGGCGCTGGCTTGCCCGAGTTCGGGCACGTAACGATGGATGTACTCCGCCTGCGGGTCGAACTTCTGCGCCTGCAGCAGCGGGTTAAAAATGCGGTAGTAGGGCTGGGCGTCCGCCCCACAACCTGCCGCCCATTGCCAGTTGCCCACGTTCATAGCCAAGTCGGCGTCCACCAGATGCAGGTACAACCACCGTTCGCCCCAGCGCCAGTCGATGAGCAGATGCTTGGTCAAATAGTTCGCCACCACCATGCGCGTGCGGTTGTGGATCCAGCCTTCGCACAGCAGTTGGCGCATGCCCGCGTCTACCAGCGGGATGCCCGTGCATCCCCGTGCCCATCGTTCGAACTGCTCTTCGTCGTGTCGCCAGGGAAAGCCTCGCCATTCGGGGCGTAGCTCCATGTTCACCGTTTCGGGATGGTGATACAGGATGTGGGAATAGAAATCACGCCACGCCAGTTCCTTGACAAACTGCTCGCTCACTCCCCAGGCGTCGCGCAGCATCTGCCGCAGCGAAATCATGCCGCATCGGATGTAGGGGCTCACACGCGAGGTGCCCGGTTGGGATGGCAGGTTACGCCGCTGCTCATACTGCGCCAGCCCCGCGCGCACAAACGCCTGCCAGCGTTGCTGCACCTCCTCCTCTGTCGCGAACCACGACTGCGCCGCCTCGCTCTCGGGCTCCGGAATGGGCACTGTGGGCAATTCGAAGGATGGGGTGTTGATGACTTTGGGCGCGGGTATCGGCGGCAAAGGGCGTACGTTTTCCAGAAAGTGCTTTTTATAGAACTGCGTGAAGGACGGATACGTGCTGTCGGGTAAAGGTGACAGCAGGCTATCGCGAAGCACCTGCACCCGGATACCTTTGCTGTTCAGCAGGTCGATCAACTGCTTGTCGCGCTGGCGAGAGTGCGGCTCCACATCTTCACACAGGCGCACCACGTCCGGACGCACGATGTCGAAAAAGCGCTCCTGGTCTGCCAACGGCAGGATGTATAACCGTCCGCCAACCGACTCGATGCTGCTTTTCAGTTGCCGCAGGGCGTGGAAGAACAGGGCGCGCAGGTTATCGCCGTGCTCCTGCTGGTTATAATCGTCCAGGAAGAAGACAGGGATGAACTCGCCGCGTTCAGCGTCCTGCAGCAGAGGGTTATCGTACAGGCGCAATTCGCGTCGGAAGATGGCTACTGTTCGCACCGGCAAAACCTCCTGACCATGCAATCTTGCTACCATTATATACGTATGAAAAAAGAAAAATCCCCCACCCGTAACGTGTGGGGGATGCAACGCATATTTGGAGACTCTTACCGACGCCGAACGCAGCGGAAACCGAACAGTCCAGCCAGAGCCATTCCCAGAGCGGTCAGGCTGGCAGGCTCTGGCACAACAGCGCCACGCACTTCCACCAGGTCAAACCGATAAGTGCCTGTGGATGCGTAAGAGCTGGTAGAGCGGGCTGCCGTGTACTGCCCGGTGGCTGGGTCAAATTCGCTGACCACACGGAAAGCGAACAAAGGATTATCCGAGACACCGCTCACGTTGGAGAAGTCTACGACGACCAAGCCACCACTGTCCTGACTATACCACCTGTCTCCGCCCTGAGCCACCAGCTGCACACCGTTCACCCAGTTGGTGCCGTCCAGCGTGTACTGGAAGCGGGCATATTTGGAAGCGGTGTTGCTCCAGCGGAAGTCGAAACGCACCACGATGTCCTTGTAGCCCGTGGTGGGTGTGTTGAAGCGCACGCCCGCGGTGAGGTTATTCGTGCCCTGGGCGGGATAGTTTCTGGTGTTTAAGCCGCGGTTGGGCGAGGCGGTATCCTGCGGCGACCCCGTTGCCCACTCGTGAGTGACGCCGCCGATAAGTTGCAGATTGCCACCGACCACGCCACCGTCTACGTCAAAGTTCTCGTCATTGAAGTTCCACAGGGACAGAGTTACCTGCGCGTGCGCCGCCAGTGACAGCGTCAGCGCAGCAATCGCCACCAAGAAGCGTAAAGTGACTCTCATGCTCTCCGTTTCCTCCTTAAAGATGGTTGGACTTGACAAGAGTTTACAGCGTGTGTGTTAAATCTGTATTAAGTGCCCGATGAACATGCCTGAAAGCCTCTTGCGGAATGGCGGATGTCGCGCGACGCTTTGGCACAGCGCATCGTGCTTCAAGCTGCAATTCCGGGAATAGGTCAACCACAATCGCATTCAGGCACGAAGGAACACGAAGAAGTACAAGAAAAACTTTTAGTGTCCTTATTGTCTTGAAGGTTTATTGCAAATCACACACCAAGAAGCACATGAAGCAGGGGGCGAGGAGACAAAGCATGGCAACGCGCAGTACGAGACGGATATGGGAGGTTTGTGAACCACATGAGGATGTGTTCGCGCGGGACGCCGACCCATCCCTGTTCGCCATCAGTTTACACCACGTGATGCAGGGTAATGCCAGCAGAGACTACACCGACGCCGAGCGGTTTTTCGAGCGCACCTTCATGACCCGCGCCCTTTCAGAACTGTTGGAGCGCGTGGTAGGGCGTTTGGCAGGGCAAGGGCGTGGTGCGCCCATCCTGCGGCTGGAGACCCCCTTCGGCGGCGGCAAGACGCATACCATGACCGCCCTTTACCACATTGCCCGTTCTCCCGACGCGCTGAATGACCAGCCGGAGACACAGCGCGTCCTGGAGCGGCTGAGCCTGCCCAGCCTGCCCGACGGCGTGCGGGTGGCGGTGCTGGATGGGCGCGGGTTGGACGCACGCGGGCGCACCACCGACGAGGGTCTCTCCATCCGCACTCTCTGGGGCGAGCTGGCTTACCAGCTGGGCGGCACCGAAGGCTACCAGATGCTCGTCGACGCCGATGCGACGCTCACCGCTCCCGGTGGCAACCGCCTCACCCAGCTGCTGCAACGCTACCAGCCTGCGCTTATCCTCATGGACGAGGTGCTGGAGTATCTGGTCAAAGCCCTAGCAGTGAAGGTGGGCGACAGCAACCTGATGCAGCAGACGGGTGCGTTTCTGGGCGAGCTCACCTCCGCTGTCAGCGCAACGCCCCATAGTGTGCTGGTGGCTGCCCTTCCTGCCTCCTCGCTGGAGGTCGCGGTGCAGGACCAAGAGGCCGCCGAGCGGCTGTTCCAGTATGCCAAAAAGGTGCTGGGGCGCGTGGAACTGGTGGAAACTCCAGTGGCGCAGGATGAGGTGTTTGGGGTGTTGCGGCGTCGGCTGTTCAAAAGCGTGGGCGACGAGCGCGACCAGAAACGGGCAGTGGACGCCCTGCGCGACTACTACGACGAGTTCTCCCGCTTCTTCCCCGACCGGGTGCGTTCCCCCGAGTATAGACAGCGCATGTCGCAGGCATACCCGTTCCATCCCGAGCTGATTGACCTGTTGTACGAGCGGTGGGGACCCCATCCGCAGTTCCAGCGCACGCGGGGAGCGTTGCGTCTGCTGGCGTTGGTGTTGCGTCGCCTCTGGAACCAACGACCGGGTTCCGCCATGTTGCTCCAGCCCCACCACGTCGACCTGACCGACCGCCACATCCGCGGCGAGGTAGTGCGCCTGCTCGACAGCAGTATGGACGCCGTCGTGACCGGAGACATCCTGCAACGAGCAGCCGACATCGAGCGCAAGCTGGGCGGCGACTACACCAAAGAGCAGCTGGGGAAGGGAGCTGCCACCTGCGCCTTCCTATACAGCATCTCCGCCGCCGTGCGCGACGCGGGCGCCACCGAAGACGAAATCCGCCTCGCCCTGCTCCGCCCCGACATCAACCCAGCGATGGTGTCTGAAGTGCTGAGCCGACTGCGGGACGGGCTCTGGTACCTGCGCTACCGCGACCGCCGCTACCTGTTTTCCGCCAAACCCAACCTGAACAAAGTGATTCTGGACTTCGAGAACGAGGTGACCTCTGAGGCGGTCGACGAGGAACTGCGGAACTGGCTGGAGAAGATAACTGGGCGCGGCAACGGTGTGTTTCAGGTGGAGGTAGCGCCTGCATCCCCCGAGCAGGTGCTGGACCGCCCCCAACCGACCCTGGTGGTGCTGCCTTTGGACGCGGGCAATCCCCAGCAGTGGATGGAGGAAGCCGTGCAACGCAATCGTGACGGCAACCGCGTCTACCGCAACATGTTGGTGTTCCTAGTTCCCGACCCTAGAGCGCTGGACACACTGCGCACTTCCGTTCGTCGCTGGCTTGCGCTTCGACAAGTGACCCAATCCGCGTCATACAAGGACATGGAAGAGGATGACCGCGAACAGGTGCGTGAGCAGCTAAAGAGCAAAGAGGCTGACATCGAGGCATCCCTGCGTCAGGCTTACATCGAGGTGTATCGCCCTGCCGACGGCGGCGTGCGTCGGATGGATGTGCTGCTGCGCGAGGCTGCCCGCACCAGGACGCTGTGTGAGTATGTGGAGCAGGTGCTCAACCAGGCGGGCGAGCTGCTGGAGACGATATCGCCAGAATACCTTGTCGACACGCTGCCCCTTCGCGAAGGTCACAGTGTGCCTATCTCCCAAATCAACACCATCTTCACAGGCGTGCCTGGTCAGCCCATCCCCAAAAACCCGCAGCGGGCGGTGCAGGAAGCCGTACAAAGCGGGGTAGAGCGGGGGCTGTTTGGGGTGCAGGTGAACGACAAAATGTATCTGCACGAGCAGGTGCCCCCAGAGGAGCTAGTGAAACCGAACGTCATGATAGTACCTCCCACACAGCTGCCGCTGCTGCCGCCAGAGGAGGCTGCCCCCAGAGCCGTGCGCTTGCGCCTGCGCACGAGTGCGCGGGTACTCTATCCCTTGCTGGAAGCGGCGCGACAGCTTCAGAGTTTGGGAGAAGCTAAGGTGGTGCTGGAGGTGGAAGACCCGTCGGGACTCCTCGAACAGCGAAGAGATTCATTGCAGCAATTGGCTCGCGATTACGGCGCCTTGTTGGAGTGGGAGCCTCTGGAGACGCAGCCGCCAGAAGAAATGGTGGACCGTGGAGGACTCGAACCTCCGACCCGCTGATTAAGAGTCAGCTGCTCTGCCAACTGAGCTAACGGTCCACCCGTTCAAAAAAATGCTGGTGGAGCTGAGGGGATTCGAACCCCTGACCTCTTCAATGCCATTGAAGCGCTCTCCCAGCTGAGCTACAGCCCCATCCAACGCCATACTCATTATACAATATCTCGCCAGTAGATGCAAGAAGCATTTGTGTCTTTCAGCATACCCAAACCGTTGCACCCTCTACTTGTTGCTACCAATCTTGTAAATCTTGGTTCCGCAGGTCACACAAGTGCCAACGGTCGCTGGGCGTCCGTTCTTCAGCGTGGTAGCGGTCGGATTCTTCATCTCCTTTTTCCCTTTGCACTTCACGCAGTAGCCCTCCATAGAAAATACCCCCTCCCATTGCAAGATTTATTCGGAGCTTTCGCGGGTTAACGCACCAATCCCTACTCCGCCTCATGCGTGCTTACCTCCAGCGGGAAACTTCCTCGCTGCAGCAGGTGAGAGCTTCCCCGACCGAGAATCTGACCAAGCAGCTGCTGCGAAGAGGCGACCCCATGTCTGATTGGAAGCGAGAAGGTACCCTGATGCTCATGGCAGGAACGGTTAACCTGCTGGCAGGACTATCTGCTTGGATGGGTATCCTGACGACGCGAACCCTTGCGGGTAGCCAGCATCTGTTAATACTTCTGGGCATAGCCCTCGCCGCGGCTTTACCCCTGTTTGTGCACCGGCTCATGCGCCAGCGCACTCTGCCCGGAGACCCCGTTATCCTGCCCATTACCTTTCTGCTGGGCGGAGTCGGTCTGGCAAACCTGCTGGGCACCGTGAACAGCGACGATATTGCCCTTGTCACGAAGCACTGTCTGGGGCTGTTTGCAGGGGGCGTGATCGTGGTGCTGCTCGCAGGCATGAACCCTGCTCAGAGAAAGGCCTTGCTGGAGTATCGTTACCTGTGGGCGTTGCTGGCGCTGTTGCTGGGGGTGCTTCTGCTGATTTTCGGCAGGGGTCCGGGAGGGGCGCGCCTGCAGCTGTTCGGTTTTTTGCCGGTGGAAGCGATGAAACTCTTGCTGGTGCTGTTTGCTGCAGGATACGCCGCACGACGTTTTGGCACGCTGTCGCCTCCGCGCGCCAGTATCCTTTGGTGGCAGTTGCGCTGGCAGGAGCTGCTCCCGTTGCTGGTGATGTTTGCCCTCATGCTGGGCATTTTTGTGCTGGCACGCGATTTCGGTCCTGCCCTGACGCTGTACCTGACCCTGCTGGTGATGCTCTATCTGGTCACGGGAAGGGCGGTGCTGCTGGTACCGGGTGTTTTACTGATGTTAACAGGCATCCTTGTGGTGGAGGCGCTGGGAATTGGTGTATTGCCTACTCGTGTAGCGATGTGGCTGTCACCCTGGCAGATTACCGAAGACCATGCGCGCCATCTGGCGCACAGCCTGTGGGCGCTATCCACCGGAGGTCTGTTCGGCAGCGGTATCGGGCTGGGTAAGCCGCAGAGCGTGCCCTTCGCCCGATCCGACTCGGTGTTCAGCCTGTGGGGAGAACATCTGGGATTGGTCGGAACCCTGTGTCTGCTCTGCCTGTACGCCCTGTGGCTTGGGCGATTCATACGCATTGCGCAGCGTTCTGCTACCAGTGAAGACTGCCTGCTGGCGGCGGGCATTGCCGTGCTTCAGGGCACTCAGATAGTGCTAATCTGCGCAGGCATTACGGGTCTGTTGCCGATGACCGGCATGTCGGTTCCCTTCGTGGCTCAGGGCAACTCCGCTCTGCTGGCAAACAGCGCGATGGTGGGTTTGCTCTACAGCATCACCGCGCACCCATCGACACAACCTGCTCCCTCCAGCACCGGAAGATATCGTTTCCGCCTGCGCGTGCTGGCATGGGCGTTCACGCTGATTATCCTGTGCCTGATTGGCGCGCGCAGTTTCTGGATCCAGGGCATCCAGGCGGACGACATAGCGACACGTCCTCTGATGGTGCGACTGCCCAAAAGCGAACCTCACCGTGTGACCAACCCCCGACTGACCGCCATTGCCCAGCGCATCCCGAGGGGGCGGATTATAGACTCATCCGGGGCGGTGCTGGCGGAAACACAGGATGGACGTCGGGTATACCCCTGCGGCGAAGCATGTGCGCAGCTGGTAGGCTGGCTGGATGCCCGCTTTGGAGGTCCATCGGGTGCTGAGGCGCGTTACAACCGACGCCTGCGGGGATACGACAGCACGCGCGACCTGTTGCGTCTCTACCGGAGGAAAGACCTGCCCTTCTTCCGCCTGCCGGAGGGACAGGATGTGACTTTGACCATCTCGCGGGAGGCACAACAGCGTGCCCTGCGCGCCATTCGGCAGGCTTACCCGAACGGCAATGCGGCATTTGTGCTGATAGAGCCTGATTCGGGGCATGTGCTGGTAGCAGCGGGCACGCCGACCTTTGACCCCAACCAGCTGAACCTCACTTTGTGGCAACAGCTGCGAACGCGCAAAGATGCCCCGCTCGTGTTCCGACCGGTGGATGGTCTCTACCCACCTGGCTCGGTGTTCAAGGTAGTTACTGCGGCAGCCGCGCTGGAGAAGGGAGTGCCCCTGCGCTACCGTTGTCGCCATATCGAGCGCAACGTGCGCTGGAAGGTGGGCGATAAGACCTTCGTGAAGTCTCGCCTGAGTGACCATCCAACGATGCGGGCGCACGGTACGCTGGGCTTACGGGATGCCCTCCGGCTGTCCTGCAACCTCTACTTCGCGCACTTAGCCATTGCCCTGCAACCCGCAACGCTTTATGAGACCGCCAGCGCGGTGGGCTTTCAACGTGTCCCCAAACCCGATGAAATGGCGGCGGAACTGCCCGATTGTGGCTTTGGACAGGGCAAGATACTGGCATCGCCTCTGGAGGTGGCGAACCTCATGGCGACTATAGCCCGAAACGGCACCTGGCGCAAGGCAGTTTTCGCCCCAGGAAACAACCCGTCGAGACCGGTTCTGAGTGATGCGACCGCCGAGGCTCTGCGACAGATGATGGCTGAAGTAGTGCAAACGGGTACGGCGTACGGCATCTTCACTGGAACCGGCTGGGAGGTATACGGCAAAACAGGCACTGCTGAAACCAGCGAGGGTAACCGCAAACCGCATGGGTGGTTTGCTGGCGTGGTGCAAAACGACAACCTGCCCCCGCTGGCGTTTGCGCTCATACTGGAACACGGCGGCAGTGGGCGACAGGCGGCCCTCGCCAGCCGCAAAATCCTGCAACAGGTGCTTCCCGTGCTGCAGAAGCGATAAAAACGATGCGCTCCTCCGCATCTGTCTCTGAACAGTCTGCGTGTTACCCACCCATCGGTCTCCATAGCGCTTCTTCAGCGGCTCCAGTTCCATGCTGGCAATCAGCTCCAGCGGGTTCAAGCCGTCGATACCTGCGTTCAGCCTTATCCTGCGGATGGACTCACCGGGCAACTCCTTTGGTCTACACCGCCTGCCCCGCGGTTGCCGGCGCACGTACCACCATCACCTCACAGGGGGCTTTTTGGAGTACCGTGGTCAAAAAGCCGTTTGCTGCCGCCAGGTCGCCCGGCGTGACGCCTAAAATTAGCTGGCTGGCTCTCTCCTGCTCGGCTACGGTGACGATGCCTCGCGCTAGGTCACGGCAGCGTTCCACACGCTTTTCCACCTTCACCCGGGCGCGGCGCGCCATCTCTTCCAGCTCAGCCAGAGTGCGCTGGGCGCGCTCCTCCTGCTCGGGCATGGGGGTGGCAAGAGCCAGTTTCTGAGGCACCAGCAGGATGTACACGATATGAAGCACCGCGTGCTGGTCTTTGGTCATGTGCAGGGCGTGTTGAGCGGCATACGGCGCGTTCATCCCCTCCCACACGGGCAGCAGCACAATCTTCTCGGAGGGAGCTTCTGAGGTTTCATACGTGCTGGGCAGACCCAGGGAAGCCCGCGCCTGCGCCATGGTACAGGCAACGGGCAGTTGCGAACGCACGCCTGGTACGCGGCGGAGCACCTCCATCACGTGGTCGGGAATATCGCACAGCACGATGCGCGCACCGTGCCTCTGGATATACGATTGAGCATCGGCGAAGGTTTCCGCGCCCTCTTCCGTGCACTCGGTAATGCCCGCGCAGTTGATGATGATGCCAGACGGGTTGCGTTTCAGTAACAGGTTTGCCGCCGCCTTGATCGTCTGCCAGTGGTTTTTGGTCAGCGCACCGAGCAGGTTGACCGTATCATTGCGTGCTTCTACAATCATGCCTCATCGCCTCTGCAAAACGTTCTGCTATCCGTATTGTAATTTTACTCGATTCCATCTATCGGAAGTTTTAAGTAATATTAAAAGCCAACGGGTGTCACTCACCTTTTAGTAGGCGAAGAGCGGTGACGCCGCACATACCATTTCCCAGCCAACTCATCTGCCAAAATAGCCAGTTTGCGGGAATCACCTTCGGGGTCTTCGTATCGGTTGCCCATCGCGGTGATGACGCTGCCCTGCTGCCCATAGCCTCCGTAGAAAGCGATGCCAGGCATTTGCGGGTATCTCTTCGCCAAGAACTCTACCTGTCGTGCTAGCTCCGCAGGTGTCATGCGGTTGCCCTTTGAGTCGGGTACAGCCAGCACCCACCCCAAGCAGACAATAGTCTTATGCAGTAGCCCCTCTTTTTTCATTAGCTCAACACGCTCTCGAATCAGGTCGTCCCATGCGATAGCCCAGTCTGGGCGTTCGGGGACGTGGGTGTAGCCCTGAATGATAGCCAGGTCGATGGCGCCTTCCTTCATCAGTTGAATGAACAGCGGCGTTGGTCGAGTTACCCAGACCGCAACAAACAGATTGGGAAATCGCTTTTTGGCACGGCGCAGCCCTTCCGCGAAACGCGGTACCATCTCGTCGGTGTCGGGCACGTTCCACTCGTCTACGGCGGCGCCCACATAGCCCGCTTGCGCGATGCCAGCGAACTGACCTTCGAACCAATCGGCGGACTGCGCCACATCGCTAGGAGCGTTGGGACCATACGCCCACATCAGCGAAGTTACACCCCGACGGTGATTATCGACCGCCCATGAGTGGTTACCCACCGAAGCATCCAGGTTCCAGTGTCTCATGTCGTCGGGATATGGGCATTGGTACCAAATGATGTATGGCGGTTTGGGCAGGCGCAATAACTCCCTCGGCGTCAAAGACGCCGCCTGCCTGTCCTGCTTGTCGTCGATGGCACTGCCTGCCTCCGCAGCGCCCGCGGCTAGCATCATTGCCGCTATCACTCCATAAACGAATGCCATCACAGTATCCGTCATTGTAACCCCCCCTTAGCGTATTGAACGGTTTCCAAAACGCGGTCTTTTTGCTCGGTGGAAGCAGAAAGAACCTCAAAGACCAGCACAGGAGGCTTCTCCAGATACGACGGATTGGTCACCTCCCCGCAGACCACCATATTGTCAGTTTGCACCACGGTGTCTTCGGCGATTTTCCAGTCCACGGGTAGCACGGCGCGGCATCGGGTACAGCCTTCCAGAGCGCGTTCCAGCTCATACGCGATACGTTGGGACACCCGCTGATGCTGGAAGGAGGGCTGGGGGCTCATGGCAAACGGTATGCCCTGAATGAGCTCCCACCGCCCTTCCCAGTGTTTGTAGTCCTCGTAAGTATAGTGAGGCAGATACTTTGGAATGCCCATTGCCCCCTCCTATGGCAGGGCGGGAGGCTGGAATGCCTTCAATTCCTCCTCGCTTTGAGGCACTTTCAGTTTGCCTTCCGCTATCATCTGGCGCAGGGTTTCTATTTTGTCCAGCACCTGCTGGGGCACAAGGTGCTTCGTGTATTGCATGGGGCTCAGACCGACACCGTTCTCCTTGATGCCCAGGTCGCGTGTGCCCGGCTGGAAAGTGCCCTCCTGCACAGACTTGCACACCTCGAAAACGGCGTTGTCCACGCTTTTGATCATGCTGGTCAGCACGAAGCCGGGCGCGAGGTAGTCCTGGTCAGAGTCCACGCCGATGGCGAAGTGACCTTTGCCCCGCGCTTTGGCGGCTTCGATGACCCCCAGCCCGCACTGCCCGGAGGCATGGTACACGATGTCCGCTCCCCGCTCGAACTGCGACAGGGCGAGCTCTTTGCCTTTGGCGCTGTCCGTCCAGTTGCCCGTGTATCCGACAAGCACCTTCGCCTTCGGATTGGTGGTCATCACTCCCGCACGGTAACCCGCCTCGAACTTCTTAATCAGCGGTATCTCCATGCCTCCCACAAAGCCCACCACGTTGGTCTTGGTCATGGCGCCTGCCAGCGCACCCACAAGGAAAGACCCCTCCTGTTCGCGGAACTTCAGCGACACGCAGTTGGGCAAATCGGGGGCGTTGCCGTCCACGATGGCGAAAACGACGTTTGGAAATTGCGGAGCGACCTTCTTCAGCGCGTCTTCCATCGCAAAGCCGACCGCAATCACCACATCGTACTTCTGCTGTGCCAGCAAGCGCAGGTTTTGCTCATAGTCGGGCAGCTTGGCGGATTCGAGGAAACGCACCTCCGCGCCCAACTCCTTCTGCGCCCGCTGTAAACCACGCCAAGCCGATTCGTTGAACGAACGGTCTCCGATGCCGGCGATGTCGGTGACCATCGCCGCGCGCAACTTTTTCTTCTCCCCCACCGGAGCCTCACCCGACGTGGGCGCGGATGGCTTCTTTGCGCACGCGCTGAACAGCACGAGCGCACTGAACACAAGCAATAGATGCATACGTCTCACGGCACACCTCACATCTGTCCGTCTATTCTGAAAGACGTCGCAGCGTTTTTGGTCAGCCCATGTAGCCGCACCCTATAGGGTGCGTTAACTACAATGTGTGTTGAACCTTGCGCAGGCTGAAGCCGGCAGCCACAAAGTTCAAACGGAAGTCAGCAGTTTGCTATTCCTCGTCGGACTCTTCTTCCGGTCGGTCTTCTTTGCCTTCTGGTGTCTGATACAGAGGTTTCGTTCGCGCGATGAGGCGCTGTTGTACCTCTTTGCCTTTGGCGAGGCTGGTCACCGGCAGGTAGCTCACGTAGCGAGCATCGGGAATGTCCTGGTTTCGCCAGTGTTCCAGCAACCGCTGTTGCAGGTTCTGCGGTTCAAACCCGACATACAGCACCTGATACTGTGCATCGCGGAAACGATAAACCGCCGCGCAGGCAGGTGCGCGTCGCGCGTTCGCCTCGTTCCATTCGATCACCCCAGAGCTCCATCGGGGGTCGCGCTGCAGCTCGTGGCTGATCCACCGGCGGAACATCCCCTTGAGCGATGCCCCTGACAGCGCAGCGATATATTCCGCGCGATCCATCATATCGGGTGGCAGACGCAATCCCACCACCAGTGCGCGGCGTACCGGGGTTTGCTTGCTTTCCTCTCCTTCCATATCACTCACTTGTGAATAGCCATCCTCTCGGTGTCTTCGTAAGCCTCCAGAAGGGCTTCGGTCAGGGTCGGATGGGCATGAATGGTGTGGGTCATCTCCTCAATGGTGCTTTCCAGCTGGATGGCGGTTACCGGCTCGCCAATCAGGTCGGTGGCGTGGGGACCCACAATGTGTACGCCCAGAATCTCCCCATAGCGGGCTTCCGCTACTACCTTCACCAGCCCTTCCCGTTCGCCCATCGCCATCGCCTTGCCCAGTCCGCGAAAGGCATATTTGCCTACACGCACGTCGTATCCCTGCTCGCGAGCTTGCTGCTCGGTCAGCCCGACCGAAGCCACTTCCGGCACCGTGTACACGCAGCTGGGCACTGCGCGGTAGTTCATGCGCCGCTCCTGTCCCATCGCGTTGCTTGCCGCCACAATGCCCTCCATCGACGCCACATGCGCTAGCTGGATGCGTCCCGTCACATCACCGATGGCGTAGATGCCGGGGACACTGGTCTCCATCTTGTCGTTCACGGCGATGCCTTTTTCGTGCGTCTTGATGTTCACCGTTTCCAGCCCCAGTCCGTCCAGCACCGCACGCCGACCAACGCCAACCAGCACCACCTCGCACTCGATGACCTCCTCGCCTTTTTCGGTCTGCACCGCTACCTGCTTGACGCCGTTTTTACTGTGCTTGACCTCGGTGACGCGAGAGTTCAGCAGGAATCGAATGCCCTGGCGCGTGAGGCTGCGCTGCAGCTCGGCGGCGATGTCGGCATCCTCGTGGGGCAGTATCTGGGGCATAATCTCCACCACCGTCACCTTGCTTCCCAGCCCATTGAAGATGTAGCTGAACTCACAGCCAATTGCCCCGGCGCCGATAATCACCATGCGCGGCGGAACCTCCGTGGCGGACACCGCGTCGTCGCTCGTCCAGATGCCGTCGCCTTCCAGCCCAGGTACCGGCAGGCGTACTGGCACGGAGCCAGTGGCTATCACAATCGCACGGGTGCGGATGGTTTCAGTGGAACCATCTGGCTTCACCACTTCGACCGTGTGGTGGCCGGCGATGCGTCCGGTTCCCACGATGTGGCGCACACCGTTCTTTTTGAACAGGCTGGCAATGCCGTTGCGCAGGGTAGAAACCACCTTATCTTTATGTGCCATCAGCCCGGCGAAGTCGATACGGACTTCACCCACCCGGATGCCGAACATCTCCGCATGTTTTACCTGCTGGTAGCGTTCCACCCCGGCAATCATTGCCTTCGTGGGGATACATCCCCAGTTCAGACAACACCCGCCCAGATACTCTTTCTCCACACAAACCACACGCCCGCCAAGCTGCGCGGCGCGGATCGCTCCGACATAGCCGCCCGGTCCTGCGCCGATAACGGTCACGTCTACATCAAACTGTTCGGAACGTAGCATCTGCGGTTGTACCTCCTGCTGGGGAAGAGATTGGTCCATCTGCGCGGCGCGCTCTAGTAACTGTTCCACTTCGACGAGAGGGTTCGCTGTTTTCACAGGCGGTTCCATAATCGCCGCCTCTGGTGTCTCAGGTTGTGGCATGGCTCCTCCTCGCAAACGTATTCGCCCCCACCACGTGCCCGGGGCGGGACTCGAACCCGCACGCCTTACGGCCCGGGATTTTAAGTCCCGTGCGTCTACCGATTCCGCCACCCGGGCGCATCCTTTCGATAGTATAGCACGGTGACACGCCGAAGGCAAGAGGGCATACGGGTGTTGGAAGACCCCGATGGAACTCATTTGGAGGGTCAGCACCCTGCAGCTTGGGCAGCCAACAGCCTGCGCTGATGGTTCCCGCAGCAGGGATTTCCGAGTGTGTCGCAAAATCACTGATGCATAGAAAAAAAACGCAGTCCAGAGAAACGGCGATGGAACCAACAGTACACGTTACCACTGTGGACTACGCCATTATCGTGGCGTATCTGGTGTTCGCGCTGGTGGTGGGTGCGCTGCTGGGAAGGCGTGCCTCGAAGAGCATGGCGGAGTACTTCGCCGCGGGGCGTAACCTGCCCTGGTGGGTGGCAGGAACGAGCATGGTTGCCACTACCTTCGCCGCGGACACGCCGCTGGCGGTTTCCGGACTGGTTCGTAAGCAGGGCGTGGCAGGGAACTGGTTCTGGTGGAACGGCGTGTTCGCGAATATGCTGGGGACGTTCCTTTTCGCGCCTTTGTGGCGACGATGCGGTGTGCTGACCGACCTCGAATTCATCCGCATTCGCTATGACGGCAAAGCGGCGGACTTCCTGCGTGGCTTCCGCGTCCTGTACTCTTCTCTCATTTATAACTCTATTGTGATGGGGTGGGTTATTCTGGGCGCGTCCAAAATCGTCCGGGCCACCTTTGGCTGGGAGCCGTGGGAGACTCTGGGTGTGTTGATGGTCATCACCTTCGTCTACACCCTCAGCGCGGGTCTGTGGGGCGTGGTGATGACCGACCTGCTGCAGTTTGTTCTGGCAGTCACGGGGGCAGTATGGCTGGGCATCGCCGCACTCAGCGCGGCGGGCGGTAGCACGGGGTTGGTGAATCAGCTGGCGGAGCGCGGTCTTCTGGAAAGGCTGGCTATCATCCCGACGCCGGAGATGCGCGACCTCTGGATTGCGTTCCTCACTTATGTGTTGCTGCAGTGGTGGTCGGTCGGGCGTCCCGATGGGGAGGGGTATATTGCGCAGCGTATCCTGTCGACGCGCGACGAACGCCATGCCACCCTTGCTTTCCTGTGGTTCGCGTTCGCGCATTACGTCATCCGTCCCTGGTGGTGGCTGCTGGTCGGGATAGCCTCGCTGATCCTCATCCCGGAGGCTATCCCTGCCGAACTGGGTGGCGATGAGGCGGCGTATCCGATGCTGATGGGACGATTGTTGCCCGTTGGCGTGCTGGGTATCATGGTGGCGTCGTTGCTGGCGGCGTTTATGAGCACGATGGATACGCAGATGAACTGGGCAGCGAGCTACCTGACGAACGACTTCTACCGCGCCTACATCCGCAAAGAAGCCCCAGACAGACACTATGTGCTGGTGGGCAGGATTACCACCGCATTCATCCTTGCCCTGGGGGTGGGTGTATCGCTGATTACCGAGGACATCAGCAAGGCGTGGATGCTGCTGGCGGGGTTGAACGCGGGCATCGGCACGGTGTCGGTGCTGCGCTGGCTTTGGTGGCGAGTCAGCGCATGGAGCGAGCTGGGCGCGATGCTCACCGCGCTCGTGGTCAACTCGGTGATATACGCCATGGGCTGGATGAAGGTAGCACCGTTTGACATGCTCATCGAAACCGCCGGCTTTCCCTATCGGCTGATGATTATCGTGGGCATCACACAGGTGGCGTGGCTGGTAATTACCTTCCTCACTGAACCCGTATCGCGCGAGAAGCTGGTGGAGTTCTATCGGCGTGTACGTCCGCCCGGCTGGTGGGGAGACATCGCGCGGGAAGCGGGTGTGGAGGGCACGCGCATGGGCTGGCGATGGCTGTTCGGGTGGTTCGGTGGAGTGCTGATGATTTATGGCGGTCTGTTCGCGCTGGGTGGACTACTGTTGTGGCAGGTGCCCTGGCTGCTGGGGGGCGGGGTTGCCTGCGCACTGGGCATCGTGGGGGTACGCCTCGGGCTGAAAGCCACCCTGCAGCAGGCGACGGAGGTACCGCAACAGGCTTGAGTGTTTTGTGCAAACGACCCGACGGTGCGCAGATGCGGTACAATTCAGGAGGGGTGGAGACCATGCGCCAGGTGTTGCTTTATCAGGACGAGGGCGGTTTCTGGATTGCCGAGTGTCCGAGTCTGCCCGGATGTGCGACGCAGGGCAGGACAAAAGCCGAGGCTCTGCAAAACATCCGTGAAGCGATCAAAAGACCTGCCGATGGGATTACCTCACCGCTTTGCGTATCTGCTGAAAGACTTCGGGTGGGGCATTGCCGATGAGCACCAGGGTCACATCGCCATCCTGCCATTTCTCCACACGGACGGCGAGTGGCGACAGCGACCGCATTAACGGCATGTGGTTGCGCAGGGGCATCCGTGTCTGGAACAGCGCAATCGAGGAGACCTCGTTGCTGTAGTGCAGGCTGACCAGAGGTCGCTGACCAATCAGTCGCAAGCGTACTTCCGTCAGACGATAACCGCTTGGTAGTTCTCTCGGACGGCGGATAGGAAACGGTACCAGTACCTGCGCCTCCTCCACGCTGGCGAATACTCTCGTCGGGGGCAGGATGTTTTGCTGCTGCACCTGTGCGGGGAAGCGAGGCGCAAAGCGGTCAGGGCGGACATCGGCTGGGATGGTCAGGCGGACATATTCGGTGCGCATACGCACCTCGCCGCGAGGGGTCAGTTCCTCCATGCGCAGAATCACCCCGTACTCCCGGTCAATCCACCACCGCCGCAGTGGTTTGCCTTGTGCGCTTTTCATCACCAGAAGCACCGTCTTGCGTCCGGCGACCGGTTCGGCATCCTTTGCCTCCAGTAGCATCTCTCCCCAGTGCAGCCGTTTGAGCATCTCCTGCCGCCGGCGCAGCATCAGCGGTTGCTCCGAAGGTAACACGTCTACCTTCTTCAGGCGAGGCAAGAAGTGAAACCGCCGCACCCCGTCGTCAATGAGAACTTCGCCACGACGCACCAGAGGGCGCAGATATTCCACCCGATACCGCACGCCCGAACGGACGATATGCTCCTCCACAGGGGGCGTTGGCGTCGGCAGGAAGAACTGCGTGACCCGTACCCCTTCCAGAGACACCGTGCGCTCCGCGCGCTCCACCCGCTCCAGCCATTGCACGGGCGTTTGCCCTTGGGCAGACGCACACCATCCCAGCGACCACAGGGCTATGGCTACCAGAACCCTTCTCAAGGCGCTATCGGCTCCAGACGCAGTGTTTTCCATTGTGCTTCGCGGGCAAGCAACTGCAGTGACGGGTCGGTGAAACCGTCGTTGCTCATCGCGCCCACGTACTCCTGCACAATCGCCTGGGCGACGGTGGGTTCCTCCACAGGAACGGCAGACATCTTTTCAGGGCGCAGATTCCCCCACCAGAATGCCAGCAACAGGCTTGCAGCTACTACCGTTGCAAAGGAGGCACGCGCCAGAAGACGTATTGCTCCCTGGCGACGCAGAGAGCCTCGTGCATGATGCCGGATACGGCGCGATAGATAATCCGGGGCGGGTTCGCGCTCCAGCTGCCCCACCGCCTGCTTCGCCCACCGTTGCACCCGAACCGCCTCTGCACATGCCGTGCAGGAGGCAAGATGAGCTTCCAGCGACCGGCGGGGTTGCTCCTCGATGACGCCATCCACATATTCCACGATGAACTGTTCCCATTCCCGACAGGCTTTCATCATTCAAACTCCGTACACATAGTTCGCCAGTGATTCGCGCAGGCGGGCGCGGGCATGGAACAGACGCGACTTTACCGTGCCAAGGGGAACGCCCAATGCCTGCGCAATCTCTTCATACGGCATCTGTTCCACATCGTGCAGGATTAATACCTCGCGCATTGCCAGCGGCAGCTGCTCCATCGCCTTGCTCAACATCGCGCCCAACTCTTCACGTAGCAGAAGCTTCTCCGGATTGAACCTGTCATCCGGAGGGTCTACGATGCCTCCTTCCTCCGTCTCGCTCTGCTCATCCGCCTGCCGCCAAAGGGATAACCACCCTTTTTCGCGCTGGCGGCGGCGGTGTGCATCACGGCAAAGATTGGTGGCGATGCGGAACAGCCACGTCTGCAGGCTGCTTTCCTCACGGAAGCGGTGCAGCGAATTCAGCGCCTTCAGGAACACCTCCTGAGTGATGTCCTCCGCGTCCGTCTCGTTACCCACCAGCCGTTTCACGTAGCCGTAGATTTTGTGCTGGTACCGTTCGACGATTTCGTCAAAGGCGGTCAGGTCGTTGCCTTTGCACCGCGCCACCAGCACCGTATCGACGTCGCTCAAACGCATCGCCCTCTCCAAGAGAAGCCCCCCTTGCGGTTCCGCTTGCATATTCTATGACGATTCGCGCGGGCAAAAGTTCACGTGGGAAGGGCGGAGATGAACCCTCCGCCCTGTGAGGGAAATGGACGTGCTTACCAGTCGTCGCGCTCCGGCAGGTCGGCATAGACCGGTGTGGAGAGGTAACGCTCGCCCGTGCTGGGCACGATGACCACAATCAGTTTACCCTCGTTTTCGGGGCGTTTTGCGACCTGCACGGCGGCATGCACCGCCGCGCCCGAGGAGATACCCGCAAAAACACCCTCTTCCCGCGCCAGCCGGCGCGTCATGGCGAAGGCGTCTTCGTTTTCTACGGGAATGATTTCGTCGATGAGGTCTACCCGCAGGATGTCCGGGATGAACCCCGCCCCAATACCCTGAATGGGATGCGGCCCGCGCGGCTTGCCAGACAGCACCGCCGATGCCGCAGGCTCCACGGCAATGGCTTTGAACGAGGGCTTTCGCGCTTTGATGACCTCCGCGACGCCGGTGATAGTGCCTCCTGTGCCAACCCCTGCTACCAGAATGTCTACCTGTCCATCGGTGTCGCGCCAGATTTCCTCTGCGGTGGTGCGCCGATGGATATCGGGATTAGCAGGGTTCTTGAACTGCTGGGGCATGAAGTAGCGGTCGGGGTCGGTGGCGATAATCTCCTCTGCCTTGCGGATTGCGCCGGGCATACCTTCGGAGCCGGGTGTCAATACCAGCTTGGCTCCCAAAGCACGCAGCAGGCTCCGTCGCTCCACCGACATCGTCTCCGGCATGACCAGCATGCATTTATAACCCTTCGCGGCGCACACGAACGCCAGCGCGATGCCCGTGTTGCCCGAGGTGGGCTCGATGATGATAGTGGCGGGCTTGATGCGTCCTTCACGCTCGGCGGCTTCGATCATCGCGACGCCGATGCGGTCCTTCACGCTGGAGAGAGGATTGAAATACTCCAGCTTGGCAGCAACCGTTGCTTTTGCCCCGTCGGTAACGCGATTCAAGCGCACCAGCGGAGTATTGCCAATCAGTTTGGTCACATCTTCTGCAATGCGCATGGAGGCAACTCCCTTCTACAGGTATGGTGCGATACTTTGCGCCTGATCCAGCAGCTGTTTTTGCTCCAGCAGGTTCTGGATGGTGGTCGAATCCAGTAGTCGCCATATCGCTTCGGCGGTGCGCCGCTGGAAGTCGCGGATGCACTGGATGGTGGTGGTGCTGGCCCTGTCCCGCACCAGGACTTCCGACGGTTCAAAGGTTCGGTTTCCCGAGAAGGCGCGCACAATGTCGCCCACCGTGATTTGCGAGGGAGGCTTTGCCAACTCGTAACCGCCTCCGACACCGCGCAGACTGCGCACCACTCCCTCCCGTTTCAGGACCGCCAGAATCTGGTCAAGGTAAGGACCTGGAATATGCTCGGCGGCAGCAATTTCATGGCTCTGCACGGGCAAACCGACCGGTTGCTGTGCCAGGTAAAGGATGCCGCGCAGAGCGTATTCGATCTTTGCGCTAAAAAGTGGCATCGCCCGATTCCTGACTTTGTTGATAAATCAATGTAATTTTAACATGTCCTTGCGTGATTGTCAAGGTCAACCGTTACATGATATAATTCGGGCGGTGAAGGAAGGAGGTGTACAGGTTACATGGCAGGGCATTCGAAATGGCACAACATCCGCCTGCGCAAGGGCAAGCAGGATGCGGAGCGAGGTAAACTGTTCACCCGACTGGCGCGAGAGATTATCGTGGCAGCGCGAGAGGGGGGCGGAAACCCCGATGCCAACCCGCGCCTGCGCATGGCGATTCAGAAGGCGCGCGATGCCCACATGCCTCAGGAGAACATCAAGCGTGCCATCCAGCGTGGTACAGGCGAAATTGCCGGTGCCGCCTACGAAGAGGTGGTTTACGAAGGCTATGCGCCTGGCGGAGTGGCAGTCATGGTCGAGTGCCTGACCGACAACCGCAACCGCACCGTTTCTGAGGTGCGCGCGGCCTTCTCGAAGTGCGGTGGCAGTCTCGGCGAGTCGGGCTGTGTCAGCTGGATGTTCAAACCGCGAGGACTCATCCGCATTCCCAGGGAGGCAGGCGACGAGGATACGGTGCTGGCAGCTGCGCTGGACGCGGGTGCGGACGATATGAGCACCGAGCAAGAGCTCTATGAGGTCTACACCGAGCCCGAAGACCTGCATCGCGTGCGTGAGGCGATAGAAAAAGCCGGACTGCCCGTCGAAAACGCGGAGATTACCATGTTACCCACCACTACGGTGCACGTGGAGGGCAAAGAGGCACAGCAGGTTCTGCGTCTGATGGACATGCTGGACGAACTGGATGACGTGCAGCAGGTGTACGCCAACTTCGACATCGCCGAAGAGGAAATAGAAAGCGCAGTACGCTAGGAGATTTCCCCAATGCCTACCCGGCGCACGACGTGGTGTCTGCTGCTGTGGAGCGTGATGTGGATAACCTCCGCACGGGCGCAGCCGCTGGTGCTGGACGTCGTGCCGGGCTTCGACGGGGTGTGCCCCGGCGAGGGATGCTACCCTGTCACCGTATGGATTCAGGGCAGGCGCGCCAGCTCGACACCTGCCGTCTATGAGGTGCAGGTAACCGCCACCTCCTGGAAGGGTTCCTCCAACGCCCGAAAAACGGTTACCCTCGCGGGAGATGCGGTGTCACAGGCGGTGGGTGTTTTGTTGTGTACTCCGGATGAGCCTTACGAGATAACCGCCCGCCTTTTTCTGCGTGGGCGACTGCTGGCAGCCAGTAAGCCAGTATCCGCGAAGATGGCACAGTGGTATCCCCTGCTGGTGGGGTTGGGTACGGATAACTCCGCGCTGACGTACCTGCCGCAGCGGTCACTGGGCGTGGTAAGCATGGAAGGGAGGCTACTACCTGCCGACACGTCACGTCCCCAGCCGCCTCCTTCCTTATTCCCGCAAGCCGGTGCGGACAACCGCCGCCTTTTCATCGGGAGGACGCGCAACAGCTTGCCGCCGGACAGTGCCCTTGCATACCGTGGCGTGGCGGCGCTATCGCTGGATGACCGCGCCTGGGATACCCTGACCGAGCGACAGCAGCAGGCGCTGATAGACTACGTGTTATCGGGTGGGTTGCTGGTGGTGCACGGTGTGGACATCAACCGCCTGCAGTCGCTGAAGCCGTCGGGATTGCTTCCCGTGGAGCCGCTGGGGCTGGCCAGCGTACCAGCAGGGGGGGTGGCGGACTGGATACCGACACTGCGCACCACTGCGGACGCATTGCCTGTTGTTCGCTCGCGCCCGCTCGGTGACGCAAAAGTGATTCTGCGGTATCGTGAGATACCGCTGGTGGTTGTTGCACCCAAAGCGCTGGGGCAGGTGGTTTTTCTGGCGTTTGACCCGAATCAGCCTCCCCTCAATGGCGGTGACGAGTCGCACGTTTTGTGGAGAAAACTGCTGAGCCTGCACGTTCGCCGTTTTGTTCCCCCGTTAGCGGTATTTCCGGAAAGTGAGCGCTGGGCAGGGCCCTTCTGGGAGCAAAAAGGGCTGTATTCGCAGTTCGTGCAGGCGATGGTGAACGCCGTTGCCGCAAAGCCCGTGCCGCTGAACTGGTTGATTGCCTATCTGGGCGTATACATTTTGGTGCTGATACCACTGAACTACTTAGTGTTGCGCAGGCTGGACAGACTGCACCTGTCGTGGTTCACGCTACCTGTGCTGGCGGTGCTAACATCTGTAGGAGGATACCTGATGGCGGCCCGGATGCAGATGGGCACGCATCAGATGCGTCAGTGGACAGTATGGTATACCACCTCTGGTGCACCACAGGCGATAGTGGAGAGCGACTGGGTACTGTACAGCGCACGCACACAACGCTACCGCCTGAGGGCGGGGATCGATGGCATCCTGCTGGAAAACTCTCCAAGCGACCTACAATCGCGGCGGGTGGCGGAGATTCCACAGGAGACGCCGGCGGAACTACGTGACGTGCCGATACCGCTGTGGTCGGCGCGAACATTCCACCTGAGCGGTACCATGAACCTGATGGGCAGTGTGAACATCTCCACCGTCCGACAGGGTAAGGACGAGCTCGTTATCAGGCTACATAACAATACTCCCTTCACGCTTCGGAACATCCGCGTGGTATTTCCTGATGGCTATTATGTCACCACAGCATCGTGCCGACCGGGCGAGCGAAGCAGCATCAGCGTGTCCGAGGCTTCCGGAACGTTTACTCGGTTTGTCGTTTCGCCACCCCCGTTTCCTGGCTATCCGCCGCCACAGCCTGCCGATGCATCTGGTGGGCAGGGATGGCGCAGACAGGCGATGCAAAACTGGTTGAGCCTTGCGGGTATTCGCCTGAGCCGAGAGGTCGGTTCCCAGAGACTGTCAACCGATGCCATGATGGGGTCGTCACGCCGTGACCTCTCGCGCGGGCTCTTGGTAGCTGAGGTACAGGATGCACCGCATGTGGTGGAGGTTTTGCCTTTGCCGTCTTCCTCCCGCCAACAGGTGACGGTGCTGTCAGTCTACTTCGAGGCACAGGGGGGCAAGCCATGACGGACTGGCGGGAGAACCCACTGCTCCGCCGAGAGCTGCTGTATCGCCTGCGTCCATCCTCACCGAACCGTGCGCTGTTTGCGGTGGTGGGCGTGGTGTTCCTCCTGGCAGTGGCGTTGCTCTACTGGGCAGGGATGCAAAGCGCACGCAACACCGGTGATTTCCGTGACCTGCTCACTCTCACCTTGGTCATTGAGACCTTGCTGGTGGTGGGGGGTGCTCCTGCTGCCACTGCCAATGCTGTTTCACGCGAGCGCGAACAGCGTACGTGGGACCTGCTGACCATCACCCTGCTCCGACCGCATGAGGTGGTGTTGGGCAAGCTGCTGGGCAGGACGATACCTCTGTTTCTGCTCCTTCTGCTGGGCGCGCCCATGGTGGTGCTGTGTGTTGCCATCGAGCCACGTTTCATCGTGTCAGCGCTGCTAGGGACACTGTGCGTGGTGGTGACCCTAATGTTTTACAGCACAGCAGCGCTGGCAGCATCCTGTTTCAGCCGAAAGACGGTGACCGCCACCGCGCTGGCGTATCTGTTTGCAGGAGCATGGGTATTCGGTACGCTCATCCTGTGGGGACTGACCAGCCTCATTTTCCCCAGTATTGGGAGCCGTGAAGCCACCTTCTGGTTAGCGGTGAACCCGTTCGCGGTGATTGAACCCATCATGAACAATTACGCTCCTGGCGGCTACGCCGATAGCAGCCCGTTGTTCACTCTCAGCCCATGGACATTACTCGTGGCATATAGCGGATTGACTGTGTTGCTGATTTGGGTGCTGGTCAGCACCTATCGCCATTGGGCTTTCCGATGACACACACTTCGCGTATAGTGCGTTGCGAAGGAGCATGGGTGGTGCTACCCTCGCAACGACCTGAACCACTCCTTGTGCCACCCGCGCGACTGGAAGCATCCGAGACCTATCTGGTCAGGGTTTCGATCAGGCGGAACGCAATCGCACCTGTGGTGATAGAGCGTATCACTGCGTCGATTTCCGCCTGTCGGTCGCGCAGCCGCTCTGCCACTACTTTTGTCGGCACGAAGATAATGTCGCCTAACCCCACGGTGCGTACCTTTTGCGCGGGCAGCACCTCTCCCGTCGCCCGGATAACCAGTATCCTGTCTCGTGCGGCATCGGAGGTAAATCCACCCGCATACTCCACGTAGTAGGAGACACTCTTGTTTGGCGTGTAAAGCACCGCAGAGGGCACGACCACCGCTCCCGTAACCGCTACGGTAGTGGGTTTTTCGGGAATGTAGATGATGTCTCCGTCGCGCACCTCCACATCCGCCTCACTGCCGGGCTTTTGCAGAGCGGCGGCAAGGTCGATACGCACGTTACCCGCAGGGAGCAGGTCCTCCTCCTTCAGGGGGCGTGCCTGCGACACCAGGTCACGTGTCAGCAGCGTTGCAGCCTCGGCAACCTTCTCGGGTGCAGGGGCGGTTGGTACAGCCTGTCCGAGCAGAGCAGACGCACCGGTTGGGATTGGCGGTTGCGCCAGCCCTGCTGCGAAACGCACACGTTCCACGTCTGACCGCGCCAGCGCGCGCCGATACTCTTCCTCGTTCACGACCTTTAGCACCTGCAGGATGCGCCCTGTCAGTGTCTTTTGCAGTTCGCTGATTACCTGGTCGGGGCGGCGCATCAGGCGAGCTGCCTGGGGATATGCCGACTCCAGCAGGCCGCCTGCCCGCCTGACAATGTCGCTGAGGCGTTCGGTGGGCGCACGCAGGGTGTACGGTCCGGGCTCTTTCACCGCACCGCGCAGGTAAACCGTCAGCGGTTTCAGGCGGAAATCACCCCGTGCCCGCACTGTTACTACATCACCATCCTCGAGCAATGGGTTGCTGAGTTCGATACCAGACAAAGCCTGATTCAGGTCAACCTCCAAAGGCGGTGTGCCCACAGGTTTCCTCGCTTTGGCAATCTCCACCCGCTCGGCGGCTTCAGGTAGGGTACCTCCTGCCAGGCGGATCAGGTCAGCCAGGCGCATGTTCTCCGCACGGGGATAGACGCCCGGCGATTGCACTGCGCCGTCGATGGTGACCACGTTTTCGGGCGTGAACTGAGCCTGTTCGCGGGTATAGACCATCAGCATGTCACGGTCTTGCAGGAGCACGTTGTGTTCGGGGTCGTTCAGCATCGCCTTGCGCAGGTCAATTGCCAGCAAGGCACCGTAACTGCCATCGGGGTTTCGCCGCTGCAGGAAGGCGCGTTCGACGTAGGCGTTGGGCATTACCCCGCCCGCCTGCAGCAGCAGGTCCTGCACGTGCATGTTGTCGGCGCGATAGTATGTGCCTTCCTTTTGCACTGCTCCTAGCACCTCCACGCGACGGTCGCCCATCCACGCCACGTCCGAAATGGCATACACGACCAGCCTGTCGCGTTTCTGCAGCGGAACGTTCGCCTGCGGGTCGCGCTGCAACGCCTGTCCAAGGCGCACGGGTATCAACGTTTGGGTGTTGTCCGGATTGGTACGGAACAGGTCGGCACGGTCGATGTAAGCATCTTCGACCAAACCGCGCGCTCGCTCCACCAGGTCTGCCACTGTCATGCCAGCGGTGAGCGCATAGTCGCCTGGCTGGTCAACTGCTCCCTCGATGGTGACGATGTTGGCGAAAACAGGGCGGATGCTGAAGACCTCTACTGTGTCGCCATCATAGAGTGGCGGGTTGTTTGCTTCGTCTGATGCTAGCAGGTTGGCGTCAATCAGCTGCCGTGCCTCGCCAGGGCGGACAGAGGTCACGGATACACGTTGCGCCACCCCAGAGGGCTTCACCCCGCCTGCGAAGGCAATGGCATCGCGCAATCGCTCCTTCGGCAACAGCTCGTATATCGCTGGACGCCGAACCTCTCCTGACACGCTTACCTGCCCTTCCACTGGGGGGATGAAAATGATATCTCCTGGCTGCAGGGGGACATCTTGGTTACCATCTCCGTTGAGTAGAAAGCGGTAAAAGTCAAAGGTGTGTACGGAACCATCGCTACGCCTTAACTGAATGCGCCTCAGCGAGCCGTTGTCGCTGGGTCCGCCGCAGGCATAGAGTGCGTTGAACAGAGTAGCCACAGCGGGCATCTGGTAGCTCCCGGGTGCATACGCTTCGCCCGCAATGATGATCGTCATCGTGCGCAGCTCGCGCAGTGTCAGCGTCACCTCTACATTGCGAATGACACGCGACAGAGCCTTACGTATTGTCTCCTCCAACTGAGGCAGGGTCTGTCCTCGCGCGATGATTCTGCCCCCCATCGGCAGGTTGAGTGCCCCTTGCGGGTCGATGCGGAGGGTGACCTCGCGGGGTTCCAGCGTCTCGCTCCAGTAGCGCAGGGTAAGCAGGTCACCGGGTCCCAGCTGGTAGCGTTCCGGCGCGGGCATCAGCACGTTCATCCATAACATCGCTTCGGGACCGACGAAGTGGCGCAATGCGTCTGCAGGAGGCAGCACAAACGGGCTGCCAGCTGGTTGCATCGTCGTCCACAGAGGATATGGAGGCCACAACATCCCTTGCAATGCGCCGTCTGCAGTGGCTTGAGAGTCGAGCCCAACCTGTTCAGGCAACATACCTGCAGGTAGTTCTTGCCTTCGCTCTTCTGGCAGCAAGCCATGTCCCTGAGAGTCAAGACGAAGTTGTCGCGATTGTCGTGGGTCTCTGGGAGCGATCCTACCCTGCTCAGGCTTGCCCATGGATGGCGTCTGCAGGGGGCTGTCACCAAGGCGCTGTCGGGGAGGGCGCTGGTCTCTGGGAGCAATCCTGCCCTGCTCAGGCTTGCCCATGGATGGCGTCTGCAGGGGGCTGTCACTAAGGCGCTGTCGGGGAGGGCGAGTGCTTCCAGATGTTGTGTCCTGCTCGAAACGCTGTAGCAATGTGGGGGCTGATTTTCTACGTTCACCCTCGGACTGCGCCCGTTCTGTTTCCTCAGCGGCTTCGGTCTGCGTGTCGGTTACTTCTGTTGGTGGCGAGATGGGCGGGGGTACAAGGAGATTGCTGCGTTGCAGCGTCCCTTGCAGCAGCATCTGGAAATAGAGCCGGCGCAAGGTGATTGCCTCGCGCGCCTGCTTAAAATAGCTGTAACCGAACTTTTCGAGAGTCTTCGGTTGTGGCTGGACCTCCAATCGTGATGCAGCGGCGCCGTTTTGTGGCACCTGTGGCTCGGTCTCTCCGTTGGGCGTTTCATCTAATGTGGACAGCCTAGCGGGCGATTCGACCGGACGAGGCTGTTGATTGTGTTGTGCGAAAGCTACATGGTTCAGCAAGATACAAACACAAAGAGCAACACCGATTCGGCACACGCTGTGTCCCCTCCTGTACCAAGATGCACTCTCAGTATATCACGTCGGTACGCGTTCCGTCAAAACCGTACAGCGCACTACAGATTACGGGGTTGCCTACCGATAATCTGCGTAGAAGGCACTACCTCGCAGGAGTGCGGGGAAACATCATTCTCATGGAGGAGAACGATGCGACGCTCGCCATTGTACAACGGAGGGTACATGTCTATCGGCGCGGTTAGCGCGCTTACCGGAGTGGAAGTGCACACTCTGCGCTACTGGGAGAAGGAGTTCAGCGAGTTCCTCAAGCCCGGGCGCACCGACGGCAAGCAGCGCCGCTATTCCCCAGACGATGTGACGTTGATTCTGGAAATCAAGCGGCTGCTGAAACAGGAGATGTACAGTATCGCCGGGGCGCGGCGAGTGCTAGCGCAGAGTTACCGCGATAGCACCTCAGCACGTGCTGCTGCCTAGCCAGCAAGCCGGCGCGGGGAAGATTCAGGATATCAGGAGAACAGCCAATGCCCACCACTCCATGGGACTATTTTATCCCGTATTCGGCACGCGATATTCAGGAGTTCATTGCTGCTGGTGCCGACGGCGCCGTTATTCAGCGGATACGTCTGGAGCGTGACCGGCAGGCTTTGTACACAGCGGATGTATTTCTGTATCACCGGCAGCTGAAACGCCGAATGGTCTGGCAGTTTATCGCCGTCCATATCCATGAAGGAAACCTGCACCTGGATTGCCCCACGCCGTTCCAGTGCCTCGACGAGAGATGGCAACAGCTGGTCACCCGCGCTTTCATCAGCGCGTTGCAGGCACTGCAGGCAAACGCGGATGCGGCGAATGGGCTTATCCTGAATGCCGACTTTACTGTGTCAGATGACGTGCCTCTGTTAAGAGGTGGAGGTGAGAACCGCGTCGCGCCGGGCTTCGCCTGGAACGAACTGTATATCCACAGTGCGAAACGCTACCTGTTCGCTGCGGAACGGGTGCAGGGAATGCATGTGCTGGATTTAGGCTGCGGGGTGGGGTATGGAGCAAAGATACTGGCGCGGAGCGCGGCACGAGTAGTCGCTGCAGATGTGGACGAGTATCCGCTACGGTATGGAGAAGAGACCTATCCCGACGCGAAGATACAGCGCGTGCATATTGCGCCCGTCACAGAGGCACAGGGGTTACCCTTTGCGGACGGCTCTTTCGACGCGGTGGTGAGTTTCGAGGTCATCGAGCATGTGCCGGTGGAGCAGATGCAGGCTTTTTTTGCCGAGATGGCACGGGTGCTCAAACCCAGCGGCGCTGTGATTCTCTCCACCCCCAATAAGAACGTCTATATTCACTATCCAGACCCTTACCACGTGTCGCTGATGACGCTGGAGGAGTTTTCCCGCCTGCTGAACAGTCAGTTTGA
>Ga0209809_1000129_pt1 | contig 74230 bp, 66 predicted proteins | sample YNPMSTMetaG_FD_186172 | JGI IMG/M metagenome (GOLD analysis project Ga0209809, IMG submission 186172) | Anoxygenic and chlorotrophic microbial mat microbial communities from Yellowstone National Park, USA - YNP MS-T MetaG (SPAdes) (version 2) ...
TTTTCTTTCCTGAAGATATGGTACAGATAAGCATTCTGAAAGATTTGAAGACGGGTAAACACTATGGATTACCTTCAGCTATAAGCCAGGAAGCCAAAAAGATATATTATGCAGTAGGAAAAAAACTATCAGATGTTCCCTTCGAGATAACCTGAAAACTTCTCTTTTAGCTTTCTCAAAAGTGTAGTGCCTAACCAAAAATGCATTAAATTGATAATCATTGTTTTATGGATAAAAACCGTCAAAGTCGGGAAAAGCCAAAACAAAGCATTTTCAACTCAAGCACATATCATACAGAAGCACTTTAAGCAAAACCAACTAAAGAAGGTCGCATCAGGTTTTTGAAAAATTTATTACGCTCTTTATCATCGCTACAAACATTTTATTTCGGACAGCCGATCACAATTCAATTGGGAAAAAGATGTGGAAATTATAGATTCAACTACCATTAGCTTTCTTAATAATCCGGAGAAAGACTGGGTAAAAGAAGAAGAATTGCAAATGAAAATTGATTTTGCTCATGTAATTGTTAATAGTTGTGTATTTTTCTTTTTATTTGATAACCACAAAGAAAAATACTTTGTGTATCAATGTGTTCTCTATGTTGAATAACTAAATATTTTATGGCGGAGAGAGAGGGATTCGAACCCCCGGTGCCCTCGCGAGCACAACGGTTTTCAAGACCGCCGCATTCGACCACTCTGCCATCTCTCCGAAAATTTTTGCAAATATAAAACTATTTTACTTAATTTTCAAATTTTGAATACTATCTATTCCTGATTTAATATATTTTTCTACTCTTTCCTTTGTTGTTGCTTCGGAATATATTCTTAACAATGGTTCTGTTCCGGATGGGCGAATCATAATCCATTCATTTTCGTTAAAATAATATTTATACCCGTCTAAGGTTTCGGTACGAATAATTTTTTCACCTGCAAATTCTTTAAAAACATTATTATTAAAAGCATTAATAGCTGCTTTTTTTAACATTTCATCAACTTTCATATCGTATCTTTCGTAATAAAAAGCACCTGTAATTGCGTATATTTCATCAATAAATTGTTCTATTGTTTTTCTTGTTTCAACCATAGCATTCCACAATGTCAATCCCATCCATATACCATCGCGTTCTGGTATGTGGCCTTTAATTGTGATGCCACCAGATTCTTCGCCGCCTACCAAAACATCTTCACTTAACATAACCTTGCAAATATCTTTAAATCCGATACGTACACGTTGAACAGGAAGATTAAAATGTTCACATAGTTTTTCTACTTTTACTGTACTTGAAAATCCTGTTACAACTTTACCTGTTAGCTTTTTATAATGTGCTAAATAATATATTAGCAACAAAATAATATGGTGCGAGTCAATATAGTTTCCTTTGGAATCGTACAAGGCAATTCTATCAGCATCTCCGTCAACTGCAAGTCCAACGTGAATTTTTGACGAATTTTTAATAAACTGACTAAATTCAATTAAATTTTTGTGTAATGGTTCGGGAGGTATTCCGCAAAAAGATGGATTGGCTTCGCAATGTAGCAAATGTATATCTGGAAACAAACGACGCATAATGTTTTGCCCAGAACCATACATTGCATCGAATGCAAAATTAAAGCCCGATTTTCTGATTTTTTCAATATCAAAATTTTTGTTAACATAATCTACATAAAGGTCTTCTAAATTTAATGTAATTATTAGTTCTTTTTTAACAAATTCGTCCCATTTTAAAGCATCTAAAATCAGTTCGTGACTTTCAGGAATAAGTGCTTCTATTTCTTTAGTATCTTCTTCTAGTAAAGGTCCACCATAACTACCTTTCAGTTTGTAGCCGTTGTACTCCGGAGGATTATGACTTGCAGTAATCATTATACCTAAATTGCAATTATGCTTTCTAACAGCAAGCGATAAAGCCGGAGTAGAAGTTGGTATAGGACAGTAGTAAACTTTTATTTGATTATTTGCCAATATTTTCGTTACAGTTTCGGCAAATAACTTTCCATTAAACCTAAAATCGAAAGCCACAACAACCGAAGGGTTTTTATGTTTAGCTTTTAACCATCTACTTACAGCTATTGTAACACGAGCTATATTATCTACTGTAAACTCTTTTGCTATAATGGCTCTCCAACCGTCGGTTCCAAATTTTATTCGAGTCATATATATTTATTTAATGTTCATCTTATTAAGCGCACGTTGATATTTACGGGCGTTTGCTAAATGTTCTTCAAGAGTTTTAGCAAAAGTATGATAGCCCGAAAAATCATCGCAGGCACAAAAATACAAATAATTATGTTTATTGTAATTCAAAACTGCATTTATTGAATGAATATAAGGAATACAAATTGGTCCTGGTGGTAATCCGGGATAAATGTATGTATTATAAGGAGAATCGTACGATAAATGTTTCTGTAAAACTCTTTGTATTCCAAAGTCGCCAATAGCATAAACAACAGTAGGGTCGGCTTGTAGCAACATACCTTTTCTTAGTCGGTTTATATATACGCCGGCAATATCTGGCATCTCATCTGTTTTATTTGTTTCGCATTGAACGATAGATGCTAATATTGCCACTTCAGTTTGACTTAATCCTATTTCTTTAGCTTTATTTTTTCTTTCTTCGGTCCAGAATTTTTTGTATTCTTTTGCCATACGTTCAACAAACTCTTCGGCAGATGTGTTCCAAAAAAATTCGTATGTATTAGGAATGACTATTGTAATAAAAGTTTCAGGTGTAAAACCGTATTTTTTTGCAATAAGTTCGTTTTCAAAAACTTCTATAATGCTTAAAGAATCTGATTCTATTTTTTTTGCTAAACTTCCGGCTAAATACTTATAATTCCTAAAACCACGAATAACAACCTTTACAGGTTCTTGCTTACCACTTCTTAGTAAATTTATAAGCTCGTTATTATTCATCCCTTTTTTTATTCTATAACGACCAGGTTTAACATTGTTTTTGTATTTTTTAATTTCTGCAAGCCATTCAAAAGAAGACACATCAATTAAAATTTGTTCTTTTTCGAGAATATTAACAACATCATCGAAACTGGAACCTGTTGGTATATAAATATATTCGTCTTTATTATTTATGTTTACATTAGGTTTATAAATTTTTTGATAATAGTTGTATACCATTGAAGCAATTACAACAGAAAAAATAATAGCAAGTACAACAATAATTTTTGTAAAAAGGCTTTTTTTATGTTTCTTTGTTTTTGTCATTTTTTTGAATTTGCAAATTTAAGGTTAATTTACAAACCATTTTATGATAAACGTAATAAAAATATCAATGTTAATATTATTATTTGTTGTCAACATTTCTTGTAAGAAAAAATCCAAATGTTTTCACTCTACTGGGAAATACACAACTGAAACAAGAATTCTTTCTTTTTTCGATAAGGTTAAAATAAATAGTTTGTTCGATGTATATTGGCATAATGACAGTTCATATAAAGTTAAAATAGAAGGTGGCGATAAGTTAATTCCTTTTGTAGAAACAAGAGTTTCGAATAAATACTTGATAATTACAAATGAAAACAGATGTAACTGGTTACGAAAATACGAGCGAATTAAAGTACATATTTATAGTCCAAGTCTAAGCGATTTTATGATTGTTGGAAGTGGAAATTATTATTTGATAGACACATTAGTAAGCGATTCTTTTAAAATTGAAAATTGGTCAGATATTTCAAAAGTATATGCTAATGTAAAATGCCGGTGGTTTGCTTATACCCAACATGCAGGTACAGGCGATACATACATTGGCGGAAGTTCTACAATAAGTTACTTATGGATCTCCGGAATGGGTTATTTACACGCTAAAAACTTAGTGAGCATTTATAATTACATAACTAACAAAAGTACAGGCAACTGCTATGTATATGCAAAAAAAGAAGCAGGGGCATATATATATAAATCTGGTAACATATATTTATATGGTAACCCCGACACTGTTTTTAAAAAAATATATGGTATTGGTAAGTTATATCTTATAAATTAATGAATTATTTTAAAAAATACGGATTAAAATTTATTGTTTGGTTATTTTTTACTGCATCGCTAATATCACTTGTGTATCGTTTTTCGACGGTTAACAACCATTTCGATTTTTCTATCTTTACTAACAACATTAATAACTTATGGCTATTTTTAATTATAATTATTTTAATGATTTTAAATTGGACACTTGAAGCACATAAATGGCAAATTTCTACAAAATATATTGAACCGTTAAACATAACAAATTCGCTAAAAGGAGTTTTTGCAGGAATCTCTGTGTCACTAATCTTTCCGAACAGAACAGGCGAATTTTTAGGTAAAATAATGATTTTAAAAAGAGAAAATCGAATAAAAGGAATATTTGCTTCAATGTTATCAAGTTTATCGCAATTGTTTATAACATTATTTCTTGGAAGTATTGGGCTATTTTTTTTCGAACCCAATTTTACAATTATAAAAAAATATCATTATTTATTTAGCTATATTTTACTTTTTTTAACTATAGTCATTTATTTTTTAATACCATTTATTATTAGAAAATACCCTTCTGTTTTTCCAAAAAAATTTTTAGCATTTATCAACTTTTTCAGACATTTTAAATTTAGAGAAATTATTTATTTAGTAATTTTATCTTTTACTCGTTACTTTGTATTTTTATTTCAGCTTTATTTACTATTTATGTTTTTCAATTTCCCTATTGATATTAAAAATTTTATTGTTCTTGCATTTGTTAGTTTTTTACTTACAACAATTATTCCAACCACATCTTTTACCGAACTATTTATACGAAGTGAGGTAGGACTAGTAATATTTTCCACTTCTATTCTATCAGACGAAGTTATTGTAAGCTCTTTTTCTTTACTCTGGTTTGTAAATATTGCTATACCTGCAATAATAGGGTTAATAATAAGTTTAAAAATTAAACCTTAATGATTCTCAAAAATATCGTTTTCGTTTTCTGGCATATGAAAACGCTGTACTGCTATATTTCTTGGATAAACATAATAATCAAATTCTCCTTCGCTACATAGCTCTTCATTACTATTGAATAATTTAACTTCAATAGTAGCAATGTTAAGTTTTTGTTTTAAAAGACGAGCTTTTAAAGTAATTGTTCCGTCGGAAATAAGAACATTTTTATGCAATTTTATATTCATTTTAACTGTAAAACCTGCTGTTTTAAGTACTGAGAAGACAACCCAACTTGCTATTTCATCCATAAGTGTAGCTTGTATTCCACCATGTAAAATGTTTTGCCAACCTTCGTATGAATTATTTGGCTTCCATTGTGTTATAACAGTATCTCCATCAAGCCAAAAAGATAACTGTAAACCAATATTATTGTGAGGGCTACAACCAAAGCAATTATAATTTTCCAATTTTAAAAAAGGGTTACGAATTTTTAACATAATAAATTAATTTAAATGTTCTATCAGTATTTTTGTTCCTATAATTATCAGGATAATACCTCCAATTACTTCTATCCACGATGAATTTTTAAATGAAATTTTTTTTCCTATAAAAATTCCGAGCATCGAAGCAAAATAGGTAACAAAGCCTATAATTAATGCTGAGTATAAAATAGGAATATTAATGATGGAGAAAGTAAACCCGACAGCTAGTGCGTCTATACTTGTTGCTATAGCCATAGTTAACAAAGTTAATGAATGTAATGGGTTAAAATCTTTTTTTTCTTTAATTTTAAATGCTTCGCGTAACATTTTAAAACCAAGAAAAAGCAATAAAACAAACGCAATCCAATGATCAAAAGGCTCAATGTAAGGTCGTATTTGCTCACCAAAGCCCCATCCCGCTAAAGGCATCATAGTTTGAAAAAAAGCTAAAGTTATTGCTATTTTGCATGCTTCAAAAAATTTTATTTGCTGATACGCTAAACCACTTGAGATAGAGATGGCAAAAGTATCGAAACTTAAACTTATAGCAATAAGTAAAACAATTAAAAAATCCATGCACAAAATTAAGCATAAATATTAAAAAATATTTTAGTACATTTGCGTAAATAATTACTAAAAATATTTTATGGGAAAAGTAGTTACATTAACCGAAGCTGCTTCTATAGCATTACATGGTATGATAATTATAGGACGAAGCAAACATCTTGTAAACGTTCAGGAGATTGCAGAGTTAACTGCTACATCTAAACATCACGTTGCAAAAGTGTTTCAAAGATTGGTAAAAGCAGGATATTTATATTCACAACGCGGACCAACAGGCGGATTCGTTTTAAGAAAAAAACCGTCAGAAATTAATTTTTTGGAACTTTATGAAGCCATTGAAGGGAAACTTGAATTAACAGAATGCCCATTAGATAAGCCTATTTGCAATTTTGACAGGTGTATTATGAACAATGTAACGCTTAAAATGACAAAAGAATTTCGTGATTACCTCGAAAGCCAAACATTAGATATGTATTTGTAGTTTTTTTGAAACTTACTTGTACAAAGGTTTTATAAAAATATCTTCTGGTTTAAGAGGTCTAATATTTTCGTACCATTTAAAATAATCGAGTTTAAATTCCAAGGGATTTATATCTTTTAAAGGATAAAGAGTTGCTGTCGGCTTTTTGTAGAAAACAATTTTTTGAATTTCATTATTTTTTATAAAAATTGTAATATCGCTGCTTTCTGCTTTATTTGCCCCAATAATCTCATCTTTATCTTTTGGATAGTAAATAGTTTGACCATTGCCTTTAACTTCAACTTTATACAGTTTGTTTTGGTGAAAGTACCCTGTCATGGTTTTCCCTTTTATTTGATTAAATAAAATAGAATCTTCTTGTGATATAATAAAAGCCAAATCTTGAAGAAATATTTTGTACAATGAATCGTTTCTAAAATAAATATTAATTTTTTTTGCTGTTAACTGGTGTTCTTCACTCCACAAAATAGGAGTGTTAAATAACTGCATTAACGAATCTTTTGTAGAGTAAACAAGCGAATCACAAGCTCCTTGTAAATCATTTTTAAAAAATTTTACATTATAATATGCTTTTAAAAATTTTACACTATCGGAAAGTGTTTTATAATATAATGTGTCTGCATGCAAAAAAAGAGTATCAACACTATCCTGAACTATTATAAAAAGTGCACTATCGGTAATAAAAGCATTTTCAGGATTTTCAAAATACTTGCCATAATTCCCTTTAATAATTATCTTATTACTGCTATCTACTAACCATACTTTATTTTGTGCTATACCATACTTCATATTTCTATCATAAAAAAGACTATCGCCTTTTAGTAACTTATTTTTACTCCATAAATAAGCATTTTTGCTAAAACGACTAATATCTTTTTTAGTATCGTACCATCCTCTTTCGCAGTAAATTAAATTTGTATCACTAACAATTTTTGATGGTCCGTAAAATGTAGATATTCCTGTTTGAATATTATACCGTAAAGAGTCGCTAAACATTTTATATTTTGGATGTGTTAAAATAACATCTTTTACTGCTACAAAATCGCGTAAATGAGCATAATAATACCCCCATTTACTCACTAAAACATTTTCATCGCTTTTTATTTTGCCATAATTAAAGTAAAATGCCACATTTATATTTCTATCATAATCGAGTGAGTCGCAGTATAATATTGCTTTTTTATGCTCTAAGCGTACATCTTTTCTTACTTTTGCAATTTTTGTATTTCCTGAATAACTTATGTAATTACCAAATAAATGTATAGTATCGCTAAAATTTATTTTCACATCGCCATACATTTTAACATCGTTGTCGGCATTATTGTAAAAGGCGCTATCGCACGTTAATATAGCATTGTCGTGTTTTAATACAACGTTACCTGCAAACCTTCTGATATTTTTGCCATATCGTATTTCGTCATAGTCTATCAGTGCGGCATTAACTAACTCAATTTTTTTTATATTTTGAGCAAATGTAAAAGCATAAGAAAAGACAATAATAATAACATAAAACCAAGGCATGTTTTAAGTTTTTAATAATTCGTCAATGAGCATATCGTTAGTAATACCTTCTGCTTCGGCTTGATAATTTCTAATTATACGATGTCGCAATACAGGGTGTGCAACAGCTTTAACATCTTCTATATCGGGACTATATTTTCCGTTTAACAAAGCATGTGCTTTAGCTCCTATAATTAAATACTGCGATGCTCTCGGCCCACTGCCCCATACAATATACTTATTAGCTAACGGGTGTGTATTAGGGCGATTTGGACGAGTACAAGAAGCTAAATTAACAGCATATTTCAATACATTTTGGTTAACAGGTACTTTGTAAATCAAATTCTGATAAAACAAGATATCGTTAGCAGTAAGAACCTGATTTATTTCAACAGTTTTTGCTGAAGTAGTTTCATCAACAATAGTTACTTCTTCATCGAACGAAGGATAATCCAACAGTATATTAAACATAAATCGGTCTAATTGAGCTTCTGGTAAAGGATATGTTCCTTCTTGTTCTATCGGATTTTGTGTAGCAAGTACAAAAAATGGTTCATCTACTCTGAAGAACTTTCCTGCAACAGTTACAGATTTTTCTTGCATAGCTTCGAGCAGTGCCGATTGTGTTTTTGGAGGAGTACGGTTTATTTCATCGGCAAGTAAAAAGTTGCAAAATATAGGACCTTCTATAAATTTGAATTTACGAGATTCGTCTAAAATTTCGCTACCTACAATATCAGATGGCATTAAATCGGGTGTAAATTGAATTCTGTTATATTTTAAACCTAATGCTTTTGCTATGGTTGTAACCAATAACGTTTTTGCTAATCCTGGAACACCTATCAATAAGCAATGCCCCTTTGAAAAAAGTGCTGTAATAACTTCATTAATTACTCTATCCTGTCCTACAATAACTTTTTGTATTTCCTTTTTTAATTGTTCGTGTGCAATTTGAAGTTGCTTTGCCGCCTGAATATCATCAATTTTCGACTGTATCATAATTCATTTATCATTTAATTAAACTAAACTCACAACGTTTAAAATCTTCGTCGATAGTAAAATAAGTTGTTTTCGTTTTATTTTCTACCCATTTTTTAATAGCTTGTTGTTTTAAGTTTTCTTGCGTAAGTTGTTGTATATAATTATAATCGTCGGTTAAGTTGGCTCTATGAGCCGGATATCGAGCTTTAAGTTTAACTATTTTATAACCTTTTTTTCCTTTTTCGTCCATAAATTCAAAAACAGGACTTACTTGACCTTCTTTAAGTTTTTCGAGCTGACGTAATGTAGCAGGATCAATATTTTCTTTTTCTATTCGCGTAGTATTTGTATAAGGATTTAAAGCTAATCCTTCGTTGTAAGCTGTATTTTTGTCCATACTATAAAGCAAAGCTGCTTTAGAAAATGAAATAGAATCTCCTATTATTTTCTGGTATATTTCTTGAAGTTTCTTTTGTGCTTTTATTTGTTCGTCGAAGTTACTTTTAACGGTTAATAAGATATGTCTTGCATTTATTTGTTCTCCTCTTCTTTCAATTAGTTGAATTATATGATATCCAAAATCTGTTTCTACTATTGGGGATATTTCACCTTCTTTTAATTTAAATGCAACTCCTGAAAACTCTGGCACCATATCGTTTCTGCTAAAGAAACCTAATTCTCCACCTTTTAATGCACTTCCAGGATCTTCGCTATAAAGTACAGCTAATGTGGAAAAATTTTCGCCTTTTAAAATTCGGTTTCGTATATTTTCTAGTTTTTCCTTCGTTTCAAGTTTGTCTTTATCGCTTATTACAGGGTATATAACTATTTGTTGATATTCAAGTTGTTCTTCTACCATTGGAATACTATCTTCGGGTAAACTCTTATAAAAATTTCTTACATCAGTAGGTGTAACTTTAATTTTCCCTATAATCTTATCTTGCATGCGTTCTGCTATCATTTGTTTTCGTAACGATTTTCGCAAATCGGCTTTTATTTCGAGCATATTTTTGTTAAAATATTCTTCCAATTTTTTTTCATTACCAATTTGAGAAATAAAATAACGTAATCGTCTATCTAATTCCGATTCTACTTCTTTATCGCTTACAGTAACACTATCTAGTTCTGCCTGATGTAATAAAAAATTTTGATAAATCAATTCTTCCAAAATAGAGCATTTAAGGTCAATATTTTCGTAATTCCCCTTATTGGGCGTTTGATAATATTGATTCTCTACGTCGCTTAAAAGTATTGCATTATTACCAACAACTGCTATTACCTTATCAATAATAATTTTTTGAGATATAGCCGGCAAGCTTATTAAAAGTGAAAGTAAAATTATTATATTAAAAAGTGTTTTCATGGATAATAAAATTCTATTTTATTTTTTTTCTGAAAATCTTCTAATGATTTATTTTCTAATTCTTCCAACAATTTCAATTTTCGTTTAACTAAAATATTAGGTATAACTATTTGTTTTGCCCCCCATTCTTTAGGCATAACATCGCCTATAAGTTTGTAATCTTTAATATGAACCAAATATACAAAATTTGAATCATTGTATTCTATGCTTTTATTTGTTTTAAGAAATTCTGTTGTATTATTAATATTTACCGGTACTAAACTTAAAATTTTGTTGAATGAAACCCATTCATTTTTAAAATCATTACACTGATAAGCATATTTATTACAAATCACATCCATGGCTTTAATATCATTAGCTTTATCACTCTTGAAAATATTTTTCAGACGTGTCATCTGATTAAAAGTTCTTGGAACTTGTATAAGAAAAGCTTTTACGATGTTTTCGTTTAGTATTAGTTCATTACTGTACTTTTGATAATATTCATCTATTTCGCTTTCCGAAACATTTGTATCTAAATTTTGAGCTATATATGCTTGCTGGTAACGATAAATAAGTAAAGAATTTTTGTATTCTTCCACTTCTTTGGAAACATCGAGTTGTTCGGGGGGCAGGTTTTTGGCTGCAAGTTCTAATAATATTTTCTTCTTAGCCCATTTTTGAACGTATGTTTGAATTATAGCAAAGGAGTCTTCGCTATTTTTTGCATCTACTAAAAAATCAGTAAGGTCAGACCAATATAAATATGAATTAAACGCACGAGCAACAACCTTTTCTTCTGGCAACTCCTGAAATTGCGAACAGCCGGAAAATATTATTACAAAAAAAATTGTTGCTATGTATATGTACATATTTATTTTATTTGCTTAAGAACTTCTTCGTTTATTTTTACTTTATATTTGCTTCTAAGCTCGTTTATCCATTGCTTTTCGAGATAAGATTGATAATCGGCAGTAATAATTCCTTTTGCTTCTGACAATTCTTTAGGTTGTGGAGGTAACATTTTGTTTACGAAATATATGAATTTTTTTTCGGGCAATACAGTGTATCTTTTGTTTAATGATTTATCCTCGTTGAATGCTATTTTATCTACATGAGATAATTCGCCTTTGCTAAATATTTTAACATCTTTTTTTGTTAAGCAAATAATTTTTTTATTTATATTGTTAATTATTTCATCTATACTGTATTGTTTTTTGTTATTTTCTATTGCTTTAATAAGATTGTCTTTACATTTATCTGATTCATAGGTAATAAGATATACTTCGGCACGTTCATCCCACATATATTGATTTTTATTTTTTTCATAAAATTCTTTTAAACCTACCGTATCTTTAATAGCTTTTGACCATACCATCTTATCGGTAAGATCGAACAACAAAATTCCGTCGTGATATTCTTGCATTAAATGTGCAAAAGAAGGGTATTTTATCTCTAATCGTGCATCTTCGTATTCTAATATTTTATTTTGCTCCCATTCTTTATACAACTGGCGGGCTAAAAGTTTTGCTGCATCGTTAGATGTTGTAGCTTCTTTTTTCTTTAACTTGTATGTTGATAAAAATTCTACAAATTTTTGTTGTGTATAAGTAGAATCTTTTAAGGAAAATATTGGTTTATTTAATTTAACTGTTGTCGGTACCTTAAAATTGCCAGTGTATAAAGTTGTATCCACATACTTTATTATCTCATCTAAATTTTTGCTATAAAAAGTATAATTATAATCTTTTTTCAAATTTTCAATTAAATTTTTTTTACTTTCTTGAGCTCTTGGGTCTTTTGCTATTTTATTAGCTAAGTCGTTTTTTTCACTTTCAAAAGTTCCTAATGGTCGTGTTTCTAATTTTTTTACTATATGCCAGCCGAATGCTGTTCTAAATGGTTTTGAAAATTCTCCAATATTAGTTTCAAAAGACACTGTTTCAAATTCAGGCACCATACGTCCAGTACCAAACCAAGGAAGTTCTCCACCTCTTTTACCTGAAGCCTTGTCGTCTGAATATTCTACTGCTAATTTAGCAAAATCTTCGCCATTTTGAAGTTTTTGGTATATTTCTTGAATTTTAGCTTCGGCTTTTTTTTCATCATCTTCCTGTGCATCACGTGGAACTAAAACCATAATATGTGCAACTTTTACGTCGCCTAAGTTTTCTTTTCTATCCGTTACTTTTATAATGTGATAGCCATACTGACTGCGAACAGGGTTTGAAACTTCACCAACCTTTAACTTGTAAGCAGTATTTTCGTATGGTAAAACAGTCGTAAAAACAGTTAAATAACCAATATCTCCACCATTTATTTTACTTGCATCATCTTGCGAAAATTCTTTAGCTAAACTAGCAAAATCTTCACCTTTATCAATCCTTTTCTTTATTTCCATCGCTTTATTATATGCAGATAAGGTATCAGCAGGGCTGGCTGTTTCACTAACTTTAATTAAAATATGACTTGTTCGTATTCTCCACTTTTTACGTTCGTATGCTTCTAACAAAAGTTTCTCTTCTGTTTCTTTGTCAACAAAATAAGGAGCTGATAATTGTTTCCTGTAGCTTTGCAATTCTTGCTTAAAAGTAGGCAAGGTATCGAGTTTCAAGTTTTTTGCTTCTAATACTTTTAGCTTAAAATTGATAAAAAGTTCCATATAATCGCGTATTGCTTTTTCGTCGCTTACAGAATCTTTATTATTTTTATAATATATGCGTTCAAACTCCGATTTTGTAACCGGAATATCATTAATAGTCATTAAAATAGGATCGTTTTGCGACCAAACTTTTGAAAGCAATGCTAAAATAATAGCAATAATTAAAGTTCTCTTCATAGTTAATTATATTTTAGTGTTTTTATTCTCTACTGTAATTAGGTGCCTCACTGGTAATTGTAATGTCGTGTGGATGACTTTCGACAACACCGGCATGTGTAATTCTTACAAATTTGGCTTGCTGCAATTCTTCAATATTTCTAGCTCCACAGTAACCCATTCCGGCTCTTAATCCACCTACTAACTGATATAATACTTCCGATAATGTACCTTTATAAGGAACTCTTCCAGAAATTCCTTCTGGAACTAATTTTTTAATATCTTCTTCCATATCCTGAAAGTAACGATCTTTTGAACCTGCTTGCATCGCTTCTATTGAACCCATTCCGCGATAAGTTTTAAACTTTCGCCCTTGATAAATAATAGTATCGCCAGGAGATTCCTCTGTTCCAGCAAATAAACTACCCGCCATAATAGAATGTGCACCTGCCGCTAAAGCCTTAACTATATCGCCTGAATAACGAATACCACCGTCGGCAATTACTGGAACACCACTTCCATTAATTGCTTTTGCTACATCGAATATCGCACTAAGCTGAGGAACTCCTATTCCTGCGATAACTCTTGTGGTACATATGGAACCGGGACCTATACCTACTTTAACAGCATCGGCACCAGCATTAACAAGAGCTTTTGCAGCATCGCCCGTTGCAATATTACCTGCTATTATTTGAACTTCTGGATACTTCTGTTTAACTTTTTTTAAAAATTCAATTACACCTTTTGAGTAACCATGAGCCGTATCTATTGCGATTGCATCAACTTGCGACTTAACTAATTCATCTACCCTTTCCATTGAATCGGACGAAAGACCTACTGCTGCTGCAACCCTTAATCTGCCTTTAGGATCTTTACATGCATTTGGTCTGTCTTTAGCTTTAGTGATATCTTTATATGTTAGCAATCCTATTAAACGATTGTTATTATCAACAACAGGTAATTTTTCTATTTTGTGTTCTTGTAAAATTTCTGCTGCCTTCTCTAAATCAACTGTTTGCGAAGTTGTAATTAAATTTTCTTTTGTCATAACTTCACGTATCGGTCGGTGCATGTCTTGCTGAAAACGCAAATCTCGATTTGTAACTATACCTACCAAAATTTTGTTTTTATCTACAACCGGAATACCCCCAATTTTAAACTCTTTCATCAAATTAAGTGCATCGCCAACAGTATTATCAGGATCAATAACAATAGGATCAAGTATCATTCCATTTTCGGCACGTTTTACTTTCATAACCTCTTTTGCCTGTCTTTCTATAGTCATGTTTTTATGAATAACGCCTATTCCACCTTCGCGAGCTATAGCTATTGCTAAGCGGGCATCGGTTACCGTATCCATTGCAGCCGAAATAATTGGAATATTAATTACAATATTTCGAGTAAAATAAGATGTCAATATTACTTCGCGTGGAAGTACTTCGCTATAAGCCGGAACAAGAAGAACATCGTCGAATGTAACTCCTTCTTGTATTACTTTTTCTTCTAAGAATGACATTTTTATGATTTTTTAAAACGGTTCGCAAGTTACAAATTTTTTTAGCACGTTATATTCAAAAATTTATTACTAAAACATATTAACATGTTTTAACCTATTTTTAAACCCATATAAGATTCGATTCACTTAATACCTTTTCCCCGTTCCAGCGATATGCTGTAAGAAAACCTCCCTTTGCTCCTCCAAAATCTAAACAACATCTAAGTGAATGAGTTAAATGCGGATACCCTTGCAAATTGTAATGACCAAAAAAAATAATGTAATTTCCTATTGTAAAATTTAACAATTCACGGTTTATTTTTTGAACTTCGCTAAAAGGTAACTTTTCTGTCTTGTGAATAAACATATTTTGTAAAGGCAAATTTTTATCATAATCCCACCATCTATATCTAAAATAAATAATAAAATTTTCCGATTCGACATTGTATTTATGAATGATGCCTATTAAAATTTTGTTTATTTCGTCTTTTAAATTTGCATCTTTAATTGCTTCTTCTATTATGGTTTTAACATTATTAATGTTTCTTATTTTATCAATAATATTATCATCCCAAAAAGCATGAACAACCTTAACATAATCAAATTCTAAAAAAACTGGCAAAGTATTAATCCAGTCGAGATAAAAATAAAATTTATCTCTCTTATTTGCAAACTCTTGATATAAAGTAAAATAATTTCTTTGAATGTAATGCCAAAACAAATTTTTATTTTTAGCTATTTTATTGTATAAAAGAGAAATAAAGTATTCGTGATTTCCTGCTACAACATAAGCTTGTTTTTTCAAATACATATTATATAATAAGTCAAGAACCTTTTCATTTTCCATTCCAACGTTAATAAAATCGCCTAAAACGCATATTTTTCTCCCTTCGTTATGAATAAAAATTTGTTCTTCATTATCCCATTCATATTCCATTGAATCGAGCAACTTATTTAATTTTGTAAAATTTCCATGTATGTCGCCTATAAAATCAATATTCACAAGTTAATCAATTATTTATTTTACAAAGTTAGAAAAAGTTTTTTCTACTTTATTAACCATCATTTTATTCCGTAAATATTCCGATAAATGGCAAAAATTTATACAAAAAATTTTTTAAAAAAATTTTCATAAAGCTCGGTATTTTTACAGAGTTTAAAATAATTGCAAAATAATTTCGTAAAACGATTGATTATTGTTTCATATATTTTTTATAAATTCGTGGCTGAAAAATTGATTAAAAATGGCAACATTACAAACTATTAGAAACAGGGCAGGTGTGCTTATAGCAATTGTTATAGGCTTAGCTTTATTAGCATTCATTTTAAACGATTTAATTTATTCTAACCAATTATTTAATACACAAATAACCCATGTAGCAGAAATTCAGGGCCAGGAAATATCTATAAAAGAATATGAGATGCTGGTCGAAGAATTTACACAAAATTATTTACGAAATACTCAACAAGAAACTGTTCCTGACGAAGCTATATCTCAACAAATTCGTGATCAGGCTTGGGAAACACTTATAACAAATCATGTTTTGATGAATAAATTACCAAAACTTGGTATAGTTGTTCATCCTGATGAATTACAAGACATGATAGTAGGCTCAAATATAGATCCTCAAATATTACAAATTCCTATTTTTAAAAATCAAGAAACTGGAGTTTTCGACCCAAATTTAGTACGTCAGTTTATAGCTAATATGGATAAAGACCCAACTGGCAACGCTCGGTTAAGTTGGATTGCTTTTGAAAAAGAACTAGAACAACAAAAACTTCAAAAAAAATACTACACAGCAGTAAAAAAAGGACTTTATGTTACAACGGTTGAAGCAAAATATTATGCAGAAGAATCGTCGAACCAAAGTAATATTCAGCTTTTATTAAAACGCTATTCTGACCTTAACGATTCTTTAATTACAGTAGAAGAAAAAGAACTAAAGAAATTTTATGAAGAACATTTGTATCTATTCGAACAAGAAGCATCAAGAGACATTGAATATGTAGTTTTTGAAGTAAAACCATCTCCTGCAGATATACAAAACCTACATAAAAAAATTTTAGAAATAAAAGAACGTTTTGAACAAGCAGAAAATGTTGAAGAATTTGTTAATCAAAATTCTGATATTCCTTATACAGAAGAATACTTCAGTAAAGGTGAACTATCAGCGAATATAGATAGTATAATATTTGCATCAAAACCAGGTTATACTTATGGTCCTTACACCGAAAATGATAATTTTGTTTTAGCAAAACTAGTTAGCTTTAAAAGCCTCCCCGATTCTGTTCATTCAAGACATATTTTAATTGCTCCAAACGAAAAACGTTCAATGGAGCAAGCAAAAAAATTAGCTGATAGCTTAAAGACCTTATTAGAAAAAAAAGCTGACTTTGCATCTCTTGCAAAACAATACTCAGACGATAAAGGTTCGGCACAAGAAGGTGGCGATTTAAAGTGGTTTAAACGTGGAGTAATGGTAAAACCATTTGAAAAAGCTGCTTTCGAAGCTAAAAAAGGTGAATATGTTATAGTTGAAACACAGTTTGGTTATCACATAATAGAAACATTAGAAAAATCGAAAGAAGTAAATAAAGCCGAAGTAGCTTTTATACATTGGAAAATAGAGCCAAGTTCTGCGACATATCAAAGTATTCAAAACAAAGCATATCAATTTGCCGGAAAAAGTCAAACTCCCGAAAATTTTGAAAAGAATATAAGTAGCGAAGGATTAGTTAAAAGAATTGCTAGCGGTTTAAGAAGTACAGATAGAACAATAGCCGGTTTCGACAACGCAAGAGAAATTATTCGTTGGGCTTATAAGGCAAATAAAGGAGAAATATCTCAACCTTTTGAATTTCAAGATAAATTTGTTGTTGCACATTTAACAGAGATACGAGAAAAAGGATATGCTTCATTTGAACAAGTCAAGGAACAAGTAACTAATTCTGTTAAAAAAGAAAAAAAAGCTGAAAAATTCATACAAGAATTTAAAGAACATTTAAAATATGGAAACATAAAAGAAATATCTGCTAAAATGAATTTACCAATTATGGATGCTTCAAATGTTTCTTTTACATCTTTTAGTTTACCCGGCATAGGTATAGAACCAAAAGTTATTGCAGCAACAGCTGTTCTTCCACTAAATAAAATATCACCTCCTATTAAAGGCAATAATGGTGTTTTTCTTATTAATGTAAGCGAAAGAAATGTTCAAAGTAATATAGACTTTAAACAAGCACAATTTCAGTTAATGTACGATATTCAAGCTCGAGTTGATTATCAAGCATTCGAAGCTCTAAAAAAAATTGCAAATATTGTTGACAACAGAATAATGTTTTATTAACAAAATTTAAGCTGTCTTAATAGACGGCTTTTTTATATGGAAATAGAACATATACAAAGTCAACAAAATCCGAAGATTAAACTAATAAATAAGCTTTATACATCTAAAGGACGACAAAAATACGGGATGTTCATTGCCGAAGGAACAAGAGAAATATCAATGGCATATAACTCTGACTTTAAAATAAGATATATCTTTATTAATAATCATTTTTTAAAAAAGAAAAACATTGAAAATTTTCCTTTTAAAAACGAAAAATTTTATAAAATAAACGATAGTTTATTTTCAAAAATATCGTACCGAGAAAATACAGAAGGTATTATTGCAATTTTAGAAACCAAAGAACATCAATTAAACAATCTTAAAATTTCCAAAAATCCTTTTCTAATTGTATTAGAATCAGTAGAAAAACCAGGAAACCTTGGAGCAATTCTACGTACAGCCGATGCCACTTTAGCTGATGCTGTATTAGTATGCAACAACAAAGTAGATTTGTATAATCCAAATGTAATACGATCAAGTATAGGATGTATATTCACTGTTCCAATAGCAATTTGTTCGAACGAAGAAGCCTTAGCTTGGCTAAAATCAAACAACATTAAAATTTATAGTGCAGCACTTCAAAATGCAGTAAATTATCATACTCTAAGTTACAATAATTCTACTGCTATAGTTTTTGGTACTGAAGCCGAAGGTTTAAGCGACTTTTGGAGAATTAACGCCGATGCAATAATTAAAATACCAATGCTAGGAAAAATAGATTCTTTAAATGTATCTAATTCCGTGGCAGTTATTAGTTACGAAGTAATGCGACAGAGAAATTTTTATTATTAAATATTAAAACTCATAACCTGAACTTCAATACCACCTATCGTTTCTAATTCTTCTTTAAATAATTTAAATTCATCATTTACATCAATAATTTGCAAAATGATAAAACCAACCCTACTACAAGTATATTCGCTTACTTCGTGAAAACCAAAACGTGCGCGAATTAAATGAGCATATTTAGTTAAAACTGCTTGTGTTTTATTTGCTTCTTTTATTCTATCGGTTAAAGCTATACCAACTATTTTATACTGTGTCATAATAAATATTTTTAAAAATACAAATCTCGTTCACCGTTTTTTAATCTTTCTATACGCCTTTTTAGCTCTAAAGTGTTCATATGTCCTTCGAGCTTGGCAATTTCTTTTTCAATAGCTCTCCAACCTTTTTCCTGAACATCAGGTGTAGCATAATCGAGTAAATATTCAGCTAATGTTAGAACTGCATTTGGCGAACAATAACGTTTAATAAAACCTGGTACCGAAAACTCCATAAAATGTTCGCCTGTTCGACCCATTCTATAACAAGCTGTGCAAAAAGACGGCAAATAGCCATTGTCTAAAAGTTCGCCAATAATCTCGTTTAATGAACGATCGTCGTTAATTTTAAATTGTTCGCGATTAAGGTCTTGTTCTCTATTTAATAATTTTGCTTTAGAATAACCCCCTAATTCAATTATCGTTCCACCATCTATCTGGCTAACACCATACTGCAAGACTTCTTTACGTAATTCGGCATTTTCGCGAGCTGTTAATATTAAACCTGTATAAGGAACAGCTAATCTTAAAATTGCAATTAGTTTAGCGAAGTCGGCATCTGAAACCATATACTTATTACCAACCGATAATCCCGATGCATCTTTAATTCTAGGGAAAGAAATTGTATGTGGTCCAACATTGTAGCACGCTTCAAGATGATTAGTATGACGAACTAAAGCCAAGGTTTCGAACCTCCAATCGTACAATCCAAATAAAGCTCCAATTCCAACATCGTCAACACCTGCTTCTTGAGCTCTATCCAAAGCAGTTAATCGCCACTCATAATCCATTTTTTTTCCTCCTAAATGGTACCATTTATATGCTTCAGGATGATATGTTTCCTGAAATATTTGATATGTTCCAATACCAGCTTTTCCTATTGTTCTAAATCCTGCTATATCAAAAGGAGCAGCATTTATATTAACACGGCGTATCTCGCCTCGTCCTTTTTTTACTCCATAAACTAATTTTACAGTATGAGCTATATATTCTGCCGAATATTCAGGGTGTTCGCCAAAAACTAATATCAATCGTTTTTGTCCGTTATCTTCAAGTGCCATTACTTCACGTGTAATTTCTTCATCGGTAAGGGTTTTTCTTATTGCTTTTGTGTTTGATACTTTAAAACCACAATATTGACAATTATTTGAGCATTTATTTCCTATATATAACGGAGCAAACAAAACAATTCTATTTCCATAAACACGTTCTTTTAAATTTCTAGCTCCCTGTTTAATTTCTTCTATTAAATCGGGATCGGTTGTATTTATCAAAACTGCTGTTTCTTCAAGAGTTAATCGTTGCTTGTTTAATGATTTATTTATTATATCTCTAACTCTTTCTGGTGTTGAAATTGTTGTATTAATGTAATTCCAAAGCTCATCTGGATCTATAAAAGGCTGCATTCTTTTATCTTCAATCGAACATTTTTCTGGATAAAACTTCATAGTTATTTCTTTAATTTAAGTACAATATTGCTGAATTATTTTCTTTAAAAAAATGACTTTTATTAGTTTTATACATATTTTATTCCTATCAATAGAATATCATCAACCTGAAAATAATTTCCTTTCCATTTATCGTGAGTTTCTTCAATTATTCTATGTTGTTCTTTCATTGGTAAATCTGATACTGATAATAAAAGCTCTTTTAATGCTTTATATTTAAATTTTTTCCCTTCAGGCCCTCCAAACTGGTCGGCATAGCCATCAGAAAACATATAAAATAAATCGCCTTTTTCTATCGGAATAATATGTTTAATAAATGGTCTCAGATTATCGTAAACACCTATTGGCATTTTATCTCCTTTGTATTCAATAATTTCTTTATTTCTAATGATGTAAAGCGGGTTGTTAGCACCGGCAAATTCAAGTGTTTGTTTCTCAAAGTCAAAAATACACAAAACCATATCCATACCATCTTTAGTTTGCTGTTCACCAGTTCCTTGGTTTAAAGCTCTAATAATATTATCGCGAAGTTTATTTAGAATAATTGCTGCATCTATGCTTTTCATTCCGCTTACTATTTCGTTTAGAAAAGAAATCCCTAACAAGCTCATAAACGCACCAGGTACTCCATGACCAGTACAATCGGCAGCAGAAACAATAAGTTTATTTTTTATTGAAGTAATAAAATAATAATCACCACTTACAATATCTCTTGGGCGATTAAATATAAAAAATTTATCTTTTAAAATTTCTTCAACAACATTAATAGGTGGCAATACAGCCTGCTGTATTCGGCTTGCATATTTAATGCTATCCATTATTTCTTGTTTTTGAAATGCAATTTCGTCACGCTGGAGCTGTATTTCTTCTTTCTGTTGACTAATTTCAATATTTTGACGCAATATTTCTTGATTCTTCTGATTTAAAGCAATATTTGCTTGTTTCTTAATTTGATAACTTCTATAAATAAAAAAACCTAAAAATACTAGCAACATTATAATACCAATAAATAAATACAAAATAAGTTGTTGCATGTGTATTCGTTCTAGTTGTTCGTTTAAAATCTTTTTTTGTTCGTTAATACGTTCATTTTGCATATCTATTTCTTTTTTTTGATTTGCAAGAATTACTGACTTCTCATTTATTTCTATGTTTTTCGATTGCAAAACTTTTTCACGTTGTTCAAGTTCTTTCAACTTTTGTGCTAACAACATTTTATTGAACTGAACTTGTTGTAAAATATGAGATAAAGCCTGTTTTTGTTTTTCTATTTCTTTAACTTGAGCTTCTATTTCCTGTTGTTGGTCAAAAATAATTTGTTGTTGCTTCTCTATTTGAAGTTTTTGTTGTTCCAAAAGTTTGCTTTGCTGTTCAACAATTTCTTTCTCTTTTTGCAGTGCCAAATCAGTTTTTTTATATAATTTTTCCCAGTCGGCCTTAGATTTAACAGAACCTTCTACAAATAATTCATTTAATTTATATCCACATTCGATCAATTTTGGCATATTAAGTTCGTAACGACGTACGTTGTTTAAAACAATAAAATTTATCATTGATTTATGAAACTCAAAATTTTCTGTTACAAGTATTGTTGAACAATCTAAGCGTTTTTGTACTTTATCTATGTCAAAATTCTCATCATTTTTAAAAAATATAATATTGCATGGTTTTATTTGATCATAATTATATGAATGTATTATTTTAATTGGCTTATTGTGCAATAATTTAATATTGTTTGCTGTTATCTTCATAGTGTTAAAAAGCGAAGTATCAGTTGTAAGTAAACACACTATGAATGTATCTATATAATTTTCGTTTGGCCAAGTTACTTGTTTTGCAATGTCGAAAATGTATTTAGCTCTTGAATTATTATCGAATTTATTTTGTGCAAAAAGCGTTTTAAACAAGCAAATTTGTATAATTAGCAAACATAAGTATCTCATAATAAAATTTTAAGTTTATACGAAAGTAATCGAAAAAAGTTTGATATAAATATGCTAATTGTTTAATTTTTTAATAATTTTCCCTTTTTCATTCCATTCAATATATTCAATTAACTTACCATCTTCGTACTTCCCTTCAAATTTTTTTTCTCCAGATATAAACCAACCAATTGTTTCACCTGTTTCAATTCCATCAACGTAAAATTTTTCTAGTTTAATTTTCTGATTTGGATAAAATTGTTTCTCCATACCATTTTTCATCCCAAAACTAAAATGTCTTTCCATTTTCTTATTTCCATTTTCATAGAAATATATCCACAAACCTTCTTCTTTTCCGTTTTTTACAATACCTGTTCGTTCTACATTACCATTTTCGTAATAATAAGTCCATGTTCCATTAGCTTCACCTTCTACATATTGCCCTTTGGTTTTTATCATACCCGACGGATAAAACCAAATCCAGGTTCCATGTTCTAAACCATCTTGAAATTCGCCAGTTGCTACTAAAATTCCATTTTTATCATAAAATCTTGAAATACCCTGTTCTAAACCGTTTTCGTAATTTTTTCGTGCAATAATTTTACCTGTTTCATTTTTTTCTATAAGTATTCCTGAAAATGGTTGACTTGTTGTTTTATCGTATAAAAGACCGTTGTATTCATATAATTGTTCTAATTCGGCTGATTGTGAACAAAGTACAGTTGAGTATAAAATAAATAAAATAAAAACAATATTGCAAATGCAATAATTCATAAATAATTATCCAAAATTAAAATAAAATTTCTTAATTTATGAAATAATGTTAAACTACACAAATATAAGCATGCTGAAAAAGGCAACTATTAAACCCGAAACAAAACCCGTTAATACTTCCTTTAAGTTATGGGCACCAGCTAATAACCGCGATGATATTATTAAACCAGAAAGTAACACAATTAAACTTAATAAATAAAATTGAGCTATAACTCCAAGTTGAAACCTATAGAAAAATATTAAACCTAATAAAGATCCTATTGCATAAGTATGCATACTAATTTTAAAATAAAATAACTGCAAAAACAATAAAACTCCGAGAATAATTGGAAAAACACCAAATAATTTTCCAATAAAATAAGGAAATGATAAATTTTTGAAATAAAAATATAAAAAAATGTAAAATAACAGCATAATAAAAACCGACAAAATCCGTTCTAACTTAGTGTTCATATTAAAGGATGAAAATATAAGAAAATAATACTTTATTATTGATAATACCAACAATGGTAATAGTACTGTTATAATAAAAAATGCAACAAATAAATAAAAAATTGATTCTGTGTTAAATAAAAAATATTGTGAATACAAATGTATTATTGCATACAACGAATATAATGGGATGAAAATTGGATGAAATAATACATCAATTACGTTAAAAAAAATTTTTTCAATTTTTGATAAAGTCATTTTAAAGCTCTTTTCTTAGTCTTGCAACAGGTATTTTAAGTTGCTCACGATATTTAGCAACAGTACGACGAGCAACATTTAAACCTTCTTTTTTTAAAATATCTGATAATTCTTCATCAGTTAACGGATTTCTTTTGTCTTCTTGAGCAATAAGTTCTTTAATTCGTTCTTTAACCTTATAAGTTGAAACAATTTCTTCATCTTCGACAATCAACGATTCGCTAAAGAACGATTTTAACGAAAAAACTCCATAATTAGTAAGTACAAATTTATTGCTTACAACACGCGAAACAGTACTAATGTCAAATCCAGTTAAATCAGAAATATTTTTCAAAATCATTGGTTTTAGTAGTGATTTTTCACCTGTTAAAAAGAAATCTTTTTGATACTGAACAATTGCTTGCATAATAATGAGTAAAGTATTTTGTCTTTGTTGAATAGCATCAATAAACCAGCGTGCAGCTTCTATCTTTTGTTTGGCAAATTGAATAGCTTCATTGTTGATAGCTTTTTTTTGCTTTTTATTATGTTCAAGCGAACGAAGCATTTCTTGAAATGACTTACTAATTCTTAATTCCGGATTATATTTCGAGTTCAACGAAACTCGTATTTCTTGTTCATCTATTTCAACTATAAAATCGGGAATAACTTGATTTTTTGCAATATCATAACTATTAGAAAAGGAACTACCAGGATTTACATTCAAATTTTGAATTTCATCCAGTGCTTTTTTAAGTTCTTCTTCATTTATATTTAATTTTCGTTGAATTTTTTCATAATGCTTTTTTGTGAGTTCTTCGTAACAGCATTCTATTATTTTTAAGGCAAGGTTAACGGAAAAAGTTTTTTGTTTGCGTAATAATTGAAGGTGTAAACTTTCTTTTATATTTCGTGCTCCAACACCTGGTGGATCGAGACTTTGTACTTTTCTTAACACACTCTCAACTTCGTCCTTCGTTACATTCATATTTAATGTAAAAGCAAGGTCATCTGAGATAGATTCTACATTGCGTTGTAAATAACCTTTTTCGTCTATGCAACCAATTATGTATTCCGCTATAGTTAATTCGTGGCTTGTTAAATTAAGGTACCCTAACTGATTAATCAAATAATCGTTAAATGTTTCTTCGCTTGTAAATATAATTTCGGCAACTTCATCATCGGGAGAATTATTATTGGCTTGTAATCTATAATATGGTATATCTTCTGTTTCTTCTTCGCTCAAGTAATCTTCATAAGAAAACTCATCATCATTCGACAAATTATCTTTATCTGAATCATTTATATCTGAATCGTTTGATGATTCATTAGACAATTGCACATCGTTTTCTTCATTATCATTGTTTAAATCTTCATCGCTTAATTCCAACGTAATTTCATCATCTTCGCTTCCTTCTTCTAGTGCGGGATTTTCTTCTAATTCCTTTTTTATACGTTGTTCTAATTCCAATATAGGAATTTCTAACATTTTTATTAACTGAATTTGCTGAGGTGATAACTTTTGCAACAATTTCTGCTGAAGACTCTGTTCCAACATAATGTTTTTTTACTGTGAAACGAAGTTAATTAAAAAAAGTTTCAAAAAAACAGACCTAAAATTCAGCATTCTTTGGCGTACGAGGGAAAGGTATCACATCTCTAATATTTGACATTCCAGTTATAAATAACATAAGCCGCTCGAAACCAAGACCGAAACCGCTATGAGGAGCTGTGCCAAACTTACGAGTTTCTAAATACCACCATATATCTTTCTCTGGTATATGTAACTCTTTAATTCTGTTAAATAATTTTTCGTAATTCTCTTCACGTTGCGACCCACCAATTATTTCTCCTATTTTAGGAAATAAAACGTCCATAGCTCTAACTGTTTTACCGTCGTCGTTTTGCTTCATGTAAAAGGCTTTTATTTCTTTTGGGTAATCTGTTATTATTACTGGTCGTTTAAAATGTTTTTCTACCAAATATCGTTCGTGTTCCGATTGTAAATCACATCCCCAATAAACAGGGAATTCAAAATTCTCTTTTGAATATAGCAAAATATTTATAGCATTTGTGTATGTAATTCTTTCGAAAGGATTTTTGAGTACAAACTGAAGTCGTTCAATTAATTCTTTATCGTACATTTCGTTTAAAAATCTTAAATCGTCTATACAATGTTCAAGTGCATATTTTACAAGATATTTAATGAAGTCTTCAGCCAAATCCATATTATCGTTAATATCGTAAAAAGCCATTTCTGGCTCTATCATCCAGAACTCAGCTAAGTGACGAGGTGTATTAGAATTTTCAGCCCTAAATGTTGGACCAAATGTATATATTTCAGACAATGCAAGAGCTCCAAGTTCTCCTTCAAGTTGTCCGGAAACAGTAAGACTTGTTTCTTTACCAAAGAAATCCTGACTAAAATCTATTTTACCATCTTCTGTTTTTGGTAAGTTATATAAATCGAGAGTTGTAACCCTAAACATTTGTCCAGCACCTTCACAATCGCTTCCTGTAATAATTGGAGTATGAATGTAAACGAACCCTTTAGAATTAAAATAATTATGTATTGCATAAGACATGTTATGTCTTATTCTAAAAATTGCTCCAAAAGTATTTGTTCGTGGTCTGAGATGAGCTATAGAACGTAAAAATTCTAAGGTATGTCCTTTCTTTTGTAATGGATATATTTCAGGGTCGCATGTTCCATGTATTATTATTTCCTTGGCATTAACTTCAACTTTTTGCCCTTTTCCTTGCGAAGGAACTAATGTTCCTATAACACGTAAACAAGCACCTGTTGTTATTTTTTTTATTAATTCTTCGTCGAATTGAATATTATCTAATACAATTTGAATGTTATGTATAATAGAACCATCGTTTAATGCAATAAAACTAACATTTTTAATGTTCCGATGAGTTCTAACCCATCCTTCAACAACATAGTCTTTGTTTAGTTCACAATTGTTAAGCAAATCTTTAATTTTTGTTCTTTTCATATTTATAAATCTATTTCTATTCCTTGATAATTGTATATATGATAACTTAAAAATGGTAATTGATTATCCGAACTAATCTTTATATAACATTTATACTTCAATATCCATTTCAATCTTTTCGATAATAACCCTTGTTTTAAATAAGCTGCTACAAAAGGATTTGTTTTAATGTGAAAGTATCTGTATGGAGTTTTACTTACCAAATATTCGAGATAACTTTCTATTTGACTTTCAATTAAAATGCTATTAGTAATTTTTCCTGAACCAGAACAATCAGGACAAGTCTCGGTTGTTACAATGTTTATTTCTGGTCTTACTCGCTGTCGTGTAATTTGCATTAAACCGAACTTACTTAGAGGTAAAATATTGTGTTTTGCGCGATCTTTTTCCATCAATTTTTTCATCCTATCGTAAAGTAATTTTTTGTTTTCTGCCTTGTACATATCAATAAAATCTATTACAATAATACCACCTAAATCTCTCAACCTTAACTGACGGGCAATTTCTTCGGCAGCAATTAAATTTACCTCTAAGGCATTTTGCTCCTGATTATTATCGTTTACATACCTATGGCCACTATTAACATCTATTACGTGTAAAGCTTCTGTATGTTCTATAACAAGATAAATTCCAGATTTTAATGTAACTGTTTTCCCAAAAAGCGATTTTATTTGTTTATTAATTCCGAATTGCTCAAATAAAGGTGTTTTTCCATTATACGTTCTAATAATTTTTTCTTTTTCAGGTGCTATTGACTGGACAAAAGAACGCATTGTTTGAGCTATTTGTTTGTCGTTTACATAAATATTTGCAAACGACTCATTAAGTAAATCGCGAAGTATTGCTTGAGTACGCTCTAACTCGCCTAAAATTAAGCAAGGCAGTGTTTTTTGATGTATTTGATTAAAAGCAGATTCCCATTTTTTTACTAAATCTCGTAATTCTGAATCTAACTCTTGTATGCTTTTACCTTCTGAAGCAGTTCTAACTATTGCTCCATAGTTTTTAGGAAGCAAACTCTCTAATATAAGCTTTAATCTGTTTCTTTCTTCGGCCAATTTTATTTTCTGCGAAACCGATACTTTATTAGAAAAAGGAATTAAAACAAGATTCCTACCAGGTATAGAAATTTCAGAAGTTAAACGTGGTCCTTTTGTCGAAATAGGTTCTTTAGCTATTTGAACAATAATTGGTTGCCCTGGCTTTAGTATTTCGTTTATTTTTCCATTTTTACTTATGTCGGGTAAAGCATCAAAATTACTTAGCTGTTTACTAGAATTTGGATTGTTTTGTAATTGCATAAAGTAACGTTGCAACGATAAAAACTGTGGTCCTAAGTCGAGATAATGTAAAAATGCATCCTTTGAATAACCAATATCTACAAAAGCTGCATTTAGTCCAGGGTTAATTTTTTTTACTTTGCCTATATAAATATCACCAACACTAAATTGAAAATTATTCCTTGCTTTATTTATTTCAACAAGGCTCTTATCTTCAAGAAGTGCTATCTTGATTTCATTAATATCAACATCTACAAAAAGCTCCCTTATCACATTATTGTTTTTTAAAAAAACAGAAAAAACCTATAGCGAACTATAGGTTTTAAATTTTCTTTATTAAAAAATCATCTAACGAATTTTCTTTTTATGACGATTTTTTCTTAAACGTTTTTTTCGTTTATGAACCGCCATTTTGTGTCTTTTACGTTTTCTTCCGCAGGGCATAATTTAATATATTTTTTATTTAACCTTTACTTTCGATTTTACATCATTTACAAATGTTTTAGCAGGTTTAAAAGAAGGTATGAAGTGTTCAGGAATAACAATAGTTGTGTTCTTTGAAATGTTTCTTGCTATTTTTTTTGCACGTTTTTTCAATATAAAACTACCAAAACCACGCAAATAAACATTATTTCCTTTTACCATTGATTCTTTCATGGTTTCCATGAACGATTCAATAGTTTTTTGAACATAAACCTTTTCTATTCCGGTTTTTTTTGAAATTTCGTTTACAATATCAGCTTTTGTCATATTCTTTAAAGTTTTTATTTAGTTAATACTATTTCAGCCTGCAAATATAGCTATAATTTTAATTCTCAAAATATTTATACTTTAATTTTTTATAAAAAGTTATACACAACTGTTAATTTTAGTTTCTAACTAATAGAATTATTTTATTATAATTAGGTATGACATAAAAGTAGTTTATTAAAAACATAAAATAAATTTGCAGAATTAAAAAAAAGATTTTACATTTGCTTATATTTTCAAAAAATTAGGGAAAATGATGGAAGAAAACGAAAACATTAGGGAAAATAGTCAACGTAGCAGAGACGAAGTATATTCAAAAGCTGTACGTGCTGGAAAAAGAACTTATTTCTTTGATGTAAAATCAACAAAAAGAGACGACTATTATTTAACCATCACCGAAAGCAAAAAAAGGATTAGACCAGATGGTTCTGTTTATTATGAAAAACACAAACTTTATCTCTACAAAGAAGATTTCGAAAAGTTTGCTGAAGGATTAAACGATGTAGTACAATTTATTAGAAACAACAAAATTAATCTTTCTAGTAACGAATCGAACACCGAACAAGAATAAATACCTTATCTATATAAGGTACTTTCTTCAATGTATTGATAAACTTTTTCTGGTAAGAAAAAATATACATTTTTTCTTTTCTTAAGCTTTTCTCTTATATAAGTTGAAGAAATTTCTATTATTGGAGCTTTAATTAACATTATATTTTCATGTTTAATATTTACGTCAAAGTCTTTTCGTGGGTAAACTACTATTTTAAAATTTTCCAAAATTACTTGATAATTTTTCCATTTATGAAAATTTAGTAAATTATCACTTCCAATTATAATTGAAAATTTCATTTGAGGATATTTTTCTTTAAGTCTAATAAGCGTATCAATTGTATAAGAAGGTCTCGGCAAATAAAATTCAATATCTAAAGCCCTAAATTTATCAAAGTTACCTATTGCTAAATTTACCATTTCAAGACGATCGTATTCGCCTGCAAGGCTTTCTTTTCTTTTATGCGGGTTTTGAGGAGAAACAACAAACCACACTTCGTCAAACGGGACTTCTACCAACATATAATTTGCTATTATTAAATGCCCATGATGGATTGGATTAAACGAACCAAAAAATAAACCAATTTGTTTAAATTCAGACATAAAAAATTTTTATTACAAAATTAGTTAAGTTTTTAGTTTTAACTAAAAAGCTTATAATAAGATTATATTGCAGCATATTAAAAAATATAATAAGTCTTTACTAAAATTATTACCATATAAAAACTATTTTTAGTTTTTTAAATATCTTTTAAAAAAAAGCACCCAAAACTGCCAATTAAAAAAATTTTTAATTTAAGTAATTTTTGTAATCCAATAGATGAAACATTTCCACATACTGTTAAATAAAACTTTATAAACTTACAACTTTTTACTCAATAAATTGTTGAAAATGTGTTAAATGATTTTTAATGGTTAACTATATATGTTTTAGAACATTTTTATGTTATACTTCAAGATTCTATTTTTGCACAAAAATTTTTGAACATGAAAGTATTTTTTTCGATTCTATTTTTAATAACAGCAATTAGTTTAATATCCCAAACAGATACAATAAAACTTAAAGAAATTGAAATAAATTCTAATAGAGTTAGCACAGCTTATAATAAACAACTTCGTGTTGTTCAAATTATAAATAAAGAAGAACTAAATAATTTGCCAATATCATCAATAAGCGACTTGCTCGACTATGCCGGAAGTATAGATGTTCGACAACGAGGCACTCATAATGTTCAATCTGACGTTAGCATTCGTGGTGGAAATTACGAACAAGTGTTAATAATGTTAAATGGAATTCCTGTAAACGATCCACAAACAGGTCATCATAATATGAACATACCTATTGACATTAATATAATAGAGCGAATTGAGATATTTTCGGGAGGTGATGCACGACGTTATGGAGCCAGTGCCTTTACTGGAGCTATAAACATAGTTACGAAAAGCGAATTTGAAAATAAATTTATACTTTCATTATGTGGTGGCGATTTTAAATACTTTGATGCACAAACATCTGCCAGCTTTAAAATTTTTAATACTCAACAAATTATTGCTTTTAATCATTATCAAAGCGATGGATATCGGAAAAATACAGATTTTCATCATAATCAAGTTATGTGGAAAGCTATTCATAAAAAAGAAAACCAAAATTTAATAGCAATAATAGCAGCAGAAGATAAATCTTTTGGAGCCAACAGCTTTTACACTCCAAAATTTCCAGATCAATACGAACAAACACGAACATTGTTTAGCTCTCTGAGCAATAAATACTACTTGCAAAAAAGTACATGGACTTTTCAAGCATACTATAGACAACATCATGATCGCTTCGAACTATTCAGACACGATCTGCCATCTTTTACTATTCCGACATGGTACAAACAGCACAACTATCACATGACACAAGTTTTTGGAACACAAAGCAATATATCATTTAACACAAAAGCAGGCAAAACAATTCTCGGAATTGATTATCGTTACGAAAATATTTTAAGCAACATTTTAGGTGAACCAATGAACGACACAATACCTGCTCCATTCGAAAAAAATGGAAAATTTACACGAAAAGCAAGCAAAAGCTATTTGTCGGCTTTTGGAGATCATTCTATTCACATAAATAAATTTGCTTTATCTTGCGGATTAATGATAACTTATCTTTCGAGTAAAAAATTTTATTACTATCCAGGATTAGATTTAGGATATTACATAAACAAAAATTTGACATTATTTTCATCATTAAGCCGTTCGTTAAGATTGCCTACATACACCGAACTTTATTATAACGACCCTGCACATACTGGAAATAAGAACCTAAAACCAGAAGAAGCTTGGAATTACGAAGCAGGGTTTAAATATTTTGGAAGCATTTTACAATTTCAAGCAGCATATTTTTACAGAAAAGGTTATAACATTATAGATTGGGTTAGAATAAACCCTTCCGACAAATGGGTTAGTGAAAACATAACTACTGTTAACACTACCGGAGCAGATTTATACATATTATACAACCATTCCTCAGTAAAAACAAAGTCATTATTACAACAAATACGTTTTAATTATTCATACATAAGTATAACTAAACAAAGCAAAGATTATTACTCGAAATATGCTTTAGATGTATTACGCAATAAAATAAGTCTCTTTTTAGAGCATAAAATTTTCAAAAACATTAAAGCATCTTGGGCAATTCTTTACCACGAAAGAATGGGTACTTATACAGAATTTTCAACTAATACAGAAAAAAAATATAAACCATATATAACATTAGACGGTAAAATAACTTACAAATACAAAAAAGCAGAATTATATATTAGCGGATCTAATTTATTAGACACATATTACTACGATATAGCAAACATTCCTATGCCAGGTCGTTGGGTTAAAGGTGGAATAAAAATTCTATATTGATTTTATTTAGAATAAAAACAAATTATAGTTTTTAAATAACAAATATAAAACTGATAAAAATCATACTCAAGAGTATCTTACGAGTATAGTTTTACCTAAGAAATATAACAATAACAATTATTTTTTAATAACTAATAAAATTAAGGAGGTAAAATCATGACAGAAGTTCAAGAAATTCTTGAAAAAGTTACAAGCAAATACGGAAAACAACGTTCTGCTTTAATGCCTGCACTTCAGGCTATAGTAAAAGAGAAACATTATTTGTCTGATGAAGACATAGTTGAAGTAGCAAAAACTTTTGATTTATCTTCTGCAGAAGTTTATGGTACTGCTACTTTCTATACTTTTTTAGACATTGTCCCAAGAGGAAAATACGTTATTAGAGTTTGTAAAACTATAGCTTGCCACATGTCGGGTAAAGATGAAATTATTGAAGCGTTACAAAACACACTAAAGATTAAAGTAGGCGAAACAACAGTAGATAAGAAATTTAGTTTATTAACTGCTAATTGTTTGGGTTGGTGTCATAAAGGACCAGTTATGCTTATAAATGATGAAGTTTATCCTGAATTAACACCACAAAAAGCTATTGAAATAATACAATCTTATCAATAAAAATAATGTTAAACTTAAAATAAGTATAAAATGGAAAATAAACAATTAAAGAAAGTTGATCTTATATTCTGCAAAACATGTCAGGATGATATTGAAGTTGTAAAAAAAGCAATTTCTCGCCATCCCGACGAAATTATTAACGATTTAATAGACTCTGGCTTAAAAGGTAGAGGTGGAGCTGGATTCCCTACTGGTTTGAAATGGAAATTTACCAAAAATCAGGATTCTGCTATTAAATACGTAGTTTGTAATGCCGACGAAGGCGAGCCAGGTACTTTTAAAGACAGAGAAATACTTGATACAGTTCCTACTAAAGTATTTGCAGGGATGGCTATATGCGGTTATTGCATAGGTGCCAAACAAGGATACATATATTTACGTGCAGAGTATAACTTTTTGTTAAATAAATTAAATGCTGAATTAGAAACATTTAACAAAAAAATTAAAGAATGTGGTTTAGATTTTACTATAGAAATTCGTTCTGGTAGTGGTGCTTATATTTGCGGCGAAGAGAGTGCTTTATTTGAAAGTATCGAAGGTAAACGTGGCGAACCTCGCAACAAACCTCCATATCCAACAGTAGCAGGATTATTTGGCAAACCTACTGTAATAAACAACGTAGAAACATTCGTTTACACTGCTATGATAAATCATTTTGGTGTTGCGAAATTTAAAGAATTAGGAACACAAGACTCAAGAGGATCAAAAGTATTTTCAGTTTCTGGCGATACTCCTATTCCAGGTATTTACGAGCTTGAATTAGGAATGACTGTTGATGAGTTTGTTAAAGAATTTGGAGATGGAGATACAAAAGCAGTACAAGTAGGTGGAGCTTCAGGGCACTGTGTTCCACGCAAAAAATTTAATGATACAATCATAGGTTTTGAAGGCATACCAACCGGCGGTTCGATGATGATTTTTAATAGTAGCCGTTCTATGTACAATGTACTTAAAGATTATCTCGAATTCTTCACAGAAGAATCATGCGGGCAATGTACTCCTTGTCGTGTTGGATGCCAACAATTATTAAAAGGCATAGAAGCTGTTAAAAGAGGTGAACGCCCTGCTTCATATCTCGAAGAATTAAAAAAGTTAGCACAAAGTATGAAAATTGCTGCTAAATGCGGCTTAGGGCAATCTGTCGCTAATCCATTTATTTCTATCGTTGATAATTTTAAAGAAGAAATTATTTACTAATTATAAATTAAAAGGAGATTGAAACATGAGTAACTACATGGTAAATTTAAAAATAAATAACATACCAGTTTCAGTTCCAGAAGGAACAACCATATTAGAAGCTGCAAAAAAATTAAATTTTCGAATTCCAACATTATGCTATCATGAAGATTTAAGTATAGCAGGCAATTGTAGAGTATGTGTTGTAGAACAAGTTGGGGCTCGTTTATTACAAGCAGCATGTGCTGTACCTGTTGCAGAAGGAATGGAGATTTTAACTAATAGCAACAAAGTTCGTCAGGCGCGTAAACATGTTATAGAATTACTTCTTTCAGAGCATCGTGCCGACTGTACAGAATGTTACAAAAATGGTAACTGCGAATTACAAAGTTTAGCTCATGAATACGGTGTAAATCAGCATCTATTCATTGATTTAGCTCGTAAAAGAAATTATACAATAGATCGCAGTTCACCTTCTATAATTAAAGACGATAGTCGTTGTATTCGATGCCAGCGTTGTGTTCGTACATGCGACGAATTACAGGGGGTATCTGCTTTAGCCGTTGCATACAAAGGCGATCAGCAAAAAATTTCTACATTCTTCGAACACCCTATGTTTGAGGTTGTTTGCACAAATTGTGGTCAGTGTATAAATCGTTGTCCAACTGGCGCATTAATAGAAAAAACATACATTGAAGAAGTATGGGATGCTATTAACGACCCCACAAAACATGTAGTAGTTCAAACTGCTCCTGCTGTTCGTATAGGATTAGGTGAGGTTTTAGGATACGATCCTGGAGAAAGAGTTACCGGAAAAATGGTTACAGCACTTAAACTTTTAGGCTTCGATTCTGTACTTGATACAGACTTTACAGCCGACCTAACAATTATGGAAGAAGGCACCGAATTATTAACACGACTCAAAAAAGCTTTAGTAGATAAAGAACAAGTTGCTCTTCCTATGATGACATCTTGCTCACCAGGTTGGATTAAATTCCAAGAACACATGTTTCCAAATCTATTAGACAATTTATCAACGTGCAAATCACCACAACAAATGTTTGGCGCTTTAGTCAAAACATATTATGCTCAAAAAAAAGGATTAAATCCCAAAGACATAGTTTCAGTTTCAATTATGCCTTGTACTGCTAAAAAATTCGAGGCTAATCGCTCCGAAATGCGTGCAAGTGGCTTCCAAGACGTGGACTATGTTCTTACAACACGTGAATTAGGAATGATGATAAAGCAAGCAGGTATTGATTTTATGAAATTGCCCGACAGTCCATACGATAGCATTATGGGTGAATCTACGGGAGCTGCTGTAATTTTTGGTGTTACGGGTGGGGTTATGGAAGCTGCTTTACGTACAGCTTACGAAATTGTTACCGGCAGAGAAGTTCCATTCCGTAATCTTAACATTACACCTGTTCGTGGTTTCGACGGAATACGCGAAGCAACTATTAAAATAGAAGGTTGCCTTCCAGAATGGAGTTTTCTTGAAGGTGCAGAACTAAAAGTTGCTGTAGCACACGGATTAGCTAATGCAAAAAAACTTATGCAAGCCATAAATGATGGTACATTATCATATCACTTTATTGAAGTAATGGCTTGTCCTGGCGGTTGTTTAGGTGGTGGAGGTCAACCTATACCAACTAATTTAGAAATTCGCAGCAAACGTGCAGAAGCAATTTATGCAGAAGATGAGGCTATGTCGTTACGAAAATCGCATGAAAATCCTGAAGTACACATGATATATCAAGATTTTCTTGGAAAACCACTCAGCCATAAATCACACGATTTATTACACACACATTATAAACCAAGAAAACGATACTAATTTATTTTTTCCAATAAAAAGAGGCTGTCTCAAAAGGGCAGCCTTTTTTTTATTTATATGTCGATTGTCCAAGCACCTTCTAAAAATACGGAATGTACTTTAATTGCTGAGTTTTGTACTTGTTTTTGCCATTTTATAACTTTACTTTTTGGACAAGAACTATCAAAAACTATATATTTGGTTTTAACTTTACTCAATAAATTATTCATATTAACTTTAGCTTCTTTTTGAATTATTATTAAATCAACTTCTATTTTTTCTGTTTCTTCATGTAAAGAAAAAAATGCATCGTTGTTAACTACTAAAATTTTAAAATTATAAAAACTGAAAAAATTTTTATAAAACCATATGTTTGGATTTTCTATCTTAATCAAATTAGTTAAAAGATACTGCGAGCTTGTATTTTGAAATAATATTGTTTTCTCTTTGTTTAAACCCAATTCTATCCAATTTTCTTTTGCATATCTAATTTCTTTGCTTTTAAGTTCTTCGTCAACAAATAAAACATTTTCTTTGCCATCAATTATATTCATTACCGATTTTCCTGGAATATTGTAAACTATAACTTTTTTTTGATTTATTAAACTAATTTCTCTCACAATAAGTACAACAAAAATTAAAAATATGCAAATAAGTGAATACATTAAAAAAACTACTCTTTTATAATTAAAAAACATTGTTAATAAAACTAATACTCCATACATCAATATCATTATGGGAATATTTACATATATACCTTCAATAACAGACATCGGCAAATCTTCTATTATAAAAACTACCTGATTCATAAAGCTTACCATATATTTAAGCAGGACAGATACATAATTAAAAACAAAAGGGAACCACGAAAAAACATATAAAAAAACAGTAACATAAATAACCATAGAAACTAATGGAACCAGAATTAAGCCAGAAACTATAAAATACAATGGAAATTGATGAAAGTAATAAATAGATAAAGGAGTTGTTGCAATTTGTGCTGCTAATGTAACACAAATTAAAGACCATATAGCATCTAAAATCTTATTTTTTGTAAACCACAAACTTTTTAACTTTGGTTGTAAATATACTATTCCTAATACAGCCACATAAGATAACTGAAACCCTATATCAAACAACATTAATGGATTTAAAATCAATAAAAAAAAAGCAGATGCCGATAATGTATTATAAATATTCGTTTGACGATTTATTAAAGTAGCAACAACCATAAAACTAAACATAGCTGTTGCCCTTAGTACAGACGGAGATAACCCAGTAATAAAAGCATAAAACCATAAAACCGTTAATGAAATAATCACAAAAAGCCATCTTAAATATTTTCTTTTTATAAAAAAAGAGAATAAATATTGTAAAATTAAATAAACAACTCCTACTTGAAAACCACTAACTGCCAAAATATGTATAGCACCAGCAGAAGAATATGCCTGTTTTAACTCTGCATCTATTTCATTATGATAACCCAAAATTGTAGCAGATGCAACTGCAAACACATCGTTGGGTAAATTCATTTTTTTTAACACAGACAATAAAAAGTCTCTGCTTTTTTCAGCATAACGAACAACAAAATAATCACTTCTGTTTGGATAAATTTTTAACCATTCGCCAGCCTTAACAAAAGCACTTGATGATATTAAATGATAAGCCAAATATTTTTTATAATCGAATTCTTGTGGATTTCCTAAATTTTTTGGTTCACTAAATTTTGCACTTATCAATAACCATTCGCCAGTATTTAACATCAACGACTTAGAATCTTTATCGAAATATACAAGGCTCTTACCTTCAGATTTTAACCAATTATTTCCAACTCTTATGGCTTTAATATCAATTTCTGCTCTTACGTATTTATCTTTTATTTCTGTCTTTTTAGAGACAACACCGCAAATAATACCTTTGTCTTTTAAATACCTAAATTCGTTATATTTAGGATATAACAACGACGATAAATAATAACCTAATAATATTAAAAAAATATTTAAACTAATACCCCACCAAATTCCTTTACCAACAACATTTTTCAAAATTATATTCCCAAAAAATAATATCAATAAAACAGTAAAAATAAAAATTATTAACCAGTAATTTATACTGCTTTTAAAAACATTAAATAATAATATTCCTGTAACGTAAGGAATTACAATACGTACGAACGGTTTATCGCTGTAGTAATTATATAAAAAAGGCATTTCAAGGTGCTATTCTTCTTAAACCACTCCTTTCTATATTGCTTTGTTTTAGACTTCTATCATACATATAAAAAACAACATCGCAACTATCAAAAGCCAGTGGAACATTAAAATCTAAATTTACCTTAATAGTACATCGCAATACTTTGTTTATTCCTTTTGGTTCAATATATTTTGTACGGAAATAAAAAGGTGTTGCCAATGGTATTTTTACCATTTGTCCGTTTTGTCTTCTGAATAAATCTATATATAAATTATAATAATATCTCGAACCCTGATTGTACGGCGAAACAGTATCACTTTCCTTTAAACCTATATCACCATTGCCATCTACAAGATAAAAAATTAGCGTTGCTCTTCGTATAGTATTTCCTAATAAATCTAAGGTATCTTTTACAGGTAAATCTATAAATTTAATTTTTGGAATTTCTGATACGTTTTCAGGTTTTTGACACTGAACAAAACACAAAAAAATAAGAAAAATTACTAATATGTGTATTCCTTTTTTAAACATAAAATACTTATTCTATGCAAAAATAAAGTTTTTTCACTAATATTGTTCTTTTTCGTTTGGAAAATTTAAATTTTTAACATCTTGAATGTAATTAATTACCGAACGTTTTATTTCTTCATATAAATTGTGATAACGTCGGAGAAATCTTGGCGAAAATTCTGTTGTTAAACCAAGCATATCATGTAAAACCAAAACTTGTCCATCAACATACTTTCCTGCACCTATTCCAATTACAGGCATCTTAACACTTTTTGTAACTTTTTCTGCTAATGATGCTGGTATTTTTTCTAATACAACCGAAAAACATCCCAATTCATCTAATAATTTCGAATCGTGTAATAATTTTTCTGCTTCTTTTTCGTCTCGTGCACGAACTACATAGGTACCAAATTTATTAATACTTTGTGGAGTTAAACCTAAATGCCCCATAACAGGAATACCTGCAGACAATATTCTCTGTATGCTTTCTTTTATCTCTTCGCCACCTTCCAATTTAACTGCCGAAGCACCTGTTTCTTTCATAATTCTTATGGCAGAATTTAATGCTTCTTTTGAATTACCTTGGTAAGTTCCAAAAGGCATATCAACGACAACCAAAGCTCTTTTAACTGCCCTAACAACAGAAGCACCGTGATAAATCATTTCGTCAAGAGTAATAGGCAAAGTGGTATCGTAACCTGCCATAACATTAGAAGCAGAATCGCCGACTAAAATCACATCTATTCCCGCGTGATCTAATATTTTTGCCATTGAATAATCATATGCCGTAAGCATAGATATTTTTTCACCACGTAATTTCATTTCTGCTAAAACGTGGGTAGTAACTTTTTTTACAGTTGGATAATTCATCGAATAATAATTTGTATCTTTGACGCAAAGTTCTGTTTTTTTTATGAAAAGATACATATTTTTAAGCATATTTTTAACATCAATATTTTTTTGGCAATGTAACAACGAATTAGATGTTAACGATAAATGGAAAGATTATACCGTTGTTTATGGAATATTAAATCCAAAAGATACTTCACAAATCATAAGAATATCTAAATCCTTTCTGGGAATAGGAAACGCATATCAAATGGCACAAATTGCCGACTCTATTTATTACAATAAACCATTAACTGTTAAATTAGAAGAATGGATTAACGGAAATTTAATTAAAACAATAAATTTAAATAAAGATTCTACAATAGAACGCGATAGTGGTATTTTTGCATATAATAAAAATTATTATTATAAAACAAATGAAATACTTAATTCAAATGCCATTTATAAACTTATTATAAACATTGACGGAAAAATTGTCAGTTCTGAAACAAAAATGATCGGAGATTTTCCCTTTGTTACATTACCAAGTATGATATCGTTTTCTACAACTAGTAATTTTAAATTTAGTTTTAAAACACCAACTAATGCCAGAATTTTTCAGGCTTATATGCACTTTTATTACTACGAAATTACAGCTACCGATACTATAAAAAAGAAGATGGAAATTCCTTTCGGAAAAAATATCTCTAATTCTATCGAAGGCAACGAAATTATTAACATAGAATACCCAGGCATTAAATTTTATGGCGATGTTGCGGCAAAAATAAAAGATTCGCCTGAAGTTATAAAAAGAGTTGTATCTCAAAATGCTATTCAGCTTATTGTTTATGCTGGTAGCAACGAAATGTACGCTTATATGCAAGTTTGTGCACCAAGCACAAATTTGTCTATGGACAAACCAAGCTATAGCAACATACAAAATGGAATAGGATTATTTACTTGCCGTTATACAAAATACGATCAATTTAGACAACTTACTCAACGAACAATAGATTCTTTGGCGATGGGACAATATACAAAACACCTGAAATTTTTAAACTACTCCAATTCTATTTATTTTTGGCAGTATTTACCATAATACTGACAATTTTTCTTATTATTATATTAAAGCTATATCTGGCACCTTTATTGTTATTATTTTAAAAAAATTTTTTATGAAAAAGATAATAGGAATAGACCTTGGTACTACAAACTCGTGCGTTGCAGTTATGGAAGGCAACGATCCGGTTGTTATCCCAAACAACGAAGGAAGAAGGACAACACCTTCTATTGTTGCATTTTTAGACAACGGAGAACGTAAAGTTGGCGACCCAGCAAAACGCCAAGCAATTACAAACCCCAAAAAAACAATTTATTCTATAAAACGTTTTATGGGTAACCGTTACGACGAAGTTACCAATGAAATATCACGTGTTCCTTATGAAGTAATTCGCGGCGAAAACAACACACCACGAATAAAAATTAACGACCGTTTATATACACCACAAGAAATTTCGGCAATGATATTGCAAAAAATGAAAAAAACAGCTGAAGATTACTTAGGACACGAAGTAACAGAAGCCGTTATAACTGTTCCAGCTTACTTCAACGATGCTCAACGTCAAGCAACAAAAGAAGCAGGAGAAATTGCCGGACTTAACGTAAGACGTATAATAAACGAACCCACAGCTGCTGCATTAGCTTATGGCCTCGATAAACGAAACCGCGACTTGAAAATTGCTGTTTACGACTTAGGTGGTGGAACATTCGATATTTCTATTTTAGAATTAGGCGACGGCGTTTTCGAAGTAAAAAGCACAAACGGAGACACACACCTTGGCGGTGATGACTTCGACCAAAGAATAATTGACTGGCTCGCAGAAGAATTTAAAAAAGAAGAAGGCGTTGATTTACGTAAAGACCCTATGGCTCTTCAACGTCTTAAAGAAGCCGCAGAAAAAGCTAAAATTGAACTTTCTAGTAGCACAACTACTGAAATAAACCTACCTTACATAATTCCTGTTGACGGTATTCCGAAACACCTTGTTAAAACTTTAACTCGTTCAAAGTTCGAACAACTAATTGACGACCTGGTTCAAAAAACAATCGAACCCTGCAGAAAAGCTCTTTCAGATGCTGGATTAACTCCAAAAGATATTGACGAAGTTATTTTAGTTGGGGGATCTACACGTGTTCCTATTATACAAAAAGTTGTTGAAGAATTTTTCGGCAAAACTCCATCAAAAGGCGTTAACCCCGACGAAGTTGTTGCAGTAGGAGCAGCTATTCAAGGTGGTGTTCTTACTGGCGAAGTTAAAGATGTACTTCTACTCGACGTAACCCCATTATCTCTTGGTATTGAAACACTTGGTGGTGTTATGACAAAACTAATTGAAGCAAATACAACCATTCCAACCAGAAAAACTGAAACATTCACAACTGCCGCAGACAATCAAACTTCGGTAGAAATTCATGTGCTTCAAGGTGAACGCACACAAGCCAGCCAAAACAAAACTATCGGTCGTTTTCACCTCGACGGCATACCACCAGCACCACGTGGAGTTCCACAAATAGAAGTTACATTCGATATTGATGCTAACGGTATTTTAAATGTATCGGCAAAAGACAAAGCTACTGGAAAACAACAAAGTATCCGTATCGAAGCATCATCTGGATTAACAGAAGAAGAAATAAAACGTATGAAAGCAGAAGCTGAAGCCAACGCAGAAGCAGATAGAAAATTCAAAGAACGAGTTGACAAACTAAATGCTGCAGATAGTCTTATTTTCCAAACAGAAAAACAATTAAAAGAGTTTGGCGATAAACTTCCAGCCGATAAACGCTCTCAAATAGAATCTGCTTTACAAAACCTCAAAGAAGCACATAAATCGGAAGATTTGAACAGAATAGACAAAGCTATGAACGAACTTAACGAAATTTTCCATAAAGCAAGCGAAGAAATGTATAAAAATACTAGCACAACTTCGCAAGAACAACAAAAATCTTCTGATAACACATCACAACAGAAGAACGATGCCGAAGTTACTGATGCAGACTTTGAAGAAGTAAAATAATGTACTTTCAAAAATATAAAAAAAAGAGACTGTTATTTTGAGACAGCCTCTTTTTTTATTAATTTAAACTACTGAAAAATCTTCAAAATTAATGTTTTATAACTTTATTAAGCTTCAAAAAATAACTATCAACCCATAAAGTTGCTTTACGTAAAGAATAGAAAGGATTATTTGTTTCGTTTAAAAAGACAGCAAAAGCCGATGAAAAAGCACATCCTGTACCATGAGAATAGTTAAATATTTGCCGTTTCTTTTCTACAAAATTAACACTATTATCATAAATTACTGCTTCTTTTATTTTTTCACAATCATTAAAAAAATGTCCACCTTTTACTACAATGCCACAACCATAAATATTATGTAACTTAATTGCTTCTTCAATTGCTTCTTCAAAGTTATCAATCTTTTTATCTGTAAGTAATTCTAATTCTTGCTTATTGGGAGTAATAAACGAAGAAAATGGTAAAATAAGATTTTTATACTTTTCGATCAAATTCTCTGATAAAAAACTTTTCCCACTTGATGATGAGAAAACTGTGTCTATAACTTTTATTGAAATACTTGTTTTTTGTAAAAAGTTAGAAATAATCTGTATTTGTTTCTCGTTAACAATAACACCAATTTTCAATACATCTATTACAAATTTTTTTTGTAAAACATTTAATTGTGCTTCTAAAACATTATCGTTTACTGCGAACACTTCGAAAACTTTATTAAAACATTGCGTAGTAATAGCAGTTATAGCACATAATCCCACATAACCTAAGCTTTCTGCAACTCTAATATCTTGTATTATTCCTGCACCTCCGCTTGTATCGCTTGCTGCTATTGTTAAAAACAATTTCATCTTAATGAATTATCAATTTTTATAGCACATAAACTTCCACACATAGAACAATAATCGGCTTGTTCTATTTTAACTTCTTTTTTTGCACGAGCTTTTTCTTCATCTATACATAAATTAAACATTTTCTCCCAATCCAAATTTTTACGAGCAACAGACATATCTCTATCTCTCTGACGAGCACCAGGAATATTTTTAACAAGATTTGCTGTATGAGCAGCTATTTTACTTGCAATAACACCTTCTTTTACATCATCAATTGTTGGTAAAGACAAATGCTCAGCAGGTGTTACATAACACAAAAAATCGGCACCTGCAACAGCTGCAATAGCTCCGCCAATAGCACCTACTATATGATCGTATCCAGGTGCTATATCTGTTGTTAATGGACCTAAAACATAAAAAGGTGCTTCTTTACATACCGACTTCATCAACTTAACATTAGCTTCTATTTCATCGAGAAGCATATGCCCGGGACCTTCTACCATAACTTGCACTCCTCGTTTTCTTGCTCTTTCAACAAGTTCGCCTAAAACAAGCAACTCGGCTATTTGTCCCCTATCTGTTGCATCGGCATTTGCACCAGGTCTAAGCCCATCTCCTAAACTAATTGTTACATCGTAACGCTCACATATATCTAACAAACGATCGAACTGTTCGTATAAAGGATTCTCTGCTTTATTTTTAGCCATCCAAGCACGTATTATTGAACCACCACGACTAACTATTCCCATTATTCGTTCGTCGTTTTCAAGGAAAGATATACTTCGCTTAGTAATACCACAATGTAAGGTCATAAAATCAACTCCCAGTTTTGCTTGATATTCTATTTCGTCAAAAACATCTTCAAAATCAAGTTTACTTATATCGTTTAAATCGTTTTTTAAAACCTTTGTTGTAACTGAATAAATTGGAACTGTGCCTATCATAACTTTTGAATGCAACAAAATTGTCTTTAATATTTCGTGCAAATTGCCACCGGTTGAAAGATCCATTACAGAATCGGCACCATATTTTACTGCAATATCAAGTTTTTCTAATTCTTCATTTAAATTGCAACGTAAAGGCGAAGTTCCTATGTTTGCATTTATTTTAACACTTAATCCTTTTCCTATAGCACGCGGATTAAATGTATGATTATGATTTTTTGGAATAACAATTTTACCGTTAGCAATTTCTTCGCGTAACCATTCTAACGAAACTTGTTCTTCTTTGGCTACTATTTCCATTTCTTTTGTTATCTTGCCACTAATGGCGTATTGCATTTGTGTCATAATATTGAATTTTTTGTTTAACAAATTTTATTTTTTCTCTTAATTCGCTTTTTGTTTTCGACTCCATAAAAAACCTTACCATACATATATTTCTGGCACCGGCTATTAATACTTCGTCTATGTTTTCGGGAAAAATTCCACCTATTGCCACCAAAGGCAAAACAGAAATATTTATAGCCTCTCTCAATAGTAATGTTCCTACTACCGGATCTGGATTCTCTTTAGTTGTTGTGGAAAAAATTGGTCCAAAACCAACATACGTTAAACTATAGTTATGTGCCTCTTTCAATTGACTGATATTATGAGTTGACATTCCTATTTGAAAATCTTCACCAACAACAATTCTTGCATCGTTATATGAAATGTCGTCCTGCCCTAAATGCAAAGCATCGGCTTTAACAATTTTTGCTATGTCGGGTCTATCGTTTATTACAAAAAGAGTTGAACTTCCTTTCAAAACTTCTTTTAAATGCTTTGCAATGCTAACAATTTCTCTGTCGTTTTTGTGTTTTTCTCGCAATTGCAAATATCGTATCCCTTCTTCTGCAAAAGTTTCGGCTACTGTTGTATAACTTAACAACGGTTTGGATATTATAGCGTATATTCCAAAATTCATAACGATTTTAAATATTCATCAATTAAAACAGCTACTTTTTTACCAGATAGAAGCATTCCCCCGAAAATTGGTCCCATACGATAACTTCCGCTTACGCCATTTGCAGCCATACCAGAAACAAACAAACCAGGATAGAGTTCTTTAGTGTTTTCGATAGTCGTTTTTTCGGCTTCTTCTACCTGCAAAGATTTTTCACCAACAACACCACCAGTTTCTGTGTTCAAACGCACGTTATTTTTTCTTGCAACAGTTTTTGCTACTTCGCAATCGTGTCCTGTACCATCTAATACTGCTTTTGCTAAAATAATCAATGGATCAACATGCATGTGATTGAGATGTACAGGCGTCCAATTAACAACAACGCCACTTACTTTGTTGTTTTTAAATACAACATCTTCTATAGAATAGCAGTTAAATATGGTACAACCAACTTTTGTTGCGGCATAAATGAGTGCAGAAGTTGCATGAACCGAATCGGCTATTACACAACTTTCGTTATAACGTTTATAACTAATACTTAATTCGTCGAGAATATGAATAGCTTCGTTTTGCACAACTATTTCATTAAACATCATAGCGCCGCCCCACATACCACCACCTGGAGCCAACTTCCTTTCGAAAACAGCAACCTTATAACCTTTCTTTGCCAGATAATAACCTGCCAACATACCAGAAGGACCTGCACCAACAACAGCTACATCTATATCAAGATGATTTTTGAGCTTATCAAAATAATGCTCAACAATACCTAGTGATACTATCTTTTCCATAAAAAACTTTTTTAAAAATTATGTTTGTCTTTTTAGATTAAGGAGTAAACTATAATACAAAAGCTAAAATAACACCTTCGTTTCCCTTCGCTGGCATTACCCAGATCAGGTTCAAAGGGTATAATCTCAGCCCGTGTATTAAGGCACCCCCAACGTCGCAAATGTAAGAAAAATTTTTCGATTAAAAAATTATCTTCAAAATTTCTAATAATCTTTAGCTAATATACTTTAATGTAAAAAATTAACATTATATCGGTTATAAACAAAAAGATTAGAATACATAAAATAAAAGATATAAACAGACTTTACTTGTGAAATAAGTTAAAAAATCTTTAAATTGATATTTATTATGGTATTACATTTATTAGTTTATGAATTACTTAAAAATCTTCGTATTTTTTTAAATATATTTGCAGCATGATTTTAATTGATACACATTCTCATATTTACTTAGAGCAATTTGATAAAGACAGAAACGAAGCTATAAACCGTAGTATTGAATCAGGTATAAAAAAAATATTATTACCTGATATTGACAGCAGTACACGAAATAAAATGTTTCAAGTATCTAATCTTTATCCCGAAATATGTCTTCCGATGCTGGGAATACATCCCACATCAGTAAGAAGCAATTATTTAGAAGAAATAAACTTACTTAAACAATCGTTAAAAAAAAATAAAGTTTATGCTATTGGCGAATGTGGACTCGATTATTATTGGGATAAAACATTTGTTGTAGAACAAAAATATACGCTGGTAGAACAGTTTCACTTAGCTAATATTTATCAACTACCATTAGTTGTACATTCGCGTAAATCATTAAACGATATTATTAATTTACTTAAAGACTTCAAATCGTATAACTTAACAGGTGTTTTTCATTGTTTTCCGGGTGGTATAAACGAAGCTAAATACTTAATAGAAAAAGGATTTTACATTGGTGTTGGCGGTGTTGTTACATATAAGAACTCAAATTTAGCAGAAGTAGTTAATTATATTCCTTTAGAATCTATTGTGTTAGAAACCGACTCCCCTTATTTACCTCCAATTCCCCATAGGGGTAAAAGAAACGAAAGTTCGTTTTTAATTCATATAGCTCAAAAAATAGCAGAAATAAAACAAATAAAAGTTGATGTAGTTGCCGAAAAAACTACCTATAATGCAAAAAAATTGTTTAAAATAGATATATATGAATGAAACAAAACTTTTACTTATATATACAGGCGGAACTATTGGCATGGTGAAAGACAAAAATGGTTCACTTGTTCCTTATCATATATCTGAAATTTTTAAACATGTACCAGAAATTTCACGACTTAATATTCAAATTGATACTATTTCGATGAAACCTTTAATAGATTCGTCAAATACAACACCTGAATTCTGGCTAAACATTATAAATATTCTAAAACAAAACTATTATCTATATGATGGATTTGTAATACTTCACGGAACCGACACTATGGCATATACTGCTAGTGCTATTAGTTTCTTAATAGAAAATAATAAAAAACCAATAATTTTCACTGGTTCTCAGCTTCCAATATCTGAGCTACGAACAGATGGTCGTGAAAATTTAATTACTTCATTAACAATAGCCGCAGCAAAATTATCTAATGGAATGCCCGTAGTACCAGAAGTATGTATATATTTCGAGAATAAATTAACTCGTGCAAACAGAACAACTAAATATAGCACCAATTTGTTTAATGCCTTTATATCACCTAATTATCCACAACTTGCAAGTGCCGGAATAGAAATAACTTACAATTTTCCTTATATAAATTATTCATCAAAAGAAGAAACTTTATTTAACGATAAATTAGAAACACAAGTATCAATTATTAAATTATTTCCTGGAATGAATGAAGAAATATTTAATTCTTTGCTTTCTATAAAAGGACTTAAAGGAATTGTATTAGAAACATACGGGTCGGGTAATGCACCTACAAACGAATGGTTCCTTAAAACAATATCAAAAGCTATTGAAAAAGAAATTTGTATTCTTAATGTAACCCAATGCCTAATAGGAGGAATAAAAATGGGCACATACGAAACAAGTCGTAAAATGTTAGAACTGGGAGTAATAGATGGCAAAGATATGACAACAGAAGCTGCTGTTACCAAGCTAATGTACATTTTAAGCAAAAAATTTAACTATCAGGAAACGTTGTATTTTCTTCAACATTCCTTAAGAGGTGAGATGACCGAAGAATAAGAAAAAAAATATCAAAAATTTGTTTTTATATACATTTATATTTTGTAATTTCACAGCCGAAAAATTGTTCTTTGACTTTAGGATATTGGAGAGGTGTCCGAGTGGTCGAAGGAGCACGCCTGGAGAGCGTGTATCCCGCTTCAAACGGGATCGCGGGTTCGAATCCCGCTCTCTCCGCAAAAAAAATTAGAATGAATTATTAACCAAATTTAAAATGTTTATGCAAATGAGAAAGTTTTTTTCATTATTAACAATTGCAGGATTGCTTACTTTTGGAGCAACCAGTTTATCAGTTGGTCAACAAACGCAGGTAATGCAAGCTACCAATACTCAAATGGTAGATGATACAACGCAAACTGCGGCAGTTCAACCTACAACTACTGAAACAACTGATGTTTCTGAGATGGAAATACCAGAAGAAAAAGGGCTACACCAGGTATTTAAAACAAAATTTATAGAAGGTGGTGTACCTTGGATGACTCCTATTTTAATTATTTTAATTATTGGATTAGCCATTGTAATTGAACGTATTATCTATTTAAACTTAGCAACAACAAATACCGAAAAACTTATTAAAAGTGTTGAGGAAGCATTAGAAAATGGTGGAATTGAGGCAGCAAAAGAAGTTTGCCGCAATACACGTGGACCTGTTGCAAGTATTTTTTATCAAGGATTAGACCGTTACGATCAAGGTTTAGATGTAGTTGAAAAATCTATAATATCGTATGGTAGTGTTCAAAGCTCTAACCTTGAACGTGGCTTAACGTGGATTAGTTTGGCTATAGCTATTGCTCCTATGATGGGTTTCTTAGGTACAGTAGTAGGTATGGTTGGTGCTTTCGATGCTATTGAAGCAGCTGGCGATATTTCTCCTACAATTGTAGCCGGAGGTATAAAAGTAGCGTTATTAACAACAATATTCGGTCTTATTGTTGCTATTATTTTACAAGTATTTTACAATTACTTAGTATCAAAAATAGATTCATTAGTAATCCAAATGGAAGATAGCTCAGTTTCTATTATGGATATTTTAGTTCATTATCAACGTAAACAAAAATAATTAAGATTATGATAGATGTAGCATTATACTTAACCTATTTTTTGGTTATTGCTGCTGTTGTTCTTGTGTTAGGATTCGCAGTATGGTTCTTAACCAAGAATATTAAGAAAAGCAAAAACACAATAATAGGTGCATTAGGATTAGTAGCTATTTTTCTGATAGCTTATTTTATTAGTTCCGGAGAAGTGTACGAAAAATTTCAAATAGGCGAAGGACTTTCAAAAACAATTGGAGGTGCTTTAATAACATTGTACATTATGTTTTTCGGAACTATAATAATAGCGATTTATACAGAAATAGCCAAACTTTTTAAATAATACATTATGGCTAAAAGAGAAATTCCTGAAATAAATGCAGGTTCAATGGCAGATATTGCATTCCTGCTGTTGATTTTCTTCCTTGTTGCCACAACTATGGATGTTGATAGCGGACTCCAACGCCGCTTACCACCATGGATAGACGAAACAACTGAAAAACCACCCGAAATTAAAAAACGAAATGTTTTTACAGTGCTTATAAATGCTAACAATCAACTTCTTGTACAAAACGAATGGGGCGATATAAAAACTTTACGTAAAAAAGCAAAAGAATTTATTGAAAATGCTAATGATGACCCTAACCTACCAGAAAAAGAAATGACAGAAGTTCCTTTTTTTGGAACCTATCCTGTATCTAAACAAGTTATTTCGCTTCAAAATGACCGTGGAACTAAATATGAAATGTATTTGAAAGTACAAAATGAGTTGGTTGCAGCATACAATGAACTCAGAAACGAGTTAGCACAAAAAAAATTCGGTAAAGAATATTCAAAACTTACTCCTGAACAACAGGAAGCAATCAACAAAATTTACCCTCAACGTATTTCAGAAGCAGAACCAAAAAATATAGGAGGGAAAAAATAATGAGCAAATTTAAACAAAAAACCAAAGGTGGTAATCCAAAAATAAGTACAGCTTCATTACCAGATGTAATTTTTATGCTGCTTTTTTTCTTTATGGTAACTACGGTAATGCGCGATGTTGAATTAAAAATAAAACTCAAATTGCCACAGGATATATCAGAAGCAAAAAAAATTGAAAAAAAATCGTTAGTAAGTTATATATACATAGGTGAACCCAAACCACAATTTCAAAGAATATTTGGTACAGAACCAAGAATACAATTAAACGACGCTTTTGCTAAATTATCAGATATTCAGACATTTATAGAGAAAGAAAGAGCAGCACGACCCGAAAGTGATGTACCTTTTTTAACCACATCACTTAAAGTTGATGTAAATACAAAAATGGGGATTATTACCGACATTAAGCAAGAGTTAAGAAAAGCAAATGCACTTAAAATTAACTACTCTGGTAGAAGCAAACCTAAAATATAATTTTTTATATAATTCTTTTTAACAAGAAGGCTGCCAAAAAAGCAGCCTTTTTTTGTTTTTAGTATATTATACAATTTCTTCGTATTCTTCTATAAACTTTATGCCGATATTTTCAAGTTTGTTTAAAATAGGATTGTATAACTCTGGCAAAACTGGAACAATAACTCCCTTTAATTGAATTTCATCTTTAAGAAGCATCTCTGTAGCAAAAGCAACTGGCATTCCTACTGTAATTGCCATAGCTGTATTATCTTCTGTTTCGCCTTTAACAATAAGCGACGATTTTATTTGATGAATCTTTCCATTGAGTTCGTATTGGAAAATATGCTGCATAACAATCATATCTTTATCGCCAGGTTCGAGTTTCCATTTTTGTTCAAGCAAATGCTGCAAAATTTTGGCAGGACTTGCATTTTTTAAGCCCACAACTTGTTTTTCGAATATCCCAGTCCATTTTATCAATTGCATTTCAATAGAATCTGGCAATAAGTTAAACATTTTGCATATTTTTTCTTCAACTGATAATTTTGTATCGTAAGGTAAATACATATTTATAAAATCGCGATAAGTTATATTTTCAGAATTTTCGACAATATAAGTATCGTCCGTTATTCCTAATTGTACAAAAACATTCCACGCCTGACAATATCCTGGACGTCGCATTGTTCCTCTAAATATGGTAGGAATATCGTCTAAGCCATAAACTTCGCGATAAGATAAAGAATCGCGGTTAGCATAAACATCGAAATCTCCTAAATCAAGCACATTTACACGATACAATCTTTTAAACAATTGATGATAAGGAATATATTTAATTGTGCCATTCTCCAAATATTTTGCAGTCCCCTGTCCTGCTAAAATAACATTTCGTGGATTCCATGTAAACTTATAATGCCAGGGATTATTATCCGACTCAGGAGCAATAAGTCCGCCAGTATTACTATAAAAAGCTTTTAATTTACCTCCTTTATTGCGAATTTCATCAATAATTTTCATTGCAGACATATGATCTATGCCCGGATCGACACCTAACTCATTTAAGAAAACCAGTCCTTTTTCTTTAACTTCAGCAGAAATACTCTTCATTTCGGGCGATACGTAAGAAGCGGTTATCATATTTTTACCATGAAGTAAGCATTCTTTTGCAACCAATGGATGCATAAAAGCAGGCAAAAATGATATTACAACATCTGCTTGAGATATTTCTCTTTTTTTAAGTTCTTCATTATATATATCAAATTCTATAGCTTTACCTCTCAAATGGTTATTTACTTTTTTTTCGGCTAATGATTTATTGGCATCGCCAACTGTAACAAACCAATTATTTTCTTGCGATTTCTCGAGTAAATATTTAATCATTACAGTAGATGAAAAACCTGCACCTAAAATTAAAATCTTTTTCATAAATTTCTTTTTTTGCAAAAATAACTGAAAACAAACGACTATTTGATTAAAAAAAATCAGCTTTTTAAGAAATTTCTATTTCTACCGGTAAATTTAGCTGTCCAATAAAGGAATAAATGCTGTCAATCTGGCTCGTAACAAAATTTTGTTTTTCAATTTTTACAACCGTAGGATTAGAACTAAGTTTGAATTCATTTGTCTTAGAATAGGCAATAAACGGATATATCATTAAGAAATTTATATTTATATAATCGGTAGGAATAGTGTAACGTATTACTTTAAAATTGCTTGGTATTTTTACTTTGTTTTTCTTTAAACTAAACATTGTTATGGCATGTCCATTAAAATCCCTTATTAATAAACCAATATCAAAGTCATTTGCATTTATATTATCAGAAATAACAGACATTTCAAAAATTAAATTATCATTGTTAATTGTGTATTGTATCGAAGTTATTTTTATACCATTTAATTCAATAATTTCCTGTTGTACATTACCCTTGTTATAATAATACTGAAAAGAATAAAAAGCCTGTTCATAGTATTTTTTTAAAACTTCTTCCGGTGAACCGTCTGCAATTATTTTTCCGTTATCGAGCAATATAAAACGATTGCAAATAGGAATAAGTCCCATTAAATTGTGCGAAGTAATAAAAATAGTTTTTCCTTTCGAGTTTATGTATTTTAAATGTTGATATGCTTTTTGTTGGAAATGAATATCGCCAAAAGCCAACACTTCGTCGAATAGCAATATTTCGGCAGTTGATAATGTTGTAACAGAAAAGGTCAAACGAGCAGTCATTCCAGTGGAATAATGTTTAATAGGAGTGTACAAGAAATCTTTAATTTCGGCAAATTCTGCAATTTCATTAATATGTTTTTTTAGTTTATTTACAGGTATTCCTAAAATTTTTCCTTGTATTAAAATATTGTCATAACCGCTTAAATCTTTGTGAAAGCCTATACTCGAATCGAGTATTCCATTTATTGTTTCATTTACCTTAACTATTCCAGAAGTTTGATTATAAACACCACTTAATATTTTTAATAATGTAGATTTTCCACTGCCATTCTTTCCAATAATAGCAATAGATTCTCCTTTTTTTACTGAAAATGTAATATTTTTCAGTGCATATATTATTTCGTTTTTGTTACTAAACCATACTTTTTTCTCAATCCTTTTTTTAAAATTTTTAGATACGTTAATAAGTTCTACAACATTTTCCATTATTTAAATAGTTTCGGCAAGTTTTTTCTCCTGTTTAAAAAAAATGTATAAACCTAAAAATATCAGTACAAAAGCCATAATAAAACCTGGTAAGAACATAATAATATTTTCACCCGTATTAACAATGTAAGTTCTGTATAGCTCAATAACTCCGGCAACAGGATTAAAATATAAAATAAATTTTACAGAATCTGGAACCATATTCAAATGATATAATACAGGTGTAGCAAGCACTGTAAAACCAATAATATAAGGTATAATTTGATAAATATCTCTCCAACGAATTGAAAAAATTGCAATCCAAATTCCAACCGAAAAGCCAGCAATGAAATTAAGGAAAACAACTCCAAAAATAAAAATTGTAGAAACATTAAACGGCAAATTATACAATAATTTTAAAATTAAAGCAATTAAAATCCATAAAAAAATATCAAACATACCAACCATTGCCTTTGCTAAAGGAATTACAATTCGTGGAATATTTGTTTTATGAACTAAATCAATATTTTGAATTAACGAAACGCTTGTAAAAGATATCAAATATGAAAAATAATACCAACCCATCATTCCACAATACGCAAATAATGTATAATTAGGTATTTCGGAACTAACTCTCATAAGTTTACCAAAGAAAAACGAAGCAATTATTATTGCCATCAACGGTGGAAATAACATCCAAAAAATTCCAATATAAGTTTGTGCATATTTAATTTTAATTTCTCTCCAAGTAAAAACCCAAAACAATTCCCAAAAATCTTTTTTTAAAAAAATATTTAACATATTTATTCTAATATTATTATTTTGTCTTTTGGATATTTTACAGCATAAGCAAATTTTAATTCCTTAGTTTCATTAGGTTTAAGTTGCAATTTCCAATATACTTTACCTGTTACATCATCCACTTGTGCTTGGCTTAATTCAATTCGCTCAACTTCTATTTCTTTATTTGTTGATACAGGCAACTGGTCGTATAAATTTAAAGTAACAGGTATTGATTTATTGTTTCTGACTGTAATTTTAAATCCAACACTTTGTCGCTGATTTAAACCAATAATTTTTTTACTGCTAAACTCTTTTATTTTTTCTCTTTTAATAGATATGCCTTTATCCTGCCCTAATGAAAAATCGAGAGTATCTGTCAATGCAGCCCCAGAATAATCGGATTTTCCTACATAAGTATTTTCGAAAAATAAATAAATATCGCCCGGAATCATATTAAGCACTTCCCAACCGGTAACTTTTGCTATCAAATATGCCGAAGGATTAACTTTAGGATATGCAAAATATTCGTACTCTGCTGTTAATTCGCTTGTAACCATTTCAACAGCAACAGTTTGTCCATTTGATGGTATATCATAAGGTTTGTTTATAACGAATTCTACAGTAGTCATATTCGTTTGTTGTGTAGTGTAAATTTCGGCTTTTGTAGCGTATTCTATTTCTGGCAAGATATCTGCATCGTATGCACGCGAAGGAGCTTCAGCAAATTTACCCTTTTTAGATATTGATGGTCTGTTATCAAAGTACATTGGTTGATAAAAGTTTAGAAACCATGTTTGAAACGTAGGTTTTGTTGCTATTTGAAAAGGATTTGCAGTAGAAAGAGTCATTTTAATTCCATTCCAATCTTCGCCAGTTTTTTGTTGAATATTAGCTTTATATACTATTTGAATTGGTTGGTTTATATCTTTAGCTTTAATGTCGTAAGAAGGAACCCATGATGCAGAAGCTGATAAATATTTTATATTAAATGTTGCCGTAACGGATTTATTTGCCCATACTGATATTAAAACTTCGCTCGTAGGCATATTTATTTTTGCATTTCTTTCTTTAAGTTGATTTTCGTATTTTAAAATCTTGTTTTGTAAATCTGAAATCTGCTTATTCAAGTTAAATTGTTTATTTTTTATATCCATTAATCTGACACGCAAGAAATCGCTCGATTCTTTTAATGCAGTTATACTAACTCCTGTATTTTGTCCACCTATCTGTTTATTAGCTAAAATAAATGCTTCTTCCTGATTGTAAACGTATAATTGATAGTTTTTTTCGGCAACTATATCTTTTAATTTTAAAATACTGTCTTCAATAGCAACAATATCTTTTGGTTTTACTTGTTCTATCAAATAATTTGTTGTATGAGAAACCGATAGAATTGTAAAATCTCCTTTACCACTCACCTGAAGTGTCTGCGGAATTAAATCTGCCGGCAATCCAGTAACAACAATTAAACTATTTCCTTCTGGTATATTTACAGTTCCAATTCTTTCTATTTGAACACCAGATAAAAAAACTGTAACTTCCTTTAAATTTGTCTTTAAAATTGTTGTATTTTTTTGTGATATAGCTATTTTAAAGCTAACAACAAATATTAAAAAAAAGCAAATCGTTTTCATAAAAATAATTTAAAAGTTTGAATTAATAGCATCTACCGGATTCATTTTTGCTGCAGCCATTGCAGGAGCTAAACCTGATATTATACCAATTCCTATCGAAATAAAAATTCCTGTTAAAATATTTACTAAGCTCAAAGATAAAGACATATCAACTAATTTTTCACCATAAAAAATTGCTAACCATACAAAAAGCAATCCAAAAATACCTCCTATTAAAGACAATAATACAGCTTCATTTAAAAATTGAAATAATATAAATTCTTTTTTTGCTCCAATAGCTTTTTGTATTCCAATAAGCTTTGTACGTTCTTTAACAGAAACAAACATAATATTAGCGATACCAAAACCACCTACAAGAATAGAAAAACCTCCTATAATTATTCCCGCCATATCTATTACTCCAAATAAATCGTTAAATCCTTGCGTTATTACACTAGCTTTATTCATAGCAAAGTTATCTTCGTCCATAGGTCTAATTCTTCGTATTGAGCGTAATATAGTTTTAATTTCATTAGACAAATCGTTTAAATCAACGCCAGATTTTGCTTTAATTATAATAGTAGGTCCCATTCTATCTTCCTCAAAATTAAATAAAAACCTAACTGCACTAATTGGCACTAATATAGCATTGTCCATACCTTGATCGAAAACGCCTGTACCTTCTTTTTTAAATACCCCTATTACTAAAAATTTATGCCCTTTAAAAGTAACTTGCTTCCCTATTGGATTTTGTTGGCTAAATAAAATTTCGGCAAGATTATAGCCTATAATTATTTTTTTTGAACCACTTTTAGATTCCAAATCGGTAAAATATCGGCCTTTTTCTATTTCAAAATTTCTTACCTTATAAAAATCGTGTGTAGCTATAACTAATGGAATTTCCTGAATCTCTTTGCCATTATATTCAACATTTATAAATGTTTTTGCATTAAAACAAACAGCTTCTGATAATGAAGATCTTTCAGCTATTTCATCTGCCTCTTTTATCTTAACAACTGGCCTACTTAAGTATTTCCACCAAGGATAATCGTTACTAAATTCCCATGGCCATTTTTGAACATATAATATATTGCTTCCAAGTGATTCTATAGTTGTACGGATGGATCTTTCCATACTATCTAATACTGCAAATACAGTGATTATGGAAAATATGCCAATAGTAATTCCTATCAAAGATAAAAAAGCTCTTAATTTATTTAATTTTAAAGATTCAAAAGCAAAATAAATTGTTTCGAAGTAAAAATGTTGAATAATATGTAATCGTTTTATCATTTATTCGATAATTCGCTTAATAAGCCTTAGCTTATGCGTATATTTTTGTATATCTTTTCTATAAATTCCATAATTATCTACATCATCTATTTTAACCTTACCTGAGGCATGAATAATTTTATTATTACCTAAATAAATACCAACATGAACAATTTTTCCCTCGTCATTATCAAAAAACAACAGGTCTGCTGGTTTTGCTTCTTCTAAAAAATTTATAGTTTTACCCTGATATGCTTGTTGGGCAGCATCTCTTAGCATAGTTATCCCAGCAATTTTAAAAACAACCTGAACTAAGCCTGAACAATCTATGCCAAAAGCTGTTTTACCACCCCATAAATACGGACAATTTAAAAATTGAAGAGATAAATTAATAATACTGGTTTGGCTTGCTTCGTAATTTGCAATTGGTTGTATTAGTTTAAATTTATTGAAAATGAAGCTAAACGATAAATCATCTGGATTGTAATTATATATTGTGGCGCCAGCAGGCAATAAAACTTTTTCATCTTTATCGTTTTTTGCCCAAGCAAAAAGAGAATCTATAACTGAAAAATTTGCTATACTTATTTTTTTTAAATTATCAAAATAATATAATGTTTTATTATCAATCCATCCAACATAATCATCGATACAACAAGCTACCCTTGCCCAATTTCCTTGCTTTTCGAAAACATACACTATATCGCCAAATAGCAATTGCGTAGTTATTTCGGCTTTTTCACTTGGCTCGCTCCGAAGCGACATACATGCAATAGTAACAAGTGCATATTGTTCCATATTATAATGTAAATCCCAATACTATTATATCGTCAACTTGTTTTTTATCCCCTTGCCAATCTATTAAGCTTTTTTCTAAAAATTCTTTACGTTTATAAGGTTCTAACTCACTTACCTTTTTAATAATTTCTATAAATGCTTTATTACCTAATTTTTTCTTTTCAGGTCCGCCTACCTGGTCTGGATAACCATCACTATAAAAATATAAAGAAGTTCCATTTTGCAAAACATATATAAAATTGTTATAATCGGTATTTAATTCAGCAAAAACACCACCTATAGCATAGTCTTTACCGTCTAATTCAATAAGTTCATTGTTTGGTTTAATTAAAACACATGAATGTCCTGCCATAGATATATTTACCTCGCCTTTTTCTTTATTAACTGCACATATCGAAATATCCATGCTGTTATCTAACTCATCTCCGCTTTGTTTCATTGTTTCAAGAACTTCTTTGTTAAGTTTTTCAAGAATTAATTTAGGTTCAGTAATATTATTTTCTTTAACAATTTTATTCAACAACGAATTAGCTATCAAACTCATAAATGCACCCGGAACTCCGTGTCCTGTGCAATCTACTGTTGCTATTATAGAAATATTATTTACGTGGTGAAACCAATAAAAGTCGCCACTGACAACATCGCGAGGTTTTAAAAACACAAAAAAGTTATCCAAATAATTTTGAATACTTTTACTGTTGGGCAAAATAGCAAGTTGAATATGTTTTGCGTAATCAATACTTTCGCGTATTACTGTATTTTGATGAGCTAATTCTTTATTTATTTGCTCTATTTCGTCTCTTTGTCTTTCGATTTGCAATTTTTGTTGTTGAACTATTTTTAAAGTTCGTTTATTAACAAGATACAATCGTATTATAAATACTAACAAAATAACTACTATACCAAGAGCAATTGCAACTATAACAAGAACTCTTTTCTGATATGCCAAAGTTTCGTTTTGTCTTAATATTTCTGCATCTTTTTGTTTTTTTTCTGCTTCAAGCAATTTTAAGTTTTGCTCTTTCATTTGATTTTCGAGCAATTGTTTTTCATATTCTCCTTGTATAGCTCTTAATCGGTATTCTTTTGCTTGATCTTCTATTTTTAATTTCTCTATTTCCTCGAATGTCTTTAATGTTTGTTGTTTAATTGCCTGATATTCTGCTTGTAAAGAACTTATATATTGTTCCTTTTCCTTCTCTTGTTCTTTTTCGAATTCTGTTTTGCTTTTAATAGCTAATTTTTGTTGCATATTGTCTATATTAGTCTGAATTTGACTAACAAGTGCATTATTCCCAATACTTTGAGCAATTTCTTTTGCTATATTAAACTGATTTAAGGCTTCATTAGAATTGCCGTAATTTGCGTATGCTATTCCAAGTTGAGTGGTAATAATTGCAATTTCTTTTTTATCTCCCAATTCTTCGGCTATTTTTTTTGCTCTTTGAAAAGTTTCTATTGCTAGTTTTGGTTGTTTCGATTTATCGTATGCAGCACCTAAGTTGCCTAAAATTAAAAATAAATTTTTCTTATCATTAAGTTCCTCATACAAGTTGGCACATTTACTAAATGAATTTGCCGATTCGGTATGTTTATTCAATTCCTTATACAGCAATCCAAGTTCGTTGTACGCCAATGCCAAATATTGTTTTTGATTTGCAGCTGATAAAATTTGAATAGCTTTATTAACATATTCAATTCCTTCGTTTGATTTGCCTATTAGACGCGAAGCTTTTGCTATAATTAACGATGTTGTTACTTCATTGTTTTTATCACCATTTTTAACAGCAATATCATTCGCTATTTTTGCTAATTCGTATGAAGCAGATGGATTTTTTTTTAAATTTTCATTAGCTGTTTTCGATAAATAAGCAACTTGTTCTTTTGGCGATTTTCCTGAAATAATTCCTTGAAGAGAATCTGGTATATTTTGTAAAAATGCTTTCGTTACAAAAAATATAATTAAAGTAAAAAGAATTAATATTTTTTTCATGATTTATATTTTTATAACTTTAACTTCTATTCTTCTGTTTATAGCATGTTCTTCATCTGAGCATTTCACTCCGTCTTTGCAATGATTAAGTAATTTTGACTCACCATAGCCTTTAGAAATAATTCTCTCTGGTTTAATTCCTTTTGACACAATATATGCTTTTGCAGAGTCTGCTCTACGTTGCGACAAATTTAAATTAAAACTTGCACTCGATTGGCTATCTGTATGTCCGCTCAATTCTATTTCTAATGTAGGATTTTCATTCATTACTTCTACTATTCTATCTAACACGGCTTTCGATTCTTCTTTTAAGGTTGCACTACCATAATCAAAATATATATTGTGGAATTCGATAACTTTATTTTGTTTAATCTCTGGCTCTAAATTAATATCTAACGGAATATCTATTTCGTTGCTAATATCGCCAATTTCTAGTACTAAATCTTGATATTCATCTTTTTCTACTATGAGAAAAAGACGTTCGTTGTCTCCAATATTTTCTAATTTGAATTCATATTCTCCTTTTTCGTTTGTATATGTTACAGCTAAAACTTTTCCCGATGCCGAATCTGAAACCAACACTAACTTTGCACCAGTAACTCCTTTTTCGTTAAGTTTATCTGTGAGCTTGCCTTTAATTGTTTTAAAAGCACTTTTCTTAACAAGTAATACTGGTTGTTGTTCTATAATTGTAAAATTATAAATAGATGATAAGTCTAAGGTTTGTTTACCATCAATATATCCATCGGCCTTGATAATAGCAGTATATGTGTATCCAACAGGCAAATAAACACTAAACGAGCCTGTTAACGAATCGGTAACCTCTCTAATAACAATTGCTTCGTCGGGATAGTTTTTATAAATAATAATTGCCCCACCTATAGGTAATTTGCTAGAAAAATCAAGGACTTTTCCTTTCAACAGGGCAACAGCGGTTGGTTTAGCAGTATCTGGTAATAGTATTCTAAAAATATCATTTAATCCAATTGAGCCATCTTTCGACGAAAAATAAGCATAATTTCCAGAAGCAGGAATAGAAAATTTTGAATCTGACTCAGATGAATTAATAGGTTTGCCCATGTTCATTGGTTCTGTCCAACGTTGCCAAGTATCGTCAATACGTCTTGTAACAAAAATATCTTCTTTTCCATATCCTGCATGGCCTGAAGTTGAATAATATAGTGTTATTCCATCTGCAGCAAGAAAAGGCGAATAATCGTTAGCAGCTGTATTAACATCGGGACCTAAATTTAAAGGTTTTGACCACGTGTTATCACCAGTTTTATAGCTCATATATAAATCAAGACCTCCATATCCATCATCGGTTTCTATAGCCATTAACAAATATTTTCCATTAGCTGTTAAAAAGTAATTAACATACTGACTTTTGTTTTTAAAATCTTTTATTTTTTGTTCTTCAGGGAATGACCATCCTGAACGTGTTTTATATGATACCGATACTCCGGGTTTTAATGTTACTAAGTTGCCTTCCTTTACATAAACATTTGCAAGTAAAACCATATTGTTATCTGGTGTAACAGATTGAACAAAATTATTATATTGATTATTCAACGGGGGACCAATATTTATAGCAGGAATCCATTTGCCATCAATTTCTTTTGAGTACCAAATATCATCTTCATCTGCTATTCCTCCAAAGTTATTAGGATGATTTTTTCTTACAAAGAATATTTCTTTACCGTCTGCAGAAATAACAGGAGCGAGTTCGTCGTATTCGGTGTTTATTTCGGGACCTAATGATTCTTTTTCTGCTAAATACTTCATATTTACAGGTATATTAATTCGTGGTTTAATAGAATCGAGACTATTAGAAATTCCTATTGCATCAATTTCAAAATTCGATACTTTTTTTGAGTTTAGAATTAACTCTAATTCTACCACTTCGAAAGGTGTTTCGTTTATAAAAATATTTAGCATTCTGTGTTGTTCTTTAACAAGTTTTGCTTCAGATTCGTAAACAATTAATACATCTTCTTTATTCTTTCCATATAAGATAACTTTTTCTATTGCACCAGGTTTATAATTTTCGGCTATTCCTATTTGCTTTACTTTAATAGCTTTGTCGAATCCAACTCTTATAAATTCTTTTCCTGTTTTTGATATAGAAGCATAAGTCCATGCACATGGAGATTGACCTCCTGCGGGCAATGCATTAGGACGACCTAAAACCTGTTTTGCCGATTTAATTTTTGTACTATATTCGGAAGAAAAGCTAATTACTTTCGAAGCCCATTGAACATCTACAATATTAAATTCTGCTTGGCCTATATCAATAACAGAAGGTATTCTAGTAGTATCAGGCTGTGCCAGCAACTGCATAGTAAATATATATACAAAACCTACTAATAAAATAAAAAATTTCATACCGTTACATTAACAAGCAAATATACAAGTAAATTATGATATTTTACAAAAGTAATTAACGATTTTTTTATCAAAATTATTAAATTTATATTTTAATATTAAGCGAAAAAACCTTTCCAGGTAGTGTTTTAACAATTCCATTAAATTCAAGATTTAACAATAAAACAGAAACTTTACTAATTGGCATTGAAGCTTTCAAAGCAATTAGATCAATTGGTGTATCACCGTTCTCTTTTAAAATTGAAACTATTGTTTTTTCTTCTTCTGTCAATTCAAAAAAAATAGGTAAATTTTTTTCTTTCGATTTATTTTCATTTACCTGCCAGCCAAGTGCTTTATATATATCATTAGAACTTTCTACTAAAAAAGCTTTATTCGACTTTATTAAATAATTTGGTCCTTCCGATAATTTGTCTGTAATTTTACCAGGCAAAGCAAGTACATCGCGGTTATATTCAAATGCATAATTTGCTGTAATCATTGCTCCTCCATCTTTTTTTGATTCTACTACCAAGGTTGCGTCAGACATTGCTGCAATTATTCTATTTCGTTTTACAAAATTTGGTTTATCTGGTTTTGTTTCAGATAAAAATTCCGTAATTAATCCGCCATTTTCCAGTATTTTTTTTACATCTTTTTTGTGTTCTGGTGGATAAATTCTATCTAAACCATGTGCTAAAACAGCTATTGTAGGCAAATTATTTTCTATTGCCGATTTATGTGCAGTAATATCTATTCCAAAAGCTAAACCGCTAATAATTGTAACATTTAAACCATCTTCTTTAAAATCATTTATTATTTTTTCGCAAAATGATTTTCCATAATTTGTTGCTTTTCTTGTTCCTACTATACTTAGCGAATAGCGTGGATTTGTATCAAAATTACCTAAACAAAAAATTATTGATGGACCATCTTCACAGTGCAACAATCGGTATGGATATTCGGCATCGGTAAAAGATAATAAGCGAATGTTATATTTTTCGCAAAATGCAATTTCATTTTCAACTCTTTTCCATAAGTTTACATCTTTTGCTGCCTGAATTATATTTGAAGCAACCGTATCACTAATACCTGGTATTTTGACTAAATGAAATTTTTTGGTTTTAAACACTTCTTCAAAGCTGCCACAATAAGCTATTAATTTTTTTATAGTTATGTCGCCAACACCAGGAATTAGAGTAATAGCAATTTTTGCAGCAATGCTATTTATCATCTTCTGAAAATATTTTTTGTTTAGCAAAGCTATCAAGCGTTTGAATCAATAAAGTTTTAGTTTGATTGTTCAAACCTGTTAATGATATTGGACGATATTTTGCAATTCCTTCTTTAAGTTTTTGAAATATGATAAGTTCTTCTCGTTTGTTATAAAAAGATTTTTGTATCTGAATTTTATAAAGTGAATTTTTTGGAATCTTAATCATATTGTATTTTGGAATAAATGAAGTCATTGAATAAAATTTTATTATTATATGTTGAGGCGATTCTTCATCGTCGTATATTATAATTTGATAACGCTTTTTGTAACGATAAATTAAATAAAGTATAAAAAGAAAAACAAAGAAAATTGAATATATCCACGAAGGCCACGGAAATAGGTATTTTTCATAAATATCGTATAATATACCTATTCCAATAAATGTAGAAAATATAATAGTTATAATAGCTAATTGCCCTCTTAATCGTTCATATTCAGACTTATTATCAAACTTCATTTTTTCTTATTTTTAAGGCTTTACATATTAAATCTAACTCACGGCTTATCTGATTACCTATACTTTTATTTTCTTCAGCTCTTCTTATTAAGTATGGTATTGTAATTTTTACATTACCATAAGGAACATATTTGGCAACATTGTAACCAGCATATGCTAAATTAAATGTAATATGATCGCTCATCCCATATAATTGAGATGAGAATACTCTTTTATCACTTTTATCTATATTTAATTCTTTCATCCATTCTATCATTAGGTAATTACTTTCTTCGTTGTGAGTTCCCGAAAATATAGAAATTTTATCTATTCTTTCTAAACAAAATCTAAGCGCTTCGTTATAGTTTTTATCTGTTTCTGATTTTGTATCAAAAACTGGTGAAGCTATTCCCAATTGTTTTGCTAATATTCGTTCCTGTTCCAAATATGCTCCTCTAACTAACTTTATACCTAAAAATATTTGCTCTCTTTCAGAAATTTTATATAAATTTTTCAGATATTGTAAACGGTCTTTTCTATACATTTGTAATGTATTAAAAACAATAGCTTTATTTTTATTATATTTTATCATCATTTCAAGAGCAATTTTATCAATTACCTCTTGTATAGAGACATATTCAGCATCAATTAAAATAGGAATATTGTATTCGTACGCCTTTTTACAAAGTATATCTACATAATAAACGAATTTATCGTACATTAGCTTTTCTTCGTCTGTTAAATTCAAAGCCTTCGATTTTTTTTCAAGAATTTTTGAATTACATAAAGCAGTTGGTTTAAAAACAGCAAAAGAGATAAAAGGTTTTTCGGAAGCCTTATCAATAATATTTAATAATTGAGTAAAAACTTTTTCTGACTCGATATAACTTTTCGATTCCTCAGCAGCATAATCAAGCACTGTTGTAACATTGTAAGAATATAATTTTTCTGCTGTTTTAAGTGCTTCTTCTATTGTTTCGCCGGCACAAAAAAAATTAAAAACAGTAGGTTTAACAATCCATTTAACAGGAATATTTAATTTAAGAGCTATGTTAAATAATTTTTTTGAAATATTTATGATCCATCCTTTAAATAAATACTTAAAAATAAATTTTGATTTTTTTAATTCACCTGTTGTTTTGTGTGCAAATGCTATTTCTATATTTTCGAATATTTGAGTCATAATTGTAAAATAACAAAAGTATTTGAGAACTTTAATTTATTTGATATACTTTTGGTTCAACTTCGCCTCGCAGAACCATTAAAGCATTCATAGCAAGAGCTTTCATCTCATCTTCGCCAGGATATACAACAACAGGTGCAATAAACGATACTCTTTCTTTAATGTAATCAACAAAATAATTGTCGTAAGCAATACCTCCTGTTAATAATATTGCATCTACATTTCCTTTTAAAACAGTAGCCATTTCGCCAATAGATTTGCTAACCTGGTATGCCATAGCATCTCTTACTTTTGCTGCAAAAGTGTCGCCTGCTTTAATTTTTTGTTCAACTTCGTAAGCATCGTTTGTACCTAAATATGCAACATAGCCACCTTTGCCAGTTATCATTTTTTTAACTTCGTCGATAGTAACTGTACCGCTAAAACACAATTTAACTAATGCGCCAACAGGTAAAGTTCCACTTCTTTCTGGCGAAAATGGTCCTTCTCCGTCTAATGCATTGTTTACATCAATAACTTTACCTTGCTTATGAGCACCAACAGATATACCTCCGCCTAGATGTGCTACAATTAAATTAAGTTCTTCGTATTTCTTACCAACAGCATTTGCATGTGTTCTGGCTATTGCTTTTTGATTAAGTGCATGAAATATAGAAATTCTTTCAAATTTAGGATGTCCTGAAAAACGAGCAACTTCTTCAAGTTCATCTACCACAACAGGATCGGCTATATAGGCTTTAACTCCTATAACAGAAGCTATTTCTTTTGCAAGTAAACCTCCCAAATTACTTGCATGTTCGCCCAGATATCCTATTCGCAAATCGTTTATCATTGCTTCATTTACTTCATATACACCAGAAGGAATTGGTCTAATTAAACCACCACGACCTATTATAGCATTAAAGGAATATATATCCAAATTTGCTTCTTTTAATTCTTGCAAGATAATATCTTTTCTGTAAGAATATTGATCTATAAGTTTTGCAAAATGTTCTAAATCTTCGGGCTTGTGTTTAATGTTTTTTGTAAAAACTGCTTTATTATCTTCAAATACAGCAATTTTTGTTGAGGTTGAACCAGGATTAATTGCTAAAATTTTATAAGAATTCATAGCTATATTTTTTTAATTTTCAACGTAAATTTAATACAATATTTTTGTAATAAAAAAAAGGTTGTGAATTTTATATTTCGTTCACAACCTAATATTATCTGTATTCATTTATTATTTCATTGCTGCAGCTAAAGCAATAGACATCATTTTACTACGGTCGCTATCAGCTCTTGATGTTAATATTATAGGAACTTTTGCTCCCATAATTATAGCTGCCGATGTTGCACTTCCTAAAAAGCCCATACATTTATAAATAAGGTTTCCTGCATCTATATTTGGCACTAACATTAAATCTGCATCGCCTGCAACGTCGCTTTCAATTCCTTTGTGTTTTGCTGCTTCTTTCGACACAGCATTATCGAGTGCAAAAGGACCATCAACTTTACAGCCTTTTATTTGCTTGCGACGATTCATTTGAGTTAGCATTGCTGCATGAATTGTTGTTTCCATTTTAGGATTAACTGTTTCTACTGCACCAACAATAGCAACTTTAGGGCATTCGTAGCCTAATTTATGAAAAACTTCTACTGAATTCTCTAGTATAGTAACTTTTTCTTCAAATGTTGGTGCTATGTTTACTCCGCCATCGGCAATAGCAATAAGCTTGTGGTAAAAAGGGCTTTCCATCAAGGCAAAATGACTTAATAAATTTCCTTTTCGCAAACCATTTTCTTTATCTAACACAGCTTTTAATAAAGTACTTGTTTGTACTAGGCCTTTCATTAATATTTCTGCTTTGCCTTCGCGAATAAGTCTTACGGCTATTGAAGATGCTTTTGCATCATCGGACTCATCAATAATTTCAAAGTCAGATATTTGCAAATTAAGTTTTTCGGCAATTTTTATTATTTCAGATTTATTACCAACCAATATTGGCTGAATAATTTTTTCGCGACTTGCTGCACAAACTGCTTCTAAAACTGGTTCGTCGGCTGCTGCAGCTACTACTAATCGTTTTGTAACACCTGCTTTTGCTCTTTCTACAAGTTGTTGTAATTTTGTTAATTCCATAATAACATTTTTTTTAATTCACAATATTTTTAGAAAAAACAATATTTACAGTATCGGTAGCAATAACTAATTCTTCGTTTGTAGTTATTGCCATTACTTTTACTTTTGAATCGTCTGTGCTAATTATTACATCTTTTCCTTTCACACCGTAATTTTTACCTGAATCGAATTTAACTCCCATAAATTCTAAACCTTCGCACGACCATTTTCTTATATCATAATCATTTTCGCCTATTCCACCTGTAAATATTATCAAATCTACGCCACCAAGTGCAGCAGCGTAGGCACCTATATATTTTTTTACTCTATAAGCATACATTTTCAATGCAAGTTCGGCGCGTTTGTTTCCTTGTGCCATAGCATTATGCAAATCGCGCATATCCATTGATACTCCACTTATACCAAGAACACCACTTTTTTTATTTATAACATTATTCAAACCGTTGCAATCTAATTTCTCTTTATCCATCAGAAATAAAAGCACACCGGCATCTACATCACCAACTCTTGTTCCCATCATCAAACCTTCTACAGGAGTAAAGCCCATTGAACTGTCAATAGATTTTCCTTGTTTGATTGCAGCAACAGAAGCTCCATTACCTAAATGACATGTAATAATATTTACTTTATTAAAATCCCATCCAAGTATATTACATGCTTTTTGTGCAACGTATTTATGACTTGTTCCGTGAAAAGCATAACGGCGTATCTTATATTTTTCGTAATATTCGTAAGGTATTGCATACATATAAGCCTCGGGGGGCATGGTTTGATGAAATGAAGTATCGAAAACAGCTACCATAGGAACCCCTGGCAGTAGTTTTTCCATAGCCAAAATTCCTTTTAAATTTGCAGGATTGTGTAAAGGTGCTAATTCTATACATGCTTCTATATCCTTTTTTGTTTGCTCTGTAATTAAAGCACTTTTAGTAAAATTTTCACCTCCGTGTGCCACACGATGTCCAACTGCAGCAATTTCGCTTAAGCTTGTTAAAACTCCGTGTTCTTTGTCAACTAAAGTTTGAAGTATCCAATCAATACCTTCGGTGTGGCTTGGTATTTCGCGTAGCCACTTAACTTTTTCTTTTCCTTTTGACTGATGGCTTAACTCGCTATCTTTAAGCCCTATTCGCTCTAATAAACCTTTTGCCAATAAGTCGGGATCGCCTGACATATCGAGCAACTGATACTTAATTGACGAACTTCCACAATTTAAAACCAATACTTTCATAATTATTTTCGTTTTTATTTATTAATACATTGATTTACTGTTATTGCAACCAAATTAACTATATCTTCGACAGAACAACCTCTCGACAAATCGTTAATAGGTGCTCCTAAGCCTTGTAATATTGGTCCAATAGCTTGGGCATTACCAAGTCGTTCTACTAACTTATAAGAGATATTGCCACTTTGTAAATCGGGGAAAACAAGCACATTAGCTCGTCCGGCAACTGACGAACCTGGCGATTTTTTTTGTCCTATACTTTCTATAAGTGCTGCATCGGATTGTAATTCACCGTCAATACATATATCGGGACGAATTTGCTTGGCAATAGCAACTGCTTCAATAACTTTATCGGCCAACTCGTGTTTTGCCGAACCTTTTGTAGAAAAAGATAGTAATGCAACTTTAGGCTCGTCAATACCTAATATGGCCTTTGCTGTTTGGGCACTTGATATAGCTATCTCAGCAAGTTGTTTTGCTGTGGGATTTGGAACAATTGCAACGTCGGCAAATATAAAAATTCCATTGTGTCCTAAATGTTTTTGCTGAGTAACCATTATCATTGCTCCTGAAACGACTGAAATACCTGGACTTGTTTTTACTATTTGTAAAGCTGGTCGAACTGTATCTGCTGTTGTGTGTTCGGCTCCGCTAACTTCTCCTTCTGCATCGCCCTTATAAATCATCATCGGACCGTAATATATAGGATCTGTCATCAACTTATATGCCTCTTCGTATGTAATACATTTTCCTTTGCGTAACTCCATAAATGTATTTATGTAATCGGCGAGTTTTGGACTTTTCGAAGGATTTATTATTTCGGCTTCCGAAATATTCAAATGCCATCGCGATGCTAAAAATTTTATTTCATCCTCGTCGCCTAAAAGAATTAAGTGTGCTATTTTTTCTTGCAAAATAATATGTGCAGCTTTAAGAGTTCGTTCACTGTTTCCTTCGGGCAATACTATGCGTACTATTTGTTTTTTTGCTTTTTCTTTAATTTGTTCTAATATGTTCATAAAAATTTTAAAATCTTATAAATGGTTCGTTTCAAATTTATTAAATAGTTTTTTAAACAATTACATCATTTGTCAGAAAAAATAATTTTTAAAAAAATTTTTATAATATATTTTTTATTGATTTTCAGTATTTTATATAAATACTTATTTTTATTTAACTAAAAAGTGTTATAAAACAATTTTTTAATCGTCTAATTCGCTAATTGAAACAAGTTTCGAGCTAACAGCATAAACAGTTAAACCTGATATAGTTTTTATTCCAGTTTTTTCTCTTATGTTTTTTCTATGTGTTAATACTGTATGGGGACTTAAAAACATTTTTTCTGCTATTTCTTTAACAGATAAGCCTTTTGCTAAATATTTTAAAACTTCTTTTTCTCTTTCAGATAAAACTTTTAGTTCAACTTTTGCATCATTTTTCGTTTTCTGATAAGTTAATATTTTATTTATCAGTTGAGTAAATGGCTGTATTATTATGTATGAATTGTGAAAAATTTTTAATTGTTCTTCTGTATAAATCTGATATATAATAGCTATTAGCTGCTCTAACGACGAGTTGTAATACCACTTTTCAAATTCTTTTTCGTTATTTATGATTTGATTCGGGTTAAGTAAAAGTATCTGAACTTCTTTATTTTTACTTGATTTTAAAAATGTGTCCAATGAATGAAACGATAAAACATTATTAAAATATGTAGTGTTTTTTAATTTAATTGTTATTCCTTCGTTAATTATTTCGGATGGTTCAACAACTGCAATTGTTTTTTTTTTAAACATTTGACATTTTTTCTAATTTCACAATTATAGGTATTAAAATTTTTTCTTCTATTATTGAATGAGCTCTCAAATCGTGTTCCAATTCGTATAAATGAAAAATTAACTGCCTGCCCAAATAAGCATAATTGTTTAGCTTTAAATGTTCTAACAATAATATTTTTAAATCGCTTAATTTTTCTTCAATATCATCGTGATGTTCTAAGTACTCGTTGCTCGAAAAATTATGTTTATTAATTACTTTCTTTTTTTCAATTACTTTTAATATGTCATTAACATAAGGGAAAACGATATTTTCTTCGTAATCTAAATGTTGTATTACTTCGCTAAAATATTCTTCAAAAAATTTTATTAGCAATTTAACTTCATTTGTATTTACATTTTTTGTTAATTCATACAATAATGAATTTATTAAGGGGTATTTTTCGTTTTTGTAATAAATATGCGAATTGTGTAAAAAGTCAACTATTATAGATGTATCACTTACCGAAAATTCGTCTGTAAAATCTACTTCTTGCCCACTATATATATTTATTAAAACTAAAAATAAATGTAATGGTAGATTATTTTCTTTACAAAATTGTTTTAAAGTTTTCTTTTTTGGTGAATCATTTTTTTTTAAATGTTCAATAACTAAAAGGGTATAAGGATTTGATTCTATTATATCGAATAAAATATTTGATTCATTATATTTCATTATTCTAATTTTGTAGTACTTTAAATTCTACACGGCGATTTTGTTGACGTCCTTCTTCTGTATCGTTGGTGGCTATTGGTTGTAGAAAAGCATAACCTTTGTATTCGAGACGACTTTCAGAAATTCCCTTTGAAATTAAATAATCTACTACGGCTTTTGCTCTCGATTCCGATAATTTTTGATTGAATTGTAAAGACGACCTGTTGTCGGTATGTCCGCTAATTTCTATTCGCATTTTAGGAAATTCGTTCAATAAATTTACTAAACGATCTAATTCGGCAAAAGATTCTGGTCTTAGAGTTGATTTTCCATAATCGAAAAAGATATTTCGTAAAATAACTTTCTGACCAACAGCTAATTTATTTAATAATATATCTTTTACTATTTCCTGATATCCTGTTGTTGCTGGTATATCAAAATTTTCGGAGTGGAACAAAAATCCTTCGGCTTTAACTGCTATTCCGTAATTTCGTCCCGAAGGTAAAGACACTAAATATTTACCTGTTACGCTATTTGACGAGCTTACCGAAACTACTTCGTTTTTAGTATTATCAACTATCTCTATTTGTGCTTCAACAGGATTATTTGTCAGTGCGTCTTTAATAGTACCTTTAAGTATGGTTAAACGCATTGTTTTTATCTCGACTTTCTCAGCTACAACGCTTTCGCCTACTGGAGCTACATTTGCCAACAAATTATCTTCATTATGCAATACTGGCGGTTTTTCTTGACCTCTAAAAGTAATCATATACAAGTCGTAATCGCCATATCCTTTGTCGCTTGATGAACTATAATATCCGTGTTTGCCACTTGCACTCATTACAAAAAATAAATCATCGTCTGGTGTATTAACAGGATATCCCAAATTTTCTGGCTTTGTCCATGTACCATCATCATTCATAGTTGCTTTAAACACATCGAAGCCTCCCATAGTATTATGTCCTCTTGAGCTAAAATATAATGTTCTTCCATCGGGGTGCATAAATACACCTTCTTCATCGTATTCGGTATTTATTACGCTTCCTAAGTTGCGTGGTTCGCCCCAACGTTTCTTTTCTGCGTCCCAACGACTCATCCAAATATCATGTCCGCCAAAACCTCCTGGCCTATCACTAACAAAATACATTATTTTTCCGTCGAAAGAAAAAGAAGCAGATGTTTCGTGATATTCTGTATTTATAAACTTTTTCATTGGACGATCGTCAGGTGCTGTCCATTCTGAACCTTTAAGTTTTGATACAAAAATATCTCCGTTGTTTACTTTCCCATTAAATATAAACAATTGTGTTCCATCTGGCGATAAACCAACTGTAGCATCGTTATTTTTTGTATTTAAAGGTTTGCCAACGTTTTTTGCTAAAGACCATCCATTTCCGTCGTTGTACGATATATAAATATCTTCAAAATACATATTGTCTTCAGGATCAATACCGCCACCAAAAGTATCGGGACGACGAGAAGTAAACATTAATACTGATTCATCTGCTGAAATTAGTGGACTATATTCGGGGTATATTGTGTTTATATTAGGACCTAAATTATCAATAAAAACTCTTACAGGATTTTTTATTAACTCTTTTCCATTATTACACTCTTGTATGCGTTTATCTATTTCTTTTCGTTTTTGTTGTAAGTCGGAAGGACTTAACATATTTCTGTATTTTGTATAGTATTCTATTGCTTTATCAAACTCGGCATTCAAATGATAACCTGTAGCTAATAACCAAACTATATCGGGTTGTATTGAAGGATTTACGCTATAAGCTTTTTTAAAGTATTCTAAACATTTTACTTTTTGAATTGATTTTAAATAACATACGCCTATTTTGTAATTTAACATAGGATGATTTGGTATATACTGATGTACTTTTAAGTAAAAATCTAATGCCTGTCGCATACCACCTCGTCCTAAAGCGTAAAATTCGTCGGCTTTTTTCAAATATTCTTTTGCAATTTTAAAATCATCTTTGCTAGCAAAATCTTCCTTTTTAATGATAACTTCTTGAGTGAATAATTCTTGTGTAGCAAATAATATTAAAATTATTAAAAATGTCTTGGTTTTCATAATAGCTACTCCTTAGTATATTTTATTTACATTCTGATAAAAATGATTCGGCTGCATTTACACCTAATTCTTTTGCTTTTTTCCAATCGGAACAAGCTTCTTTTTGCATTCTTAATTCTTCGTATGCTATTCCTCTATTTAAATAGGCATACCCATAATTTGAATCTTGTTTTATTATTTTCGAATAATCTTCAACTGCGCCCTTATAATCTTTTTCTTTTATTTTTGTTGCAGCTAAATTATTTAAAGCTGGCAAGTAATCGGGGTTTATTTGTAACGCTTTGTTAAAATCTTCTATTGCTCCTTTGTAATCTTTTTTGGCAAATTTTGCAGAACCACGGTTATTGTATGCCAAATAATTTTTTGCATTTACTTTTATTGCTTGACTATATGCTTCAATTGCATCGTCCCATTTTTCTTTTTTTCTGTATGCAGAACCAAGATTATTATAAGCATAATCTAACGTTCCATCTAGTGCTACAGCTTTTTTGTAGTCGTTTATAGCTTCATCTAATTTATCCAGTTTTCGGTATGTACTACCTCTGTCGTTATAAGCTACAGCATTTTTCGAATCGAAAGAAATTGCTGTTGTAAAATCGTCGAGAGCTTCTTCATACTGATTGTTTAAGAAGTGTAACTGTCCTCTAAAATAATATGTTTTGGGATCTTTTGTCCCTTTTTGAATAGCTTTAGTAAAAGCTTCCATCGCTTGTTCATTCATATTTAATAACTGGCTGCAACGACCTTTTAAATACCATACTTGAACATCGTTTGTGTCTATTTGAAGTACTTTTTCAAAATCTTTCAGTGCATCGCTGTATTGTTGTAATTCAAAATATACATTTCCACGATTAAAATAGGCTTTTAGAAAATCTGGTTTATATTTTATAGCTTCTGTAAAATCTTGAATTGCTTGTTGATATTGTTTGTTCGAAAAATTTTCTATTCCCTTGTTGTATGCTAACTCGGCTTCTTGATTTTCTAATATAACTAACGTGCTGTCTTTTGTATTTTGTGAGTAGTTGGTTATAAAAACAGATACCAAAATTAAAGTAAATAAAATACGTATCATATAACATCAATATTTATTGCCTCGCAATATATGTAATTTTATTGAAATATTAAAGAAATAAAATTTTAATTTTTTTTAAAAAAAACAAGCGTTAATTAAAGTTTTTAATATAGGCTTTGCTGAAAAATTATTAACAATTTGATTGTTAATAACTTATATTGTATTTTTTGCCTTAAAATGCAATGAAATTTGTATATTTGTAAAAAAAATCTTGCATTTATGATACGATATAAATCGAA